>Ga0316205_10001228_pt1 | contig 34971 bp, 38 predicted proteins | sample 3monthpyrite_MG_FD_204941 | JGI IMG/M metagenome (GOLD analysis project Ga0316205, IMG submission 204941) | Microbial mat bacterial communities from mineral coupon in-situ incubated in ocean water Damariscotta River, Maine, United States -... | ecosystem: Environmental > Aquatic > Marine >...
TTATCTATCGCGTTTTGGCACCCAGGGGAGTGAAAGACACGGCCCCAACGACACCGGCAAATCAGAAATAGGCGATTGTGCGCGAAATGCGTAAATCCACTTCTGAGTTGGCGCACGCACCCGCTGGCAAATCTCGCATTTTCAAAATCGACATGCGTTGGCCTGATTTGAACCCCGCCAAATAAAATGCCTCCCCGCCATTCGAGCGGAGAGGCAAATTCAGACTTTGGCCGTCTGAGGTTTGCAAGTGGCCCCCGAATTCATCGGGATATGCCCTTATATTGGTTAATAGCTTACCAAAAGGTTAGCGAAACCAACAGTATTGCCTTAATCACGGATCCAGACTTCAACCCGACGGTTGATCCGTTTGCCTTCGCTTGCACTGTTACAATCGGCAGGGGCCAGTTCGCCAAAGCCAAAAGTCTCGAAGGTTACGTGATCAAGTTGGCCGGCTGCACGATTTTCAATTTCCTGCAAAGCGCGAGCGGCCCGCTGATTGGACAATGTCCGGTTGGAATTGAAAACACCATCGCTATCGGTAAATCCTACCAAAGCGACACGGGTGCCAGGTGTGGCATCCATGAGGTATTCGACCAAGCGATCAAGATCGAGCACGGACTTGCGCTCAAGGTTGTTTGATCCGGACGCAAAGCGGAAGGTGGTCGAAAGCCGGTCCCATTGGAATAGTTCGAGCAGCAGATCCCGCATCAGGTCGAGCTCAAAAGCATTTGAGGTCACGTCTGCCGTTGCCTGCATACGCTCGCGTGCAAGTTCTTGCGAAATACGGCTGATGCCAAGTCCGATATAACCGGATTTTTCAATTACGCCGTCAGCTTCCGTTGAAAGTGCAAAATCCAGAAATTCCGAAGCGGTATCGGAGATAGTGTCTTCGCGGGTATAAAGATACAGGCGGCGTTCCAGAAGATATTCTTCGGTTTTTGCCGAGAAAACATCGGGGCTCGACACGATACCACATTGAGAAACCAGAGACACGGGTTTGGCATTGTTGATAAACGCGTAACCCACAAAGCCGATTGCGCCGGGCGAGCCACTGACTTTCGCCGCCATACTGTCATCGGTGCCGGCAATGCGGGCTATCTGTATCGCTTGAGGCGCGCCAAAGATAGACGTATCAAAGAAATCACGCGTTGCGGCGGATTCTGAACGACTGTAAACGGTGATCGGAAGATCCGGGCCGCCAACCTCGGACCAGTTGGTCACAGAGCCGCGAAAGATTGACTGCAAATCAGAAACCGAGATGCTATCGACAGGATTGGACGGGTTCACAATGACAACCACACTATCCACCGCCACGATATGCTCTTGTTCCAGCGCAATCATAGAGCCGGCACCATCTTGGGCCAGTGCGCGGGCTTCCTCCCTTAATATGCGGCGTGAGGCCATGCCGACGCCGGCCTCATTGGCCAGCAATTCTTCAAAACCTGATGTTGAATTCGATGGGTCCACCTGGAATACACCAATTGGCTCGCCATAACCCTCGTCGGCGATTAGCTCCAATATGCTTGTGCCATCGCTCGTGGGAATCGGATCGCTGGAAGCGTTATGCGACGCAGCATAGCCCGCGATCAGAAGTGGCATAAGCCCGCTCCCAACGGTGTTTGACCCGGCAAAACGCAAATCAACTTCGATATCCGAGCCGATTTCAACCAGAGAAGGGCAATTAGCGCCTTCGCAGGTAACCGTTTCCGCTGATATCTGCATATTACCCAGAGTGGTGCTGATAGTGTAAATCCCATCTTCCAGCGAAACAAGATTACCGCTGGCAGAAAAAAGACCGTCTGGGGATGTCAACGTAATTTGTTGCGCATTCAGGGCGCCGGCAAATGCGAGCGCCGAGAGTGTGGCCAAGCTGTTGATGAAACGGGTTCGTGTTAGATTCTTCACAATTACCTCCATATAGGAAAAAGACCGTCGAATTGTGACCACATTCATTGCGGCCTAATTGCAATAGTTACTCAAAGTATGGCGAAATCAAGGTGAACTTAACTAATTATTATAGGTAGTTTAACCGTGGCATTAGCTAAAGCATAGATATTATAGGAAAATAGTTACCTTACGTAGCGTAAACAATTTTTCGGGAGCTGATCAAATCTTTCCGAACGGCGTAATATTTGTTGAAGAAACGTCTACAACCCACGAATTTGTTAGGAAAAATAAATCACCTGAGCATCGTTCGAAATTTCGAATCACTGCGATTAAGCACCGTCAAAAGCGCAAAGCCAATGCAGGTCCACGCCCATTTCCTCAAGCCGCGCGCGCCCGCCAAGTTCGGGAAGATCGATGACGAAGGCAGCTGATATAACGTCGCCACCCATACGCTCGATCAATTTGATTCCCGCTTCAGCGGTGCCACCGGTCGCAAGCAGGTCATCCACGACCAAAATCTTTTCTCCGGGCAGGATAGCATCGTGGTGCACTTCCATGATCGCTTCGCCATATTCGAGCTGATATTCCTGCTCGATGGTTTTGCCCGGCAGCTTGCCTTTTTTGCGGATCGGCACAAAGCCGACAGAGAGCTGGTGCGCCACCGCACCACCAAGAATAAAGCCGCGGGCCTCTAGCCCTACAACTTTGTCAATCCTCATACCCGCATAAGGGCTGAGCAGTTGGTCAATGCTTATCCGGAAGCCGCGCGGATCGGAGAACAGCGTGGTGACATCCCGAAACATTATCCCGTCATGCGGGAAATTCGGGATCGTGCGGATATAGTCTTTAACGGATTTCCTGTTTGGCATATCCCGGTCCTTTCGGGTTTTTAAGCATATCTTCAACCACGGCAATCGCTTGTGATTCACGTTCTTCAAAGCTGCCATGGATGAGCGTATATGAAGCGCTAAAAGCGTCGAGTTTCGCTTTGATTTTGGCAAAAAACTTGTCGCGCATTTCTTGTTTGGCGTAATAGCGCAAGGGGTCTTCGGCCCAAGGGGTGTTTGCGTCGAGCAACAAATAGTGCTCGGGAAGCTCGATGCGGGCCTCTAGTTCGGGTAGTGAATGGCCCAACAGCATTTCGGCCCAAACAGCGGTGAGCAGCGGGTCTGTGTCTTCAAACAGGATCGGACCAGCGGCCAGAGACAAGGTTTTGCGGTGCGCAACATGGCCGTCTACGATAAAATGCAACTCTTCCGCGCGGTAAGCGCCCGCGGTGCGGTAATGCTCATAGGGGCGGCCATATTCGGGCACGTATGGTCCGCCAAAACGGGCGGCCAACAGGTCTGCCATATAGGATTTACCGGTGCTTTCCGGCCCGACAAGCGTCAGCCGTTTTTGATAGGATGGCCGCACGTGGCTTGGCAGGCTATACCAATGCGAATAAGGGTCTTTACGGATATCCTTGGAATTGGCCGGAAAAGCCATCCACATCGGGTCAAGTATAAAGTGCTGGGCGCTTAGCGCTTTTGCCAAAGGCACAAGATACCCTTCGGAGCCGATTACGCGGTGGATCGGCTCGGGGTGAAGCTGGCGGATGATATCAGCCCATTCAAGGCTGTCGGTCCGGATTTGTTTTGGGGTGCAATGCATCACCACGCGGGCATCTGGAAACAGGCTCTCCATCCATTTACGGCGCGTGCCGGCGGGGATGGGGTCATCAAGAGAGCACGAAAGCACAATGGTGAGTTGGTCTACAAGGTAGCTGGCTGTGCGCACCAGCGCAACGTGGCCCTCATGTGGGGGCATAAATCGCCCGAGTATAACTCCGTTGCCCATTTTTGGCCCCCAGATTTGCGGCTATGTTTTCGTAATCCGAAAAATGCCCGTTCAGGCTATAAAGGCTTGCTTGCCCAGCCTCAACCCCCATGTTTTGAGAGGCGACGCGATTTGTGCGGCCTAGCCGGTGTTGCTGATCATCGACTGTGTAAGGGTGAATAGCAAAGTCTCCGGCGGTGCTGTGCGGCACTGCTCCAAAGTGGTGTCGAGTATCGCACGGCCACCTGCGTTTTCGACGATGTCGATAAACTCGGTTTCGCGCGTGAAGGTGGTGGCGCTCCAAAAGCCCATCAGCCATCCGGCGATCTGGCCGACTTTGAACGTGTCGTTGCTGTCAATGGCGGCGACGACATCAGCGCAGGTCCAGCGCCCCGCTCCGAGAACATAGCCTTCGGCGCTGGCAAAGTTTGGTGCGAGCAGGGTCGCAATAAGGAATAGGCGCTTCATTCGTTTCATCCCCTGTGTTGTGTAATCGAAGCCTACCGAGCCTATGAGCCAATTACAATACACGCCCTGCAACCGCGTCAAGCTTGGCAACCAGCTCTGCGTCACGCGCCTCGGGGCTGGTTAAAATCGCAAACTCAAGCGCGTGGTCGCAGCCATGAGGGCAGGTTTCGTGGGTGTCGCCCAGCGACGAAGGCAGGTTTTTAACGAGGCTGCGGGCCTTGTCCGCGTTCCCCATCAGCACCCTTATGATCTCGTTAATATCCACCGCGCCGTGTTCGGGATGCCAGCTGTCAAAATCGGTAATCATCGCCACCGATGCATAGCAGATTTCGGCTTCGCGCGCGAGCTTGGCTTCGGGCATGTTGGTCATTCCGATCACATCACAGCCCCAGCTATCCCGATACATTTTGCTCTCGGCAATTGACGAAAATTGCGGGCCTTCCATGGCGAGGTAGGTGCCACCGTTATGGGCGGTAACGCCTGCGTTTTTGGCAGCCTCAAGGCAGGCAGCGCCAAGCCGGCCACATGTGGGGTGTGCCACCGAAACATGGCCAACACAGCCGGCGCCGAAAAAGCTCTTTTCGCGGGCAAAGGTGCGGTCGATAAACTGATCCACGATCACAAAATCTCCGGGGGCCATTTCCTCGCGAAATGAACCGCAGGCCGAAACCGAAATGATGTCGGTCACGCCGACGCGCTTTAGCGCATCGATATTGGCGCGGTAAGGCACCGATGAAGGTGTATGGACATGGCCGCGCCCATGGCGGGGCAGGAAGGCCATTTTAACGCCGTCCAGCTTACCTGTCAAAATCTCGTCCGAGGGCTTGCCCCACGGGCTTTCGACCGCCTGCCAACGGGCCTGTTCCAGCCCGTCGATATCGTAAACACCGCTGCCGCCTATTACACCGATCATGGTTTCCATATCTTCTCCCTAGGCTGGTTTAACCAGTTCAAATACTTCTTTGACCGCAAGATAATCCATATACCCCAGCCGTGAAAGCGCCTGATAGCGTGTTGCATCAAATCGGCCATTCACAATGAAGTCATCTTTCATGTGGACGCCCACAACTTCGGCGATCACCATTGTATTTGAGGGGCCGGGCAGATCTACGATTTTAAACAAGCGGCACTCCAAAACAGCGGGAGCCTCGGCCACATGCGGAACGCTGATCGCCTGACCTTCGGCTTTGGTCAGGCCTGCCGCTTCAAATTCATCCGTATCAGCGGGCAGGGAAGCCGCAGTTTTATTCATGGGCTCGCGCAGTGCATATGAAACAATGTTCACAGCAAATTCGCCATTGGCGCGAATGTTGGCGAGGCTGTCTTTGCCGCTGTCTTGATCAGGTTTGTTCCCGGTGCTTGCAAACATCACCATCGGCGGATTGTCACACAGGGCATTAAAAAAGGAATAGGGCGCCAGATTGGCGACGCCTTTGCTGTCGACCGTAGATATCCAGCCGATCGGGCGGGGAGAAACAATGGCTTTGAAAGGATTATGCGGTAATCCGTGGTCATTATCTTCGGGGCGATAAAACATTTATCTTCCTTGATTGCGCAATAGGGGGCGTGTTAAGCGATTGTGACGCATATAATAGGGAGTAGGTCATGAAATCCAGAGCGAAACGACGAGGCTGACCCTTCGCCCTTTCTTTCCTGTTTTCCGGTGGCCCCATGCTGCGCATTTCCCAAGAATCCCCTGCTGATACTCAAGAAGTAGAATACCTCTATGATCTCGCTTTCGTCCCGGGGCGGCAAGCGCTGAGTTCGTATCGCTTGCGGGATGGCGTGCCCCCCGTGGCAGCGCTTTGTCTGATTGCGCGCGGGCAAGAAGGGGCGCTTGCCGGGGCGATCCGCTATTGGCCCGTGCGGATTGGCGCAGCGAAGGCCTTATTGCTTGGCCCGGTAGCCGTGCATCCGACCCGGCAGGGCGAGGGTGTAGGCGGGCAACTGATCGAGGAAAGCCTGACGCTTGCGAAAGCGCTGGGCTGGCAGCGGGTGTTGCTTGTAGGCGATGCGCCTTATTATCTACGTTTCGGGTTTGAGAAAATTGCAGATGTGCAAATGCCGCCACCAACAAACCCGGAGCGCGTGCTCGGGCGGGCGCTTGTGGCGCGCGCCTTTGACGGGGTTTCCGGTTTCGTGCGGCCGATGGGCTGACGCGGTTTTAAACCGGAATTTATGATCAAACCCGGCATCGCGCCGCCTCGGGGACCCAAAGGGCCCCCTCGGCGGCGCGGGTCGGGCAATTGCCCGACGGTGCTAGGCCTGCATTTCAGCTCGGATTTGCTGGCGGAGCATGTCGATCGGAATCTTTTTGCCCTCGCGCTTGAAGCTCCAGTAGGTCCAGCCATTGCAGCTTGGCGCGCCTTCGAGCGCCGCGCCCACCTGATGGATCGAGCCGCGGGCATCATGCGCCACGAGCGTGCCATCGGCCCGCACCTTGGCGCGATGGCGGCCATTAAGCGAGTAGAGTTGCTCACCGGGGTTAAGCATGCCACGCTCAATCAGATTGCCAAAGGGCACGCGGGGTTCCGCGCGTTTTGCTGTGGTCACGCGCAATGAGTCAGCGTCATATTTTCGGGTGTCGTCGATACGCTTTTGCGCAACTTCGCGGTAAGCGGCTTCGCGCTCGATCCCGATGAAGTGACGCCCGAGTTTTTTGGCAACTGCGCCGGTGGTGCCGGTGCCAAAAAACGGATCAAGCACAACATCCCCTTGGTTGGTCGAGGCCAGCAATACACGGTGCAGCAGAGACTCCGGCTTTTGTGTCGGATGCGCTTTTTCACCCTTTGCATTTTTCAGGCGTTCACCGCCGTTGCAGATCGGCAATACCCAGTCAGAACGCATCTGAATACCTTCATTCAGCTCCTTAAGGGCTTCATAATTAAAGGTATATTTTGAACTGTCGGACTTTCCAGCCCAGATCATTGTCTCGTGCGCATTGGTGAAGCGCTTGCCGCGAAAATTGGGCATCGGGTTGGATTTGCGCCAAACCACATCATTCAAGATCCAGAATCCGGCGTCTTGCAAGGCCACGCCAACGCGAAAAATATTGTGGTAAGAGCCGATCACCCAAATGGCGCCATTGGGCTTTAGAATACGGCGGGCAGCTTTGAGCCAATCCCTTGAAAACTGGTCATAAACCGCAAAGCTGGCGAACTGGTCCCAGTCGTTATCCACGGCATCAACCTTGGAGTTGTCAGGGCGGTGCAGGTCTCCGCGTAGCTGGAGATTATAGGGCGGATCAGCAAAGATCAGGTCAACCGAATTGGCCGGCAGGCTGTTCATTTCATCAATGCAATCCCCGCTCAGGATCGTGTCCAGCGGAAGGGATTTGTGGGTGGATTCTTGTGTTGTCTTAATCATGCTGCTTGTGCCTCGAAGCTATGTTGCTCGTTATGGCCCTAACATGAGTCAAAAGTGATTCGGCGTCAATTTCTTTTTGAATCAAGCACTTAATTAATTTTCTTCACACAACATCTTGTGGATGGGTTTGAAGGAGACCCTATGGTGTGGGGTTACACCAAGCTGCGCGAGCCCCTCTTGATGGGCTTTGGTGCCGTATCCCATGTTTGTTTGCCAACCATAGCCCGGAAATTGTGCAGAAAGGTCACACATCAAGCGGTCGCGGGTGACTTTGGCAATGATCGATGCCGCCGCGATGCTAAGGCTTCGGCTGTCTCCTTTCACTATTGCTTGCGCTTCACAGGGCAACCAAGGGGGGGTTTTATTGCCGTCGATAAGAGCAAAAGCGGGTGCTATGCCAAGCCCTTCTACCGCACGCTTCATGGCGAGAAAGGTGGCTTGCAGGATATTGATCTTGTCGATTTCGGCCACCGAGGCTGAACCAATAGAGACTGTAGCTGTGGCCATAATCTCGCCAAACAGCGTTTCGCGCCGCGCTATTGTCAGCTTTTTACTATCGTTTAGTCCGGCGGGAATATTGGAAGGGTCAAGAATTACCGCGGCGGCCATTACCGGCCCCGCCCACGGACCACGGCCAACCTCGTCTACCCCGCAGACGGGGCCGGGTTTCTTTTTTTCAAATTCGAAATCCGGTGTGGTTTTCACTGTGACTATTCCGTATTTTTGTATAAGTTCTCATTTCTTACAAAACCTCAAGGGAGTCCGCCATGACTGTTATTGTTTCGGGTGCAGGCATTGGTGGCCTAACAGTGGCGCTTACGTGCCACGAACTGGGGATTCCGGTTAAGGCATTTGAGCAGGTAAAAGACATTACGCCGCTTGGGGTCGGGATTAATTTGCAGCCCCATGCGGTGCGGGAAATCTATGAGCTTGGGCTAGAAGCGGAGATTGAGGCTATTGGCTTGCGCACCAAAGAGGTTGCGTATTTTTCTAAAAAGGGGCTGCCAATACATGCCGAGGCGCGTGGCACATGGGCAGGCTATCGCTGGCCACAATACTCGATCCATCGGGGTGAATTGCAGATGATGCTGCTGGCGGCTGTGCGCGAAAGGCTGGGTGAGGAAGCGGTAGAAACCGGGGCTGCGGTTGTTGGTTTTGAAGAAACGGCAGACGGGGTGCGCGTTGAGGTGGATCGTGATGGCAAAATCACATCGGAAACCGGCGCGGTGCTGATCGGGGCTGATGGGCTGCACTCAAAAATTCGAGCGCAGTTTTTTCCCGATGAAGGGGCGCCGATTTGGGCGGGGGCGGTGCTGTGGCGCGGCACCACTCGTATGGCGCCGTTCCTGAGCGGGGCAAGCATGGCGATGGCGGGGCACGAGGACCAGAAATTTGTCACCTATCCGATTGGCCGGACCGGCGCGAACGGCACTGCGAATATTAACTGGATTGCCGAACTGAAATTCAAACCTGCTGCAAGCTGGAATCGGGAGGATTATAACCGCAAAGGCGTGTTGGCAGATTTCCTGCCACAGTTCGAAGATTGGGGTTTTGACTGGCTCGATATTCCTGCGATGATCCGCGCGGCTGACCAGATTTTTGAATTCCCGATGATCGACCGAGATCCGCTACCGCGCTGGAGCTTTGGACCGGCAACGCTGCTGGGGGATGCCGCCCATGCGATGTATCCAATCGGCAGTAACGGCGCGACGCAAGCGATCTTGGATGCGCGGATGCTGGGGCGGTGCTTTTATGAAAACGGTGTAAACGCGGCGGCGCTCAAGGCTTATGATGATGATCGGCGGCCAAAATGCAACGCAGTGGTTTTGGCCAACCGTGGTAACGGTCCGGATCAGGTGTTGCAGGTGGTAGAGGCGCGCACCGGCGGTGTTTTTGAAGACATTGATGATGTTCTTTCACCGACCGAGCGGCTAGAGATGGCAAAAGTCTACAAGCGAATCGCTGGCTTTGACGTGGATACGCTGAATGCCGCGCAAAGTATTATCACCGAGGGGATGCGAGGCGCGCATGATTAAGAAACTCGAAAAACTGATGGCGGCGCTGGCGTGGTTCTCGGCGTTTGTCGGCGGGCTTGCGCTTGTGGCTGTGATGGTGATGACGACCGTGAGTGTTGCGGGCATGTCGGCCAGCAAGCTCGGGAAGCTGCTAAAAAAATCATATGATACCGTGGTAGAACCGCTCATGGCTGTTGGGCCAATTCCGGGGGAAACAGAGATGGTCGAGGCCGGCATGGCCTTTATCATCTTTGCGTTTTTGCCGTTGGTGACCCTGCATAAAGGCCATGCCGAAGTGGCGATTTTGAGCAACTTTTTTGGCAAGGCGATCAATCGGGTGATTGATGTGATTTCTGACGGGCTGATGTTTGCCGTGGCCAGTTTTCTTGGCTACCGGCACCTGTTGGGCACGCTCGACAAATTCAACAATGGCGAGACAAGCTGGATTTTGCTTTATCCAATGTGGTGGGGCTACGCGGCAGCGCTGGTTGGCGCGGTTGTGTTTATGATTGTGGCCGGATTCTGTGTTCTTCGTTCTCTTGAGGCGCTGGTGACAGGGCGGAATATTCAGACCTCGGGAGCAGTGCATTGAGCAATTTTGATTTGGGGCTGTTGTCCTTTGCTGTGGTCTTGGCGCTGATCTTTATTCGGATCCCGATCGGGCTGTCGATGCTGGTTGTCGGCATTGGCGGCAATGCACTGGTGATTGGAAATTTTAATATGATCGCCGGGCAGCTCAAAAACCTGACCTACGGGCAGTTTTCGTCCTATTCGCTGTCTATCGTGCCGCTGTTTTTGCTGATGGGCCAGTTTGCAACACTGGGCGGGATGTCATCTGCTTTGTTCAAAGCGGCTGAATCGTTTTTGGGGCATCGAAAAGGCGGGGTGGCCATGGCTTCGGTCGGGGCGTGCGCCGGGTTTGGCGCGATCTGCGGCTCCAGCCTCGCGACAGCCGCAACAATGGGGCAGGTTGCGCTGCCAGAGCTGCGCCGCTATGGCTATTCGGGGGCATTGTCCACCGGCACTCTGGCTGCAGGCGGCACTCTTGGAATCTTGATTCCGCCGTCGGTGATTCTGGTGATCTACGCGATACTGGCAGAGCAAAACGTGGCAAAATTGTTTGTGGCCGCGTTTATTCCCGGCATTCTGGCGATGCTTGGCTACATGATGGCGATTTCTATATATGTGCGGCTAGTTCCCAATTCAGGTGGCGTGCGGGAAAGGGTGCCCTACCGCGAGCGGTTTGTGGCGCTGCGGGCTGTGTGGCCGGTTATCGTTGTGTTTTTGGTGGTCATTGGCGGAATTTATCAGGGGCTGTTTACCCCGACCCAAGGCGCCGCTGTCGGGGCTTTTGGCACCGGGCTAATCGCGTGGATGAATGGCGGCCTGACATGGCAAACCTTGTTGGATGCCTTCAAGGGCACCGCGATGACCACGGGCATGATTTTCCTGATCGTGCTGGGCGCGACCGTATATAACGGCTTTTTGGCGCTCACGCAGGTGCCGCAAGAAGTGGCGAGCTATGTGAACGGGCAAGGGTTTAATCCGTGGATGGTGCTGACGATTGTGCTGATCGCCTATCTGCTCTTTGGTTGTATCATGGATTCGCTTTCGATGATTTTGCTGACGGTGCCGATCTTTTTTCCGGCGATGATCGGGCTTGATTTCGGGATGAGCGCGGAAGAATTCGGCCTGTGGTTCGGTATTTTGGTGCTGATTGTTGTCGAGGTTGGGCTAATCACGCCGCCGGTCGGGATGAACCTGTTTGTCATCAATACTTTGAGCCGCGATATCCCGATTTCTGAAACCTTCAAAGGTGTGCTTCCCTTTGTCTTGACGGACCTGATCCGGGTGGTGATTCTGGTGATATTCCCCTCAATCACGCTATTGGCGGTGCGGGCATTGTTTTAGCCCAGATCGGAAATTATGCATCTAGGTTGAACTTTGGCGCTGGCGTTCAACGGCTTAGTATTAAGAAAAGACTGGAATTTCTACTCTCGGGTTATGAGATGAGGTGTCTTTCGTGTGACACAATTGTCAAACTTGTTAATACTACTTCTAATATTAACTTTAAATTAATCGAACTTTGATTTATCATCTAACATGAGTTGTTTAGTAAGTATGCCCGCGTTGGGCGGGGTAGTGAGTGTTGGAGGTGTAATCATGAATTACACGGCGATTCGGCCTTGTGTTTTAGGTTTTTTGAGTGAAGCAGGCAGCAGTGTTATTGTTGCAATGGGCGATATCGCGTGTGGATTCGCCGCGTATGTTGTGCGCTTCATACCAGCCGAGCCTTATCGAAACCATCGAAATAAATCTTACAAAATCAGTAATTTGGCCCGTTTTGAGGGCCTTGTTTTGCGCTGGGTATTTGGCGCTTGTCAGCCGCAGCTTTGCGCGGCGTATTCTTTAACGAGTGACGATGGATTTGGGAGTTCAAATACATGCTAGACTTAGTTTCTGACAATCTTCGGCAGATGTTCGACGGGCTTCCACAGATGGTGCTTTACGGACTTGTCTTCGTTTTATTGGCTCTTGCCGGGTTATTATCGGTCAAGATTTTCTGGCGTCTACGCGGAAACACGGCGCATACCAGCTTTCAATATGGCGTGGTGGCCCCTGTGCAATATGGTGATCGCGGGAGCGAAGCACCGGAAGAGATGTTTGCCAGACGCCTTGAGAATATGGTGGAAGAAGAAGAGTCATATGAACTGGCCAAGTTGATGCCCAAAGCCCGCGAGCTTGGGGCCATCGCCAAAACCAGCTTTCATACCGCGCCAGTGATTAACGAGGATGATGCTGATGTTTTGGGCCTGATCGAACAGGTTGTGCAGGAACTAAACTGCGGCTTTCGCGTGCTTGTTCAGGCCCGCCTCGGCTCAATGATCGATCTTGAGGGCCAAGGCGTGCAAGCACTGGCGACCAAGCTATCAATGACCGGTGTTGATCTGAAATTTGCCGTGGTGGACCGTTTTGGCAAGTTAATCGTGGCGGTTGACCACTTGGGAAACACGCCGCTTGGACGGCAAGACAATATCAATCGGACTGTTACGATCGAAGTTTTGCGGAAGGCAGGGGTGTGGTATCTGGAGATTCCGCAGAATTATTCGGTAGAAAACGCCAAAGCCCAGCTTTTGGCTGTGTTGCGCGGCAAAGCCGCCAACCAGAGCGGCGGGGAAGAAGTTGCCTAGGCAGCCGCTACGGTTTTTCAACTCTATAATTGGACTGGACTGGGCGGGAAGGCAGAAATTGTGCGGCTGAAATATCCGTTCAGGTGCTGTCCGGCCAATCGCGTTTTTTGCAACAAGTGGCAAAAACGGGCTGCGGCGCCGTGGCCTCGCTCCGCTCGGCGGCCTGTGTTTTTAGCGGCGCGTGCAAGCGGGCTCATGGGTGGGTCTGGATAAACATATAGACCCATTCCCCTTTATAATCCGGAATATCGGCTTTTAGCGCGGCGATACGGTTGCGCATATAATCGAGATAGGGCTCGGCGGGCTCAATGGTTTCGCGCAGGCCTTCATAGAGCGGCTCTGAGCTGGCATAGGCAATGGCGAGTTCTTGCCCGTAGGGAGGTGAAACGATGAGCTTGACCGAGTCTTGTCCTTCGCGATCAGCCCCGATTTCGATAGGCGTGTCGGGGCTGTGAAGCTCAACACCTTCCCACTGGTTTGGTCGCAAGTGCAGCACGCGGCCGTCCACGTCAAAGAAATCTACATAAACATAGGCCGGATAATCCGGTGAGCGCATTTTGACAATGACCCGCTCGCCATCGCCATAGTCAAACGTGCTGATCTGCGTGGTCGCGCCTACTTTCATAGGATCACGGTTCTGGCCTTGTGATTGCGGCAGGCCCAGATTTTCCAACCGGGAAAGCACGTCGCACTGCGGGGAAGGCAATACCAGCATTGAGCCACCCACCGGAATGCTTTCGCCAAGCTGGGCGCGGATCGCGCTGAGCAGGGGTTGGCGCAGGCTGTCATCCGGGATATGGCCGCGAAGCTCTAGGGTTCCGGTTTCGGGAATGAAGGTTGCCGCGATGCGCGCGCAAGGAACCTGATTCAAAATCTGCGTAATGCCATCCCGTGCCGAGTCATCCGACGGGGTGTCAATCGGGCGCATAAAGGATTGAACGGCAGCGAGCGAAGCCGGATCAAAGCTGGCCGCTTGGCCAGACCAGCCGGTTGCAGCGGTGACGACGGGCGCATCGAGCTGGGCTTCGGCGGCGGGGGGTGCATCAGGTGTGCGGCGCGGCGCAGGTGAGGCAGGCGGCGCTTTGGCTTCGGCGGGGGCGGCATCGGGCGAGATTTGCGCCGAGGCTTCGGAGAGCAACGACGACGCCGGAACCGGCCCGGCACGCGGCGCGGTCGGGGCAAGCGGCTCTGCCGTGGCGGTGGCGGAAGCCAGCACGGTTTTTGGTAGCACCGCAGCGGGGGCCCGAGCGGCGGCGGGCGGGCTCGCGGCAACAGGCGCTGCGGCTGTGGGCTGTGTAGTAAGCGAAACCGCTGCATCTGCATTAGCGGATTTGAGCGGTGTGAGGTTTGGGCTTAGAGCAGCGGGGCGTTCTGCTTGTGGCTGCGCCGCTGCGCTAACCGGCGGTGGAGCTTCTGGCGATATCGGTTCGCTTGATACCGGATCTGCCTTGGCCAGCGCCCCTTCAGCGCGCAAAGCCGGAACCGGCGCGCCACTGCCGCTGCTGGCTTCAACCACGGTTTCGTTTTGAATCTCGGCTATGGCCGTGTTGTCTGGCTGAAGCGGCGCGGTTTGTTCCCCTGTCGGGTCAATCTCGGGCTGCGGAGGCTGGTTGAGCGGCTGCGCTGCCGCTGTTTCACTGCGCACGGGGCCTTGGCCGAGGTTTTGCCCGCCAGCGGATTCGGTGCTGGCTTCCTCGCCCTTTGTGTCTTGTGACGCCGCCTTCGATTGCGGCACCTCGTAGCTGGTCATCTTTATTTTGCCGCCTTGCTGGGGCTCGGCCTCAAGCGGCTCTGGCTTGGTGGCGAGGGCAAGAAAAGCAAACAATGCTGCATGGGCACCAACCGAGGCTGTCAGGCCCAGTATCCAAAACACGGCGGTCTTCATACCGGATTGGGAGTGACAACCAGGACAACGTCCTGCACCCCCGCCTTTTCAAGCGCCGTAACCAGCGGCAGCAGGTTGGTCAAACGGGCTTCGCCATGCGCATTTATCCGCACAAACAGCGATTGATCTTCGCTTAAAAGGCTGGAGATCCGTGTCAGCAAATCATTTTGCGCCACCGCAACGCCATCCAGCGCCATTTGCCCGTCTTCAGCTACCGAAATGGTGGTGCCACCTTTGGGCAAGCTCTCGCCAGCCGTGGAAACCGGTGGCGAGACTTCAAATGGCGCGGTTGCATCCATCCGGCCCACCATCATGAAAAAGACCAACAGGAAAAAGATCACATCAATCAACGAAACGATGGTTTCCTGTGGGGCAGGTGGATTGCGGCGTTTGAGCTTCATTCGGGCGCCTCCAGCCGGACAACCCGCAGATTTTCGGCGCCGGCTTCGGTGGCGGTCTGGATGGCGCTAACCAACCCTTGCACATTGGAGCCGCCGGAAGGCAGAATGAGGACCCGCGTGCCGGGTTCGTCCTGCAGCGCTGTTGCCAGATTGGCGGCGGTGAGCGGTTGGCCCCGCAGGCGGGCATTGCCATCAGAGGTGATGCGAATCAGCAATGTGGCGGCGGGCGTCCCGGGCGCACCAGTGCTTTCGGCTTCGGATTGCACCATCGGCATCATGTCAAGATCGAGGTATGTGGAGGTCACCATAAAGAACACAAGCAAGATCATCATGACATCGACAAGCGGGGTCATGGTGATCAATGCCATGTTTCTTTTACGGCGAGTGAGCTTCATTTTTGCGGCGTCCTATTGGGGCGCGGGCGCGTTAACGATCAGGTTAAAGCGCCCAACTGCTGATTCAACCGCGTGGCTGGCACGCTCGACCGTGGCCGAGAGCAGGCTTGCCGCGACAGCAGCAGGAATAGCCACAACAAGGCCAACAGCCGTGGTCAAAAGCGCTTGCCATATCCCGCCGGCAAGAACAGAGGCATTGGCTGCCCCTTCAGCCAGTTCAAGCTCTTGAAAAGACTGGATCATCCCAAGCACAGTGCCGAGAAGGCCAAGCAAGGGGGAGATCAGTGCGATCACTTCAAGCAAGCGGATAAAACGGTTGAGCAGCTCGACCTCGGCATTGCCACGGCGCTCCAGCTCGGCGGCCAGCAGCCCTTGCGGCATCCGGTTTTGCGTTGCAGTAACAGCGTATACCAGCACCCGCTCTGCGGGGCTGCGGCGCCTGAGCGAATTGAGCGCTGTCTGATTGTCGCGGGCCTGCACTTGGGTAAGGGCGGCATTTATCCGCTTTTGGCCCGATAGCACGCCGTTAAACTGAAAAAGCTTATAGGCAATGATCGTAAGTGAAAGCACCGAAAGCACCGCCAACACAATGACCACCGGCCCACCTGCGGAAATGATTTCTTTGAAAAAATCCAGCATCGGTTATTTCACCAGCGGGGCGGATGCGCGGGAATTGAGATCGAGGAAAGAGAAACAATCTAGTTCTTCGCCATTTTGCGGCGTGCAGGCCGGAATATCATGCAGCAGCACTTCACCAATAGCGGCGCATTGGGTGCCGGGAATTTCAAAAAGCTTTAGCGTCGTGCGCTGGGCTGGCAGGGGGGCGGCATCAATGGTGAGCAGGCGATCAATAATACTATCTGGGGAAAGGATGGCGAGCGACATTTCAAAGCCGGTAAGATTTTGCTCTAACCCGTTTTGAAACAGGAAAAATGCCTGACAACCGGTTTCGACGTCTTCCAGCTTGTTGAGCTCGACAGTGAGAGACTGGGCCTGCGCCATCGGGGCGGCAAGAAGGGCAAGAAGGGTAAGGCGTTTGATCATAATGCTGTCCTTTAAGTGGAATGATTCCATCAAGGTTAGCACGAGATCGGCGCGGAGCTTAGGGAAATTTTCGGGCTATTCGCGCAGCTCTGGCGGCGCGCCTTCTCGGCGACCTGAAGTCAGAGCTACGCTCTTTTATTCAGGACACCTCGTCGGCGCGGGCCGTGCAAGCACGGCCGGCATTAATCAGCTGGCCTGCGCCCTTTGCTTTGGGCGTGAACGGCGACGATTGCGCGAATTTGGGCGGCCACCGCCCTCGGGGCGCTTGGCGGCACGCGGCGCCTGCGGGATATCTTTATCCTGCAATGGTGAACCGTCGGCTGCCAGAGCGGGGATCTTTATTTTTATCAGGCGTTCAACGGCGCGCAGGAGCTTGACCTCTTCGGGCGTGCAAAAGCTGATTGCCAAGCCCGAGGCCCCGGCCCGCGCGGTGCGGCCAATGCGGTGGACATAGCTTTCGGCGACGTGCGGCAGGTCATAATTGACCACAAGTTCGATTCCGCGAACATCAATGCCGCGGGCTGCAATATCTGTGGCAATAAGCACCAGAGTATTGCCTTTTTTAAACGCATCCAAGGTGCGGGTCCGCTGGCCCTGTGATTTGTTGCCGTGGATCGCTTCAGCGCCAACACCCTCGGACACCAGCTTGCGGGCGATTTTATCAGCGCCGCGCTTTGTGCGGGCGAAAACAATGATCCGCTTGCCAGCGTGGGTTTTCGCCAGTTTTGTCATGGCGTTCACTTTGCCTTCGGGTGGCAGGTGCATCACGCTTTGCGCGATTTTGTCAGCGGTTTTAGCAACCGGCGTTACCGAAACCTCAACAGGGTTTTGCAAATGGTCTTGCGAGAGTGCTTTGATCTCTTTCGGCATAGTGGCCGAAAACAGCAGTGTTTGCCGCTTTTTAGGCAGCAGCTTCAAGATGCGCTTGATCGCCGGCATAAAGCCGATATCCAGCATTTGGTCTGCTTCATCGAGCACGACGGTTTCAACCTGATCAAGGCGAACCGCTTTTTGTGAAACGAGATCTTCTAGCCGCCCGGGGGTAGCGACGAGGAAATCTACGCCGCCACGAATGGCGTTGATTTGTCGTTTGATCGGCACGCCGCCCACCACACAAGTGGATTTAAGCGGCAGCCGCCCGCCATAATCGCGCACTGATTTATCGATTTGTGCAGCCAACTCGCGGGTCGGTGAGAGGATCAGCACGCGCACGGGGCGGTGTTTGCCGCCTTGCGAAGATTTGTTGACACGGTGCAGCAGCGGTAGGGTAAAGGCAGCGGTTTTGCCTGTGCCGGTCTGGGCAAGGCCAACGACGTCGCGGCCTTCCATTATCGGCGCTATCGCCTGTGCCTGAATCGGTGTGGCGGTTTCATAACCAAGTTCTTGCAACGTGGTTAGAATCGGCTTTGAGAGGCCGGTGGACTCGAAATTCATATAAGGGAATCTTTCAGATTGCGCGCGGCAGGCACGGCTATAGCTTGTCAGGTGCGACAGGCTCCAGCAAACGTGCATAAAAGGCTCGTGGGTGAGTTGGCCGCGGGTTCTCAGGGTATATGGACTGTAACGCAGCCATATACAAGCCCCCGCAGCCAAAAGCCTTATTCAGCCCTTTTTGCCCACATATATCCGGCGAGCAGCCCGAGCACCGCCCAGCCAATGGCAGAAACCCCAAGACTGAGGCCAACAAATTGGCCCTGAAGCTCGGGTGGAACAACGCCGCCAAACGCGTCGGGGTGTGGCGCTCCGACGATATGGGGCAGCGCCAAAAGGGCGATGCCCACGCCCCAATGCAGCCAGTTTTTGCCAAAAGCAATGCTGGCCAGCCCAACTGCCGAAGCCAGAGCTGTGCCGATCCACCATAACTTTCGCGCCTCAAGCGGCGCTGCAATCGAGCCGGGAAGCTCGGGCGGCAAGCCAAGCGCGGTGGCAAGATTAAACGCGGCAAAACCAGCCAAGCCCCACAGGATGCCGCTGCGTGCACGCACGTTAATGCCGCTACGCTCAGCCATCGCAAAGCCAGCCACCATCAAAAACGCATAGCCAAGGCTGGTCAGAATAGTTGAAAGCGCTGTGCGGCTGCTGCGCGCAAGCCAGCTTTCATCGTCCAACGCTGCATCACCGTGGCTTTGAGCCGCATCACTTTCTGCTGTGGTTGTTTCGCCCCCGCCAGCGTGATTATCCGGTGCCGACGCGCCCATGCCCTCAAAATGAACCAGAGCACCGGATTCGTAGGCCTCGGCTTCAATGATGACCGGGGACAGCAACGAAATCTGCAGCAGGGCGAGAATCAACCCGGCGGCAAAACCAGCGAACAAAGCGCTGGTTAATAATCTTTGAAGCATGATTTAGTGGCAGGGAAAGCCGGATGCGTGCCGCGCATCGTGCTCGAAATTGTGGATGGTGGCCGAATTGGCAAAGCCCGCCAAAAACAGAATGCTTACACCCATAAAGGCGGCAAAAGCGATGCTGAGCAAGCTGGTATCGGATTTTACGGCACGTGCTGTAGTTGTTGTCATAATAATAGTCTCCAGTAGCTGTCTTCCCCGACAGCCGGTTACAGTTCGTGCAAAGGCCGGTCTCCTGGCTTGTGGTCTCCTACGCGCCGCCTTCCCGAGCATTGGCCCAGTGGCAGTGTGGCGCGTAAACCCACCTACAGTCGCGGGGGCGGCTGCTGCATCGGGGCCTCTTTTGGTCTCCCCTTACAGCATTCCCGTTTCATCCCCGGCGCTTGGCGCATTGGGGAACCGTTGCAGATAGAGCGATGCACGGATTTCTGGTGCGTGTCAAACGGAATTTGGCTGGGCAAGGTATACAATACTCTATTCGCAGGCGCGATATTGAAACATTATTGCGTTTTCGCTGGCACTTGATCTTGATCAACTGTCGCCGGTGAACATGCGCTATTTAATCTGATCAGAAAAATATAATGGGGACCCGCATGAAAAGCGCAGAAGTAAAAGACAAGTGTAAACAATGCTCGTTATACTCTGATTCGAGATTGTTTTGCTCAAAGCTTAGAGGTGACGAACTTTGCGAATTGTCGGACCAATCGCGCACGCTTTCTATGAAGCGCGGAGACACTTTAAAGGCTAAAGCTTTAGAGACTTGGCCGATTGTCGCAATTGATGGCGGGGTGTTGAGCATGCAGCACCTGCTTCAAGATGGCCGCAAAACCATAGCTGCGCTATTTATGCGGGGCGATATTATTGATCTTCGCGATATTTCCAACCGAAACCGCGGAGCGCTCATTGCGTTGGGCAATGTCAGCCTGTGCCGGCTCTCTACACAGGTATTCGAGCGGATCATGGAAAAAAATGTGATGGCGCAAAAAGTGATTTGGGAAAACCTGCGCGATCAGGCTTTTCGTGCAATAGACCACTCAGGCGATATCGCCAAGAAACAAGCGCTTGAAAAACTCGCTTCCTTTATTTTTGAGTGTCGCAACCGGCAGGAAAACTTTAGCAAATCCGAAATCGTGGATATTCCGGTGCGCCGGATTGATTTGGCCGAATACCTCGGCATGCAGCCCGAAACGGTGAGCCGGTGCTTCAAGGAGCTGGAAAAGCGCGAAATAGTGGAAGCACCGAGCCTGAGTGCACTGCGGATTAAAAATGTGCCTGTGTTGCGACGTATCGCAAACGGCGACAAAGACGTGACGATAAACCGTATCGACAATGGCCGGATCAAGGTGCTCAAAATAGCCTGACGGTATTGTCCTGGCGCCTGACCCCCGCACCGCCAATGGTGCAGCCCGGCTGTTTATTGCCTGTAGGTTTCATCCAGTGCATAACCTGACGCACGAACCGTGCGAATAGGGTCTGTATCACCCGGTTTATTCAGCGCTTTGCGTAATCGCCCTATATGCACATCCACCGTCCGGTTTTCCACAAAGATGTCTTGGCCCCAGACCCGGTCCAGCAATTGCTCTCTCGAATATACCCGCCCGGGCCGCTGCATAAGAACATCCATCAAGCGAAATTCGGTTGGCCCAAGGTTTATAGCACGCGCCCCGCGCATGACGCGCATCTGCCCGCGATCAAGCGATATATCACCGTATATGGCCACATCTGCCGCGACGGCCGGGCTGGTGCGGCGCAACACCGCTTTTATCCGCGCAATAACCTCGGAAATTGAAAAAGGTTTGGTGATATAGTCATCCGCGCCATGATCGAGCCCCTTCAGCTTGTCCTCTTCCTCGACCCGTGCTGTGAGCATAATCACCGGAATCGCCTTGGATTCCGGCGCGCTGCGCAGCGCCCGGCATATATCAATTCCATTTTTGTTGGGCAACATCCAGTCCAGCAAAACGATATCGGGATTGTGCTCGGCCACAGCGATAAGTGCTTCACCGCCATTGCCTTCAATGACCACGTCAAAACCTTCTTTTTGCAGATTATATTCAAGCAACCCCTGAAGGGCCTCTTCGTCTTCGATCACCAGCACCTTGATGCCCATATAAAACCCCTTCGGCTATCTTTTGCCGTGCGATAGCGCATTTCAATGTCAGTTTAATGACACCCTATTCCTTTGCTCTAAAATCCAGCGCGACGCCATTCATGCAATAGCGCTTCCCGGTTGGCTCAGGGCCGTCGGGGAAGACATGGCCCAAATGGGCGTCACATTTGGCGCAGGTGATTTCGGTGCGTTTCATCCAGAGTTTATTATCTGATTTCTCGGTTACAGCCCCCTTGGCCACCGGTTCAAAAAAGCTCGGCCAGCCGGTGCCGCTTTCAAACTTGGCCAGCGCATCATAAAGAGGAGCGCCACAGCAAATGCAGTGAAAAACACCATTTTCCTTCGGGAAGTTATCATGGGTGCCTGCCCGTTCCGTCCCGCCCCTTTGCGTTACCTTATAGGCGAGATCGGACAGATGGAGTTTTAGCTGCGCGGGGGTGCGTTTCATTGGGCCTCTCGGGGTTGCTTTGTTACCGGATATCCATATCTTGTTCAGTATGTAATTAACAATTTTTCCTTATTCTAGCTGCATCGCGCTCAAGAATAAACAAAGGTTTGTGAGATGGCCCGCAGGTATGCCACCCGATTTGCAGAAAATTCTGAGGATGTGAGTGCAGCGCAGACATTGCGTGGCTTGGCCTTTCGTGGTGGACAGGACGATCTGGACGACTTTGATAAAAGCTGTATCCACGTATTGATCGAGGACCGGCAAGAGCTGCGCACCGCTGGCGCCTTTCGTATACAGCCTTTTGAAAACGGCTCAGAAATCAGCCGCTCTTATGCCGCGCAATTCTACGAGCTTTCCGCTTTGAAGTCTTATCCCGGCAAGCTGGTTGAAATGGGCCGCTTTTGCATTGATCCCCGCTATAATGACCCGGACATTCTGCGCAGTGCCTGGGCCGCCATGACAGCCTATGTTGATGCACATAACGTCAAAATGCTGTTTGGCTGCTCCAGTTTTCATGGTGCCGAGGCCGAGGCGCATTTAGAGGCGTTTGCGCTGCTCAAGGCCCGCCACCTTGCCCCGCGGAAATATCTGCCAAAAATCAAGGCTCCCAAGGTTTTTCCTTTTGCCCGCCTCATGCGCAAGCCAGATATGACAGCAGCCCAGCGCGCAATGCCGCCCTTGCTGCGCACCTATTTGATGATGGGCGGGTGGACCTCTGACCACGCGGTGATTGACCGAGATCTTGACACAGTGCATGTATTTACAGGGCTTGAGATCGGTGCGATACCAGTTGGCAGAAAGCGCTTGTTAAGAGCTGCCGTTGGATAGAGGTATACACAATGAAAATCGCAGTTATTACATCCACTGTTGCCGGCCAGATTGACCAGTTGATTTCTGAAACAGCTTTGAAGCTGCAATCAGAAGGGGTGCGTCTGGCCGGTGTGGCCAAGGTTTTGGGCGATGAGCAACAAGGGGATGGCCATTGTGATATGGACATTCGCGTGCTGCCCGACGGCCCCGAAATCCGCATTACCCAATCGCTTGGCCAAGGCGCTACAGGGTGCCGGCTCAACCCTGCCGGCATTGTTGAGGCCGTGGCTCAAGTGGAACGCATAGGTTCAAAAGACGCGGATTTGTTTGTGTTAAACAAATTTGGCCCGCAAGAGGCCGAAGGGCGCGGATTTTGTGATGCTATCGCCTCGGCATTGGAAACCGAAACCCCCGTGCTGGTAGGCGTTGGCAAAGGCTGCCGCGACAGCCTCGATCGATTTGTTGACAACATGGCCGAAGTGCTGCCGCCCGAGCCGGAAGAAATTTATGCTTGGTGCAAAGCCGCAATTTCGCACCGGTGAGAGACTTCCTTATTTGGAAACCTCTCCAATTCCGCCATGTTTGAGCGACCAGCCCAGAGGGTCAGCGAAGAATTCTTCGACCTCGTCCAGCGTTTTGCTGTTAAAATAGTTGCCGGCTTTGGCTTCGGCCAACACGTCATGCCATGTGGCAAGGTAGTGTAGGGCAATGTTGTGTTCGGCGAGGTTCTCGATGGTATTCGGGAATATATCATAGAAAAACACCAAGGAGGTGTGCTCACACACGCCGCCAGCCGCGCGGATGGCCTCGACAAACTTGATTTTGGAGCCGCCATCGGTGGTCATATCTTCAGCCAGTAACACGCGCTGGCCTTCATGCAACACGCCCTCGACCTGCGATCCTTTGCCGTAGCCTTTGGGCTTTTTGCGCACATATTGCATCGGCAGGCCCATGCGATCAGCCATCCATGCGCCGTAAGGGATACCGCCGGTTTCGCCGCCAGCCACGCTGTCAAAAGCCTCAAAGCCAGCTTCGCGCTGCACTGTGGCAACCATGAAATCAATCAAGGTGGTGCGGATCGCCGGATATGAAATCAGCTCGCGGCAATCGATATAGCTCGGAGATACCAGCCCGGAGGCCAGCTTATAAGGGTTTTCCACCTCGAAATTTACCGCTTTGATTTCAAGCAGCATACGCGCGGTCATACGGGCCATTTCGGCTTTGTCGATAAAGCTGGTCATGTTGTGCTCCAGAATAGCGGGAAACCGGGGTCAAACACAGTGACGTCCCCCGCTCCGGTGGGGATTTTGGATGGAAAGGAAACCGGTGTTTCCTGCTTGGTGAGGGTGATTTTTGCGGCGTTGGGTGGCAGTCCGTAAAAGGCGGGGCCATTGAGGCTGGTGAAGGCTTCGAGCTTGTCGAGCGCATCGGCCTGCTCAAACACATGTGCGAGGCAGGCCATCGTGTTGGTGGCGCTAAACACCCCCGCACAGCCACAGGCGCTCTCTTTGTTTGGGTCACTATGGGGTGCGCTATCGGTGCCAAGAAAGAATTTTGGGTTGCCCGAGGTTGCAGCCTCAAGCAGCGCTTGCCTGTGGGCTTCGCGCTTGGCAATTGGCAGGCAGTAATAGTGCGGCCTGATCCCGCCGACCAGCAGATGGTTGCGGTTGATTATCAGATGGTGCGTGGTCAGGGTGGCCGCGATGTTTACAGCACTGTTGACATAGCTAACCCCGTCGCGGGTCGTGACATGCTCCATCACGATTTTTAGCTCCGGAAGGCGCTGGCGCAGCGGCGACAGCACACGATCAATAAACACGGCTTCGCGGTCAAAAATGTCGACGCTCGGGTCGGTCACTTCGCCGTGCACGCAAAGCGGCAGGCCGATTTCGGCCATCTTTTCCAACACCGGCATCACCTTTTCAATGTCGGTCACACCAGAATCGGAATTGGTGGTTGCCCCGGCCGGATAGAGCTTCACCGCAGAAATGGCCCGGGTTTTGGCCGCCATAGCCACATCTTCAGGGTCAGTGCCTTCGGTCAGGTAGAGCGTCATCAGCGGCTGAAAATCATCGTCTTCCGGCAGCAAATCTATGATACGGGCGCGGTATTTCAGGGCGTCATTGCTGGTGACGACCGGCGGCACAAGATTTGGCATAATGATCGCGCGGCCAAAGTCGCGCGTGGTTTCGGGCAACACACCGCGCAGCATTTCGCCATCGCGCAAGTGCAGGTGCCAATCATCAGGGCGGGTGATGGTCAGGGTTTTTTGCATGGGCTGGCTCCATTGTTTTGGCCTTCCTATATCAGGCGCAGGCAAAGGGGAAGACTGGGCATGCAAACAAGCCAACCTCTGGCAGCCTGCGGGGCAATTCGCCGCTTGCAGGGGCACGGGCGAGCCGCCATAATTCAGAAGCCGGAATCATCCGGCATTCTCAGGGCGGGGTGAAATTCCCCACCGGCGGTAATAGCCCGCGAGCGCCTCAGATATGAGGGTCAGCAGACACCGGTGTCATTCCGGGGCCGACGGTTAAAGTCCGGATGAAAGAGAATGGGTGCGGTTTCGCGCTCAAAAGCTCTGGGTTGGTGTCTGATAATGAGGAGTGACCTATGGCACAAACCCCGAAAATCGCCTTTATCAAGGCGCGCTGGCATGCAGATATTGTCGATCAGGCCTATATTGGCTTTACCGAACAGCTGGTGGCTGATGGCCATGTGTGGACCGTGGATGCTTTTGATGTCCCCGGTGGATTTGAGGCACCGCTTTTAGCCAAGCGGCTGGCATTAAAGGGCTATGACGCCGTGGTGGTGGCGGCTTTGGTGGTGGATGGTGGCATCTACCGTCACGATTTTGTGGCGGCAGCCGTGGTAAACGGCCTGATGCAGGCCCAGCTCGAAACCGATGTGCCGATGTTTAGCGTTTCGCTCACACCGCATCAGTTTCATTCGCACGAGGAGCACCATGCCTATTTTAAAGAGCATTTTGTGAAGAAAGGTGCAGAGGCGGCACAGGCGGCGCAAATGGTGCTCGGCATTTCCTAGGCTGTGCGCTGGCCGCATTGTTTTTTACGTGTTTTGGTGCAGGCTCTACCTGCGCTTCCGCTGGCGCATAAGAATGAAAAGCGGGGCCGATTGGTGCCGGTTTTATCGAGCGCCGACAATCTGGTCCGGGCCTCGCTGCCGAAGCCCGGAAAGCGCCTATTCAGGCTTTTTGAACATTGCCGAGCTTTGCACATTTTCTTTGGTATCCGCTGGGCGGCTTTCGGCATTAAGCGCGCGGCCAGCCTGCACAGCCGGCCGGGCCGCCATGCGCGCGAGCCATGCTTTTAGATTTGGCATCGAGTCCATATCCTGCTGTTGACGTTCCCACAGCGAAACCCAGCCCCAGGTCGCGATATCCGCGATAGAATAGTCGCTAACGATGTATTCTCTGCCCTCGAGCCGGGTATCGAGCACTTTATAAAGCCGCGCAACCTCGTTGCGGTAGCGGTCTTTTGCATAGGGGATATCATGTGGAGGCTCCATTTTTGGCGCGTAGACCAGAAAGTGGTGCGCTTGCCCCGCCATCGGGCCAACCCCGCCAACCTGCCAAAACAGCCATTGGTCGATCTCTATGCGGTCCCGCTCGGTTTTGCCATAAAACTTGCCGGTTTTCCGAGCCAGATACTGCAGGATCGCGCCGCTTTCAAAGATCGAAATCGGGGCGCCATCGGGGCCGTCAGGATCAGTGATCGCTGGAATTTTGCCGTTGGGCGAAACAGGCTGGAACCAGTCGCTGTTTTGGTCACCTTTGCCAATGTTGACGGGGATGACATTGTATTCCAGCCCCATTTCTTCGAGGGCGATCGGGATCTTCCAGCCGTTTGGTGTGGGCCAAAAATAGAGATCAATCGGTTTAGACATCTGGTGCTCCTTCGCATACCTGAGCAATTTAGATGGGGTTTATACGGATTACTTCAACAGGTAATTGACCTGTATCAGAAAATTCGTTAATCAACGCGCTAGTGGTGCTTTGTCGAACCGGATTGCGGGCCACTCTAAATATTTCCGCTAAAGAGGTCGTGGCCCGTAAAGCCCGATCAGGTTTTTAAAGGGGGCCGGATTTTCCGGGACTATTATGAATAATTGGAATACGCGCACCAAATTGGTGCATGAAGGCACGCGGCGCAGCCAGTATGGTGAGCTGAGCGAAGCAATTTATCTGACGCAGGGGTTTGTCTATCCCTCTGCCGAGGCCGCGCAAGAGCGTTTTGAGGCCTTGGGTGATGACGAGTTCATCTATGCCCGCTATGGCAACCCGACCGTAGCAATGTTTGAGGACCGGATTGCATCGCTTGAAGGGGCCGAGGCGGCTTTTGCCACGGCTTCGGGCATGGCGGCTGTAAACGGCGCGTTGTTTGCCTTGCTGGAAGCGGGGGACCACATTGTGGCCGCCAAGGCGCTGTTTGGCTCGTGTCTGTTTATTGTAGAAAACCTTTTGCCCAAATTTGGTATTGAGGTCACATTGGTGGACGGCACCGACCTTGCGGCTTGGGAAGCCGCAATTCAGCCCAACACTAAAGTTTGCTTTTTCGAAACCCTTTCGAACCCGACGCTTGCCGCGGTTGACATTAAAGGTGTTGCGGCCATTGCGCACAAGGCTGGCGCCAAAGTTGTGGTCGACAATGTGTTTGCGACGCCAATATTCCAGCGCGCGCTGAAACTTGGCGCGGATGTGATAATTTATTCGGCAACCAAGCATATAGACGGTCAGGGACGCTGCCTTGGCGGCGTGGTTTTGGGCGAAGCTGACTTTATTCACGGGGCATTGGAAACCTATATGAAGCACACAGGCGGGGCGCTCAGCCCGTTTAATGCCTGGGTGATGCTGAAAGGGTTGGAAACCATGGACCTGCGGGTGCGGGCGCAAGCCGAAACCGCGTTGAAGCTCGCCAAAGCTTTGGAAGACAACGAAAAACTTGAACGGGTGATCTACCCCGGGTTGGAACGCCACGCCCAATATGCGCTGATTTCAAGCCAGATGGAGGCTGGCGGCACGGTGATTTCGCTTGACCTGAAAGGCGGAAAAGCAGCGGCTTTTGTTTTTATAAACGCACTGAAAATAGTGTTGATATCCAATAACCTGGGCGATGCAAAAAGCATTATTACCCACCCGGCGACCACCACGCACCAAAGGCTTTCCGATGTGCAGCTTGATGAATTGGGGATCAGCGACGGGCTGGTGCGCTTATCTGTCGGACTGGAAGATTTCGGCGATCTTTTGGCCGATATTGAGGATGCACTCAAAGCGGCTTAGACTTGAATAAATTCGGTTATGTTCATACTTTAGTAACCAATTGATAAGACCTTGTTAGGAAATGTGTTGGAGACAAGCAGGCAGACGTTTTTCTGTCAAGGCTAAGGAGTGCGATGTGAATTTGATCAATCCCAGAGTTGTGAAAGACGGCTTGGAGCCGTTTTTGGAGCCAAAACCGACTCGTGAGGAAGCCGAAGCTGCTGTGCGCACTTTGTTGCGCTGGGCGGGCGAGGACCCAACCCGCGAAGGCCTGATGGACACGCCACAACGTGTGACCAAAGCCTATGGCCAATGGTTTCGTGGCTATGAGGAAGACCCGGTAGAAATGCTACAGCGCACCTTTGACGAGGTGGAAGGCTATGACGAGATCGTTGCCCTATGTAACATCCGGTTTGAAAGCTATTGCGAGCATCATATGGCCCCGATCATCGGTGTAGCGCATGTTGCCTATATCCCCACGCGCCGCGTGGTTGGAATCTCCAAATTGGCGCGGGTGGTGGACACCTATGCAAAACGCCTGCAAGTGCAGGAAAAAATGAATGCACAAATCGCGAATACGTTATTTGAAGTGCTGAAACCGCAAGGCGTGGCTGTGATGATCGAGGGTGAGCATCATTGTATGTCAACCCGAGGGGTGCATAAGCCCGGGGTCAATATGGTGACCAAAAAGATGCTGGGCGTGTTTAAGGATGACCCGGTTCAGCGGCAAGAGTTTATGGATATCGTGACCCGCTCGAAGGCGTAACGTGCTGGCGGTGATCTCCCGGCCAACCCGAAACCTCACAAACAACCCTCCGCGCGGCTTTTTTGCTATGCAAAAAATCCTTGCGTTTGGGCGGTGGCCTCGCTGCGCTCGGTGGGGAATCGCCGGTGCTGTATTTTGTGGCACGCTATGATAGGCTGGCTGGTGAAGCGCATAGGGGGCATTATGGCGGGCTATAATTATACGAAATTCGAGGCGGCACACTATAATCTGGATCAGTTCAGTGGGCCGAAGCTCGGCGACAAAGCACCTGATGCAACGCTTGAAAAGCTGGACGGAGCCCGCAAACGGCTACTGGATTTTGACGGTGATTTTCTGGTGCTCGAAATGGGTAGCATCACCTGCCCGCTGTTTCAGGGGCGCCGTGCGCGCATGGCAGATTTGTGTGCAGCCAACCCCGATACCAGCTTTGCTATCCTTTATGTGCGCGAGGCGCATCCGGGGCTGAGCCGGCCCAAGCACAGCTCAAATGCGGATAAAAGAGCCAACGCGCTGGCGCTGAAGAATGAAGACCATGAAGGGCGCGAGATTTGGCTAGATGATCTTGAAGGGCGTGCCCATATTGCCTTTGGCCAATATCCCAATTCGGTGTTTATTTTTAATCGCAACGGCTGCGTTGTTTATATGGCGGACTGGAACAACCCCCGCGCAACCGCTAAGGCGCTAAATGCGCTGAAGGCTGGAAGGCCGGCGTCGGGGATGGGGCTGTTTTTGCCTCCAAAACCGCCTGTGGCCTTGCGCACGCTCCGCTCGGCCGGGCCCGGTGCAGCGGTTGATTTCTTTAGCGGGCTGCCGCGGCTGATTTGGAAAAACCTGATCAAGCGGAACTTGCGGGTGATGCTCGGGAAAAGCCCGAAAATAGCGCCTGACGCAAGTTGTTGAAACCGTCGGATTTTCAGCTTATGCTTCAGGCTCGGCTATAGCGGAGTGTCGCGTTTGCGCAAAATCATATTGCCACTATTGGGGCTTCTTATGGCTGGGCCGGTATCGGCGCAAATGCCCGAACTGCCGCTGCCTAATGGCGCGCCGCAAGCCTTGCAGGCCTATGTGACGGGCTATAGCTATTGGGACAATACTTCTTCACAGACGGTCGAAAACTCGCATCCGGTCAAGCATCGGACTGCGGGGGGCATGGGCACCTATTCGAATCCGGTCACCTTGGCGGTCGGGTATCAGATGATGAATACTGAAACTGTGCTGAGCGTTCCGGCTGGCACGGTTTTTTATCTGCCGCGCCTGCGTAAATATGCGATTGTGGAAGACACATGCGACGCCGGGTTAAGCCCGGAAGACGGGTCTTGCCACACAGGCTATCAGGGCGTGGTTCAGTTCGAAATATATGTGGACGGCGCCTTGGCTGAGAAAAGAGAGTCCAAGCGCTGCGTGCAAAAACTTACTGGTGTGCAGCCGGCTGTGATGGAGCCGGGGCCGAATATGTCGGTTGTGGTCGGGCCACTGACAGAAAGCGGCTGCTTTATTTTTGCGGACCCATAGGAGGCGTTGATGTTTGACCTGCGCCCGGTGGGCTATGTGATTGGTTTGCTGTTGGTTGCGCTGGGCGGAACCATGTTTATCCCTTGGTTGGTTGATGTTATCTGGCAGACCGGCGGCGGCGGAACCTTTGCGATTTCTGGCATGATAACAGTGGTGTTTGGTGGCTCGATGGCGCTGGCCAGCGCCAATTCGCGCGCCGCAGGGCTAACAATCCAGCAGGCGTTTTTGCTGACCACACTGAGCTGGTTTGCCTTGCCGCTCTTCGCCGCCCTCCCGTTTTGGCTGGGCGCGCCGGATGCCAGCTATACCGATGCTTTTTTTGAAGCGATGTCGGGCATTACCACCACCGGCTCGACGGTGTTTTCCAACCTTGGCAGCCTCCCAATGGGCACCCAACTGTGGCGCGGAATGATGCAATGGTTTGGCGGCGTCGGGATTATTGTGGTGGCGCTGGCGTTTTTGCCCACATTGAAGGTGGGTGGTATGCAGCTTTTCCGCTCAGAAGGATTTGATACGCTGGGCAAGGTTTTGCCGCGCGCGGGGGAGATCGCGGGGTCAATCTCGGTGGTCTACCTGATTTTGACGGTGGCGTGTATTGTCGCCTATGCATTTGCGGGCCTGGATTTTTTTGACGCGCTGGTGCTTTCCCTCACCACAATCGCGACCGGCGGCTTCGCCAATTCGGATGCTTCTTTCGGTGCATTTCAGGGTGCGCCCGAATATGTAGCTACGCTGTTTATGTTGCTCGCCAGCCTGCCGTTTATTCGCTATGTGCAAATGATGCGGGGCGCAGCGCAGCCCCTGTTCAAAGATTCGCAAGTGCGGGTATTTTTGTTATCCGCGATTGGCCTTGTGCTTGTGCTCACGCTTTACCAGATGATTATCAATGGCAAATATGGCGAGGCTCCGTTTCGCGAGGCTTTGTTTAATGTAACGTCGATCTTGTCGGGCACCGGATATGCTTCGGTTGATTACCAGCTATGGGGGCCATTTGCGGTGGTTCTGTTTTTTATGCTGGGGCTGGTGGGGGGCTGCGCCGGGTCTACTTGCTGTTCGATCAAAATATTTCGGTTTCAGCTGCTGTTTATTTCGATCCAGCAGCAAATCAGGCGGATTCACTCGCCCAACGGCGTGTTTGGTGCGCGATATGCAGGCCGCCCGGTAGAAGACGAAGTCATTTCTTCGGTGATGGCATTTTTGGTGATGTTTATGCTGACACTGGGCGTTGTCGCGGTGCTGCTTTCGCTGCTTGGTCTGGATTTCATAACTTCGGTTTCCGGCGCGGCGACAGCGCTGGCCAATATCGGCCCCGGGCTCGGCCCCGAGATCGGCCCGGCCGGAAATTTTGGCGGCTTGCCGGATTCTGCCAAATGGGTGCTAAGCTTCACGATGCTGATCGGGCGGCTTGAGCTGGTTTCGGTTTATGTATTGTTTACCGCAGGATTTTGGCGCGGCTAAATATATCGGCGCTGCCTACGGGGCCTCCTTTGGGGCGGCCAGATACAGGATGATATAACCGGCAATGGCCGCGATCACCGAGCCGGAAAGAACCCCGAGGCGGACAAGGTTCATTAATTCCGGAGATGCAAAGCTGAGCCCGCCGATAAAGAGCGACATTGTGAAGCCAATGCCTGCCAAGAGAGCAAGGCCAACAATATGGGCCCAGCCTGTTGCCTCGGGCAAGCGGGCCACACCGAACTTTACCAAAAGGAAGGTCATTCCGAAAACACCGACGAATTTTCCGACGACCAGCCCGCCGGAAATACCAAGTGGAACCGGGCCAAAGAGATCGGATAACGCAATATTGCTTAGGTCAACACCTGCATTCGCAAAGGCGAATATCGGGATGATCAGGTAAAGCACATATGGCGCGAGCGCGTTTTCCAGCGCGTGCAATGGTGATTTCCCGTATTTGTCAACGAGCGGAATAAAAAAGGCGGTGACGACACCTGCCAGCGTGGCATGCACACCAGATTTGAGAACCAGCACCCAAAGGATTGTGCCAAGCAACAAGGACGGGGCGACACGATGCGCGCCGCGATAATTCTCCCATGCCAACCCCGCCAGCGGGATTAGGGCGAGCAGTAAGTAGTCGACGTTCAGTTGGGCTGTGTAGAAAAACGCAATGATCAGAATCGCGCCGAGGTCATCCAAAATGGCCAGTGTGAGCAGAAAGACTTTAAGCGCGGGCGGGGCTTTTTTGCCTAGCAACGCCAGCACGCCAAGCGCAAAAGCGATATCGGTTGCCGCCGGAATGGCCCAGCCCTGCACGGTTTCGGGGTCACTATAATTAAAGCCGAGATAGATGAGCGCAGGCACTGCCATGCCGCCAACAGCAGCCATGCCGGGCAATATCACATTGCGCGGATTTTTTAGCTTTCCCTCCAGGATTTCGCGCTTGAGTTCCATTCCGATCAGGAAAAAGAAAACGGCCATCAGCCCGTCATTGATCCAGAGGATCAGGGGCTTGGAGAGTCCGTCGCCGTTAACAGTGACAGAGAAGACCGAAGAAAGCGCGCTGTTATAGCCTTCAGAGAAGCTCGAATTGGCCACAAACATTGCAGCGATAGCAGAAGCCATTAACAAGATGCCCCCGGCGGCTTCGTGGCGGAAAAAGCGGTCAAAGGCACGGATGAGCATGGGTTCGGGGGCTCCTTAGGGCTGGCGTTCGTTGGTATATGGGGAGGTTAAACGGCTTTGCAAGAGATAAGATTATCAGGTTTTGGCCGCAATTGCCAATCGTTCAGGTTTTGGGCGCGCTTTCAAATGCGGGATATCCACGGGAAAGGAGAAAAGGCTATTTTCATGTGCGCGGGATTGTCGCATAGTATGCGCCCCGCACTTTGAAAAAGGCCCCTCGATGTCGGACAATCCCAACACGCCCGCGCTCAATTATCATGAATTCCCGAAACCGGGGAAGCTGGAAGTCCGGGCTACCAAGCCGCTCGCGAACGGGCGCGATTTGGCGCTGGCCTATTCACCGGGCGTTGCCGAAGCCTGTATGGTTATCAAAGACGACTCTGCTGCAGCAGCGCGATTTACCGCGCGCGGTAATTTGGTGGGGGTGGTTACCAACGGCTCGGCGGCTTTAGGGCTCGGGAATATCGGTGCATTGGCGAGTAAGCCCATCATGGAAGGCAAGGCGGTTTTGTTTAAAAAATTCGCCAACATTGATTGCTTTGACATCGAAGTGGATGAAAGCGACCCAGAGAAACTGGCTGACATTATTACCGCACTTGAGCCTACATTTGGGGCGATTAATCTTGAAGATATAAAAGCACCAGAGTGCTTTGTGGTGGAAAAACTGTGTCGCGAGCGGATGAACATTCCGGTGTTTCATGACGATCAGCACGGCACAGCAATTGTGGTTGGTGCTGCCGCATTAAACGCCCTGAAGGTGGCGAAGAAAAAATTTGAAGATATCAAAGTTGTATCTACCGGCGGCGGGGCGGCGGGGATTGCCTGCCTCAACATGCTGCTCAAGCTCGGGGTTAAGCGCGAAAACGTGTGGCTTTGTGATATTGACGGGCTGGTATATGAAGGGCGCGAAGCCGAGACCTCTCCGCAAAAGGACGCTTTTGCGCAAGCGACGGATTTGCGCACATTGGATGACGCAATTCCGGGCGCCGACCTCTTTCTGGGCCTTTCCGGGCCCGGCGTGTTGACACCGGAGATGGTCGGAAAAATGGCGAAAGCGCCGATTGTGTTTGCCTTGGCCAACCCCACCCCTGAGATCATGCCCGACGCCGCGCGTGCTGTCGCGCCTGATGCCATTATTGCGACGGGGCGCTCGGATTTTCCAAATCAGGTTAACAATGTGCTGTGCTTCCCTTTTATCTTTCGCGGTGCGCTGGATGTGGGCGCAACCACAATTAACGATGAAATGGAAATCGCCTGCGTAGAGGGCATTGCGGAGCTTGCACGCGCCAGTTCGAGCGCGGAGGCAGCGGCAGCCTATAAAGACGAGAATCTGAATTTCGGGCCGGAATACCTGATTCCCAAGCCATTTGATCCGCGCCTGCTGGCGATTGTCTCTGGCGCTGTTGTGAAAGCCGCAATGGAGAGCGGCGTTGCCACCCGGCCGATCAAAGACCTTGAAGCCTATAAACAAAAGCTGGAAGGCTCGGTCTTCCGCTCTGCCCTGATTATGCGGCCGGTATTTGAAAGTGCTCGAAATGCAGTGCGCAAAATTGTATTTGCCGAGGGGGAAAGCGAACGCGTGTTGCGGGCGGCTCATGCGATAACTGAAGAACTAACCGATAAACCGATCCTGATCGGGCGGCCCAAGGTGATTGAGGCACGGCTCAAGAAATTTGGCTTGCCGATCCGCGAGGGTGAACACTTTGAGCTGGTTAACCCGCAAAGCGACCCGCGGTTTAGGGCCTATTGGAGCACCTATCACGAGATTATGCAGCGGCGCGGTGTCACCCCTGATTTGGCCAAAGCGATTCTGCGCACCAATACCACGGCGATTGCGGCGGTGATGGTTGCGCGCGGCGATGCTGATAGCCTGATCTGCGGCACCTTTGGCCAATATCGCTGGCACCTCAGCTATGTGCAAAATGTGTTGGGCAATGACGGGCTCACGCCACGCGGTGCGCTATCGCTGATGATACTGGAAAACGGCCCCCTGTTTATTGCCGATACCCATGTGAACGCCGAACCGACCGCCAAGCAAATGGTAGAGACCGTAATAGGCGCCGCGCGGCATGTATGTCGCTTTGGATTGAAACCGAAAATCGCGCTGTGCTCACACTCGCAATTTGGAAATCTGGACACAGATTCCGCGGTGCGAATGCGCGAGGCGATTGCGATGCTTGATAGGATGGACCTTGATTTTGAGTATGAAGGCGAAATGCATACCGACGCGGCCCTGAGCGAGCCGCTGCGGCGCAGGATTTTTCCAAATACCTGCTATGAAGGGGCGGCCAACGTGTTGGTTTTTGCCAATTCAGACGCCGCCTCGGCGGTTCGGAACATTTTGAAAATGTCAGCCGGTGGGCTGGAGGTCGGGCCGATCTTGATCGGGATGGGCAATAAGGCCCATATTGTGACGCCTTCTATCACCGCGCGTGGGCTGCTGAACATCGCGGCGCTGGCAGGGACACCTGTCGCGACCTATAGTTAGAGGCATGTAAGGAACAGTGAATCTTTAATGAACAAGGGTTCATTTCCAATTGCCTTGAGCACGCTATCGAATTATGAAGAGTAAAACAGTGCGATAAGACGCTGTTA
>Ga0316205_10001229_pt1 | contig 34946 bp, 29 predicted proteins | sample 3monthpyrite_MG_FD_204941 | JGI IMG/M metagenome (GOLD analysis project Ga0316205, IMG submission 204941) | Microbial mat bacterial communities from mineral coupon in-situ incubated in ocean water Damariscotta River, Maine, United States -... | ecosystem: Environmental > Aquatic > Marine >...
AAAACGAATTTAAACTTTAAGCTTTAACGAGGAACGACAAAATGAGTTCTGGAAAAATTGTCCAAATTATCGGTGCGGTAGTTGACGTGGAATTCCCACGTGATGCACTTCCTAAAATTTATGATGCATTAAAAGTCGAGTCAGAAGGCTTAACATTAGAAGTGCAACAACAACTGGGTGACGGTGTTGTTCGTGCCATCGCGATGGGAACAACAGACGGTGTAAAACGTTCGTTAGAAGTTGTTAACACGGGTGAGCCAATTCAAGTGCCTGTTGGACAAAAAACATTAGGTCGTATCATGGATGTTTTAGGTAATCCAATTGATAACGCAGGACCAATCGGACATGAAAAAGAAATGTCGATTCACCGTAAGCCACCGGCTTATGATGAACAAGCTGCGAGCTTAGAGATTTTAGAAACAGGTGTAAAAGTAATCGATTTGATTATGCCAATTGCCAAAGGTGGTAAAATTGGTTTATTCGGTGGTGCGGGTGTTGGTAAAACCGTAACATTGATGGAGCTTATTCGTAACATCGCGGTTGAACATAGTGGCTTCTCAGTATTTGCCGGTGTTGGTGAACGTACTCGTGAAGGTAACGATTTCTATTATGAAATGGAAGAAGGTGGCGTACTTGATAAAGTAGCACTTGTTTACGGACAAATGAATGAGCCTCCTGGAAACAGACTTCGTGTAGCTTTAACTGGTTTAACGATTGCGGAAAATTTCCGTGATGAAGGTCGTGACGTATTAATGTTCGTCGATAACATTTATCGTTATACATTAGCGGGTACAGAAGTATCTGCACTTCTAGGTCGTATGCCATCTGCGGTAGGGTACCAGCCTACTCTTGCGGAAGAAATGGGTGTACTTCAAGAGCGTATTACATCAACAAAAACTGGTTCGATTACATCTTTCCAGGCGGTATACGTACCTGCGGATGATTTAACGGATCCGTCACCAGCAACAACATTCTCTCACTTAGATGCGACATTAGTATTATCACGTCAAATTGCTGAGCTTGGTATTTACCCTGCGGTAGACCCACTTGATTCAACATCTCGTGTACTGGATCCATTGGTTATCGGTGAAGAGCACTATAATGTTGCTCGTGGCGTTCAGGGTACATTACAGAAATACAAAGAATTAAAAGATATTATTGCAATCTTAGGTATGGATGAATTGTCTGAAGAAGATAAATTAATTGTAACCCGTGCTCGTAAGATGCAACGTTTCTTATCACAACCATTCTTCGTGGCAGAAGTATTCACTGGTGCAACTGGTAAATATGTAACAGTTAAAGAAACAATTAAAGCCTTTAAAGAAATCAACGAAGGTAAATACGATGACCTACCAGAGCAAGCGTTCTACATGGTTGGTGGTATTGAAGAAGTTGTTGAAAAAGCGAAAACGCTTTAATTTATCACCAGCTTAAATGCTGGTGACTCAAGGGGGAGAATCTCTCCCCTTGAGAAACCCCATTAACGAGTAGTAGAGATGGGGGTAACTTAGAAAGTTAAATAAAGGTAATTAGTCATGGCTATGACAATGCATTTAGATATCGTAAGCGCAGAGCATGAGATTTTCTCAGGTGTTTGCGAGATCGTTGTTGCCCCTGCAGTAATGGGCGAAGTGGGTATTTATCCACGTCACACGCAAATGCTTACACCACTAAAACCGGGTGAAGTAAGAATTACTAAACAAGGCGGCGAAGAAGAATCTATTTATGTTTCAGGTGGTATTTTAGAAGTACAACCGCACGTGGTAACAATTCTTTCTGATACAGCGGTACGTGCTGCCGATTTAGATGAAGCTGCAGCAATGGAAGCAAAAGAAAAAGCAGAGCAAGCGCTGAAAGATCAAACTAGTGATATCAATGTTGCTGATGCACAGGCTCAACTTGCAGAAGCTATGGCTCAACTTCAGGCGATTTCTCGTATGCGAAGCAAAATGAAAGGTTAATTGTTAATAATTAACTGATTCATTATAAAAGGCAGTTATACTGCCTTTTTTTATTTGTAGAAATTAAAAGTATTTGCAGCATTAAATATTAGAATGAGCAGTAAAATATAGGATAAAGTAACAAATTAAAATTGTTACCTTTGTAAAAATTAGTATTTTAACAATAGTTTAAGATGTATAAGGTTAGATAAAAAATGAGTGATGTTAGTGTAATTATTTTAGCCGCGGGTCAAGGCTCAAGAATGAAGTCTGCTTTGCCAAAAGTCTTACACCCCATTGCGGGTAAGGCGTTAGTTCAGCATGTTATCGACACTTCGTATCAACTCGACGCAAACAAAATAATTGGCGTTTATGGTCATGGTGGTGACATTGTGCCGAAAACTATAAATGATGAAAACGTTATTTGGGTTGAGCAAGCTGAACAACTTGGTACGGGGCATGCAGTAGACCAGGCGATGCCTGAAGTTGATGATAATGCGATTGCTCTTGTTTTATACGGCGATGTTCCTTTAACAAAAACAGAAACGCTGCTTGAATTAATTGCCCTTGCGGAAAATGATTTTGCCTTATTAACCGTTCATTTAGATGATCCAACCGGTTACGGTCGTATTGTTCGTAATGAGAAAGGTATTGTTGAGCGGATTGTAGAGCATAAAGATTCCAATGATGAAGAAAAACTAATATCTGAAATTAATACCGGCATACTAGCAGTCAATGCTGGTAAGTTACGACAATGGTTAAAACAACTTGATAATAGCAATGCACAAGGCGAGTATTATTTAACTGATGTAATTGCAATGGCCGTTAAAGAAGGCATGACTGTTAAAACCGTTAACCCTGAAAGTGAAGAAGAAGTTTTAGGGGTAAATAGCCGTACGCAATTAGCAGAGTTAGAAGGTTTTTATCAATTAAGTAATGCTCAGAAACTAATGGAACAGGGCGTTACTGTTATTGATCCAACGCGTTTAGATATACGTGGAAATGTAACGGTCGGTAAAGATGTTACCTTAGATATTAATGTAATTTTAGAAGGTGAAGTAACTATTGGTGATAATGTCACAATTGGTGCGAATTGTGTTATTAAAAACACCACTATCGAAAGCGGTGTTGTTATGCAACCTATGTGTTGCGTAGAGCTAGCGCATATTGGTGCAGATAGTAAAGTCGGTCCGTTTGCTCGCATTCGGCCAGGTACCAAGCTTTCATCCGAAACACATGTTGGTAACTTTGTTGAAATTAAGAATTCAAATGTCGCTAAAGGCAGTAAAATCAATCACTTAAGCTATGTCGGTGATACTGATATGGGCGAAAATGTGAATATTGGTGCCGGAACCATAACCTGTAACTACGATGGTGCGAATAAATATAGAACAGTAATTGGTGATAACGCTTTTATTGGTTCCGATACTCAGCTCATAGCACCTGTCACGATTGGGCATGGAGCAACCATTGGTGCAGGCTCAACTATTACAAAAGATACCCCTGAGTATGAACTGACATTAACTCGCTCAAAGCAAACATCCATTAAAGGTTGGCAGCGTCCAACGAAGAACAAGAAATAGATACGAAAATATAATTAGTCATATATAATTTACAATATATTGTTAGATAAAGATTAACGGAGTAAACCCAATATGTGCGGTATTGTTGGAGCAGTAGCAGAACGCGATGTCGTTCCCATACTTATCGAAGGCTTAAAGCGTTTAGAATACCGCGGATATGATTCAGCCGGTGTTGCCGTTGTTGATAATGATGGTTGTATACATCGAGTCCGTACTCCAGGTAAAGTTGCTGCATTAGAAAAAGAAACGCATAAAGAAAACTTGAATGGGCATTCTGGTATCGCACATACACGCTGGGCAACACACGGTGAGCCCACAAAAAATAATGCCCACCCACATGTTTGCAGAAAATCTGTTGCCGTTGTGCATAACGGCATAATAGAAAATCATGATGATTTAAGAGCCAAGCAAATAAAAGCGGGCTATGAATTTACGTCAGACACCGACACGGAAGTTATTGCTCATCAAGTGTATGAGCACCATATTGCGCAGAAAAAAGATTTGCTGACAGCTGTTAAAGATTCCGTTAAAGATTTTGATGGTGCCTATGGTTTAGGTGTTATTAGCAATAATGAGGCTGGCCGTCTTGTGGCTGCTAGAAGTGGAAGCCCACTTGTTATTGGTATAGGTATCGGTGAATATTTTATTGCTTCGGATGTTGCTGCCTTGTTACCTGTTACACAGCGTTTTATTTTTTTAGAAGAAGGTGACATCGCAGATATAACACGTACCTCATTAACTATTTATGATGAAAACGATAATGTCGTTGAGCGTGAAATAAAAGAAAGTGAATTAACTGCAGACTCTGTAGAGCGTGGTAAATACCGTCATTACATGCTTAAAGAAATCTATGAGCAACCACGTTCAGTTACCGATACTTTGGAAGGCAGAATTAGTGGCAATAAAATTTTAGAAGAAGCTTTTGGTTTAAACGCAAAAGCAATTTTCGATAAAGTCCAAGGGGTTCATATTATTGCTTGTGGTACTAGTTACCATTCTGGTTTAGTTGCACGTCATTGGTTTGAAAGCTTAGCCAATGTACCCTGTAGTGTCGAAGTTGCTAGTGAGTTTAGATATCGTAAGCCGGTCGTTAGGAATAATTCTTTAATTGTTACTATCTCACAATCAGGTGAAACAGCAGATACACTGGCAGGATTAAAGGAAGCTAAGCGTTTAGGTTTTGGGCAATCGTTAACAATATGTAATGTGCCTGAAAGTTCTTTAACTCGCGAAAGTGATTTAACGTTGTTAACTAGAGCAGGCCCTGAAATTGGTGTAGCTTCTACTAAAGCATTTACTACCCAGTTAGTTGCTTTATTAATGCTAGTAATCGTTGTTGGCCGTCGACATGGTATTGATGATAAAAAAGAAGCTGGGCTCGTTAAACAGTTAGTTGCTTTACCGTCTAAGATTGATCAAGTACTAAAAATGGATGATGAGATTAAAGAGATCTCTGAAATGTTTGCAGATAAACGCCATGCTTTATTTTTAGGCCGTGGCTTACATTATCCTGTTGCAATGGAAGGTGCATTAAAGCTAAAAGAAATATCGTATATTCACGCCGAAGCCTACCCCGCTGGTGAATTAAAACATGGTCCTTTAGCTTTAGTAGATAGTGAAATGCCAGTAATATCAGTCGCACCAAATAACGATATGTTAGAAAAACTTAAAAGTAATCTTCATGAAGTGAAAGCACGTGGTGGAGAGTTATTTGTGTTTGCAGATGAAAAATCCCATTTTAAAGAGGAAGAAAACATTCATGTTCTAAATGTTATTGATTGTGAAGATGAAACATCACCTATTATACACACGATTCCATTACAATTACTGTCGTATCACGTTGCTATTTTAAAGGGAACCGATGTTGACCAACCTCGCAATTTAGCGAAATCGGTAACGGTTGAATAAAGTAGTTAACTAATCTTGATGCCATAATTATATAAGGAGGCTTAAGCCTCCTTTTTACATTTAGTTAAAAAAATATTGCGAATAACAATGCAATAAACAGTCGGCTGTTAAATGTTATCTAAGACTGTGATTGCTCATAAGAATTATTCGAGTTGTTTAAAGTAGAATTGGAAAGAGCGTTAGAGATAACTTCACTTAATGCTGCGATATTGAATGGTTTAGAAACGAAATAGTCCATGCCAGCTTCAAAACATTTGTCTTTATCTTCCTGTAATACATTTGCCGTCATTGCAACAATGGGGGTAGCTTGTCCGTTAGTATGCTGTTTAATGATTTTACTCGCTTGGATACCATCCATTACTGGCATCTGCATATCCATTAGAATAATGGAGTAAACTTTTTGCTCAACAAGGTCGACGGCTTCTTGGCCATTACAAGCAATATCACAGTCGTAACCAATTTTTTTCAACATCATCGTTGCTATCTTAATATTAACGCTATTGTCTTCGACTAGAAGTATATCTATATCGTGATTGTCAGTACGAGAATAGTCCGTGGTAGATAGCTCTATAGGTTTAGAGCCGACTTCAAAATTAATATCAAGTTGAAACGTTGACCCTTGGCCAACGATGCTAGAGATTTTTATATCGGAGCCCATTAAGTTTGCAAGTTTAGACGAAATAGCAAGCCCAAGACCTGTACCACCAAATTTTCGTGTTATTGAAGTATCAGCTTGAGTAAAGGCTTGGAATAAAGTTTTTTGTGCTGATTCACTAATGCCTATACCCGAATCTTTAATTAAGAAGCGTAAGGAATAATTTTTTTCATCGACTGCAGTGCAGTCTATTTCTAAAGCAACAGAGCCTTTTGCAGTAAATTTAACCGCATTACTCAGCAAATTAATAATAACTTGCTTAAGTCGAGTGATGTCGCCAATAATATATTCGGGAAAAACGTCGTTAATAATCTTAGATGAAAATACGATGCCTTTATCATTTGCAAGGTTAGTGAAAATAAAGTTAATATCATTAACAAAATTAACTAATGAAAAAGATTTTTTCTCAAGTATGATTTTTCCAGATTCAGCTTTACTCAAATCTAAAATATCATTAAGAATGGTCATTAAGCTGTCACCTGATGACGAGATGGTTTGAATCATATCTTTTTGTTCGCCCGTTAAGGGTGTTCCATGCAGTAGACTTACCATACCCAATATACCATTCATTGGTGTACGGATTTCATGACTCATGTTGGCTAAAAATTCAGATTTAATTCGAGTGGCTTCTTCAGCTTTTACTTTGGCTTCTTTAAAGTTTTGGCTTACGCCTTTAAAGGCATCAGCTGCGCGAGCGAGTTGGCCTATTTCATCTTGACGAGTTAAGCCGGGAATAGCTTGATCAAAATTACCATTAATGAGCGATGTGAATGTAGATGATATTTTTTTTATACTTGAAGATAGGTTAAAAGCATTATAAAAGGCTATTAAAGATAAAAAGGGTATGGATATGAGTAAGGTTAGCGTGACTATTTTTGTACTATTATGCACCTCATAGCGGCTTTGAGCTGATATAGTATTTAACTTATCTAATGTAAGGGTGCGAAGTTTATTAGATAAAGTTGTAAACTCTAGTGCTTCACCTGCCATAACAACATTGACTAATGACAAATAAATACGGTTAGCCTGAATAGCTTGATCGAAAGTATATTTAAAGCTCCCTATTAGCTTAACGAATTTATAATTTCTTATGATTGCTTTTTTAGATAAGAATGGCTGTAAGTTAATATTGGTATCATTGATAATTTGTATTTTATTGTAAACGCTTTTTTTGAGATTATATTTTTTAGTTTTAATAAAGCTATGTGCGTCAATGTTGGCTTCTAGCCAGTTTTGTAGGATAAGTTGAGAAAGGTTGCTAGAGTCAGTGTTGTTGTTGCTTTTAGCATCCTGTATAGCGTATTTTAAATAATTTACACCTTCAATTCGGAGGCTCGGCAGTTTAATATCTAATAAATTTCTTCTGTATATATAGCGATTTTTTAGTGAGTTAATATTTTCTCCGTAGCGTTTAACGACTTGAGACATATTTTTTATTAAAAAAAAGTTTTTTTCATCAAGGGTATTGTCTTCAATAACTTTGAGATTTTTTTCTATATTATGATAGGTGGTAGCCATTTTTTTAATGACCGCTGCACTCCCTGATTGGCCATAAACGAGGGCTGTTCGTTGTAACTCAGAAATATCTTTATTGATATCTAAAATAGCTGTTGAATTAATTGTTAGTCGTGTTAACTCTGAAACAGAGTTGTCGAGTAATGTTAAGCGTGTGACAACGAATATCGAAACGGTAATAAACACAGCAAGAATCATTATAATACTCGTGCTAAGTTTTAAACTTATGCTAACGTTATCAAGAGATTTTAATATATTAAATGCCATTGTTAAGAATTGAGAAACTCATACCATTTATCTAGACTGTAATCATAGTTATCCATTACGGTGTTCCAGACGGCAATATTTGAAAACCGTTTTGTGTAACTGCCACCATCTCTTAACTCACCAGGGTTAACCGAAATTTTACCATCGGTACCTTTTAACGGTTTCGTAGCGGGTTTGCCTTCATACCAGTAATCCCATTCTGCTGAAGACATGAGTGGCTTTGAGCGTTGTGGATTAGAAATATAATAGCCTTGGCGAGCAATAAAGGCACCCGGATAACCCGATAACCACCAATTCATATAATCATAGGCAGCATCTTTTACATGGCCTCGCGTTTTTGATGATAGACACATTACGCCATGCCATGCGCGGTAGCCTTCTTTTGGTGAGGCATATGTAACTGGAATGCCTTGACCTTTAGATGCAGAAACACCAGGCGAAAACATGCTCTGAATGGTTACGCGGTTAGAAACCATAAAGTCGACGGATTGAGGGACCGATGTCCAAAAACCGGCAAAGTGCCCATTTTGCTTTTTCTCTGTTAAGATCATGAACAACTTATCAATCTCTTCCGTTGTCATATTGCCAATATCCTTAAATTTCATTAGCCCTTTTGCTTGTGCTGCGAGAGCAGCATCAAAAATACCAATTGTTGGTGCGTTAATAAGCGCAACCTTACCTTTGTTTTTTTCGTCTAATAACCATGCCCAACTTTCTGTTTTATAGGCTTCACCTTTATCAATCACATTGGTGTTATAGCCAAATGAATCAACATTGTGAACATAAGGCATAAAACTGATTCTATTAGTTTGCTTGGTTCCGAGAGTTTTGTCTGGTTGAACATAGAGGATTTTATTAGGCGCATCGCCGCGTCCAATGCGTGCATGTGGAGTGATTACGCCCGTTTTCGTAAGGGTGTTAATTTCGTTCCAATAGGTGAGTCTTTCGGTATTTATGGGTTGGATAGCCTGAGCTTGCCATAATATATTAATACTATCTGACCATTGTTCGTATAAATCAAAAGAAGCAGGATTGGACGCGGCTTTTTGCAAAACAGCCGCGCTGCCTTTTGCTTCAAAAACCAGATTAATACCTAAATCCTTCATTGCTTGCTGGCGAAGTTCTTCTTGTAGAGTGACATGTGTGCCCATAACGCGAACCGTTGGGATGGTTTTACTGAACACAAAAGGAGCTTTAGAGGCGACAAGGCCTACCGCTGACGTTTTGGCGACAGTAGTCAGAAATTTTCGTCTAGATATTTTATGAGATGCCATTTATCTTCTGCCTAGTGGTTGATTCCTTCATATAGTAGCGGCAGGTGTTTAAAAGACTTTAAATCAAGCAGGATTTAATTAATCAAAGAAACCTAATAACTCATTGATATTATTGGGTATTTAGAGGTTTAAGATGTGGGTAGTCAGCTTGAAAAGAGCCAGCTGAGTTTAAACATAAGCGTTTTGTGGAAAAAGTAAAATTACACTGAAATGGCAGTTAAATTTTGAGGTAGAATTATATTCGCCTGCGCTGAGATGTTTTAGGTTTTTTTCTTGTGGATGAATTTTTAGAGCGGGCAGACGTTTTCTTTTTCTTTAATGCAGCTTGTTCAGCTTTTTGCCTAGAGACTTCTTTTTCTGCCTTTAATCCCGTACCGTCAGGCTGCCATGTTGGTACTAGATGTTTTTTGCCATTACCAATTAAATCGCTTCGTCCCATTTTCTTTAAAGCATCACGTAGGATAGGCCAGTTTTCTGGATCATGATAACGTAAAAAGGCCTTGTGTAATTTTCGTTGAATGCCGCCTTTTGCCGTAAGCACTTTTTCTGACTTACCATCGACTTTTTTTAATGGATTTTTTTCTGCATGGTACATTGCAGAGGCAATAGCCAAGGGTGTTGGAATAAAGGCTTGAACTTGATCGGGTCTAAATTTATTAGCCTTTAACCATAGTGCAAGATTAAGCATATCTTCATCAGTGGTGCCAGGATGCGCAGAAATAAAATAAGGAATTAAATATTGTTCTTTTCCTGCAAGTTTAGAAAACTTATCGAACAAGCTTTTAAATTTATCGTATGAACCAATACCCGGTTTCATCATTTTATTTAATGTATTTTCTTCAGTATGTTCAGGGGCAATTTTTAAATAACCGCTCACGTGGTGAGTAACCAGTTCTTTAACATATTCTGGTGAGCGTACGGCCAAGTCGTATCGTAAACCAGAAGAGACAAATATTTTTTTAATGCCAGGTAAATTACGTGCACGTTTATACAAGCTAATTAACGGCTTGTGATCGGTGTTTAAATTTTTACATATATCAGGGTAAACACATGAAAGCAGTCTACAAGATTGTTCTATTTTTTCTGACTTGCATTGTAAACGATACATGTTTGCTGTCGGTCCACCAAGATCAGAAATATGCCCAGTAAACCCGGGTACTTTATCTCGAATCGTTTCTATTTCACGAATAACAGAATCTTCCGAGCGACTTTGTATTACACGGCCTTCATGTTCGGTAATAGAGCAAAAAGTACAACCACCGAAACAACCGCGCATAATATTAATGGAGTGACGAATCATCTCCCATGCAGGCATCTTTGCCTCTTTATAACTAGGGTGAGGTTTGCGTGTGTAATCAAACTCGTAAACGTGATCAAGCTCATCTGTCGTTAAAGGGATTGGTGGTGGATTTAACCACACTAATCGTTGCCCATGTTGTTGAATTAAAACGCGTGCATTGCCAGGGTTTGTTTCAAGATGAAAAACACGTGAGGCGTGAGCATATAAGGTTTTATCTTTCGATACTTGTTCATAAGAAGGTAACCGAATAGCTGTCGTACTACGATTAAGTTTTAAATTAGTTTTAGGTAAAAACTGAACAATGTTTTCTTGTGTGGCATTATTCTTAGCTTGCTCGCAATCATCACTTTTTTTAGAACGATCAACGTAAGGATCGATATGTTTTTCTATACGCCCGGGTTGATCAACATCGGTTGAATTAATAACAGACCAGTCTTGAGGAACATCATTGGTCATAAACGCGGTGCCGCGAATATCACGAATGTCTTTTATATCTTCACCTTTTGCTAGGCGATGTGCTAATTCAACAATGGCACGTTCAGCATTACCAAAAAATAACATATCAGCTTTTGAGTCTGGCAATATAGAACGGCGTACTTTTTCAGACCAATAATCAAAATGGGCAATACGTCTTAAACTTGCTTCAATGCCACCAATAATAACCGGTACATTTTTATACGCTTCGCGTGCACGTTGCGCATAAACATTAACAGAGTGATCGGGACGTTTGCCTGGTTCGCCATTAGCGGTGTAAGCATCATTACGGCGAATTTTTTTATCGGCGGTGTAGCGATTAACCATAGAATCCATATTGCCAGCAGTAATGCCAAAAAATAAATTAGGTTTACCGAGTTTGGTAAAGTCTGTTTTGTCTTGCCAATTTGGTTGAGAAATTATACCAACACGAAAACCTTGCGCTTCAAGTAAGCGACCAATTAATGCCATACCAAAACTTGGATGGTCGATATAAGCATCACCGGTAACGATAATAATGTCACAACTATCCCAGCCTAAATCGTCCATTTCTTCTTTTGACATGGGTAATACGGGTGCCGTACCAAAACGTTTAGCCCAGTATTGTTTATAAGAAAAGAGGTTTGGAGCTGCTTGCATATATGAAAGACCTAAAAAAACTAAAATACTCATTGCGAGGAAGAGCACAGCAATGAACAAAATACGAATAGATTAGTATTATAGTCTAATTCGCTGTCCAGTAGATCAGAATTATAGAAACCTATTTAATATAAGGTTTAAAGGTAGGTATTTTTAAGCTCAACATAGTGTTTTGCAGAATACTGAATAGACTTGATTTCTTCAGTATTCAGTTCGCGCACCTTTATAACCGGTCGTCCAACATATAAACAACCTTCATCGAGTATTTTACCCGGTGAAACTAAGCTACCTGCTCCAATGATCGTATTTGCTTTAACAATCACACCATCCATAAGCGTCGATCCCATTCCAATCAAACAATTATCATCAATGGTACAGCCATGCAAAATAACAGCATGCCCGACTGTAACATTATTGCCTATGGTCAATGCATAACCACCGCGATTGTAATCATAGGGGCCATCATGAGTAACATGTAATACGGAACCGTCTTGAATGTTTGTGTTACTACCAATGCGTATTGCATTAACATCGCCACGGATAACGGTCATTGGCCAAATTGAGCTGTTAGAGCCTATTGTCACATTGCCAATAATAATCGAAGCCTCGTCTATATAGCAGTTGTTGCCAATACTAGGCTGATGGTTTTTATAATTGCGTATCGTCATGAAATTAGAATCGTTCTATACAATGAATTAGCACCAATTGTGTGCGTATTTTTAACTGATTTCAACTAAAGCTGTTATATAGATTTCAAATTATGATAAATGGGTTGTTAATGATAGAAAATTATTGTCCGCATCAGTAATTTCAATTATGGTAATTGGTAAAACTTTCTCTTATTATTTAATGTGTTATATTATTTGTAAAGGGGAGTGTTTGATTCATAGAACAATTATAATCAAACAAGAAGGAAGAGCTTGAGTGAGGATAAAATGCCAGTTAAAGCGGAAGTGATTGTTGAGCTAGGTTTATTTTTAACGAGTGTTTCAGGCAAGGTTAACGATGAGACAGCATTTCAATTTCAAGAATCTATTACGAGTTTTCCGAATTATAATTCGACATTAAATACTTTACTTGATGTACGTTCAATAGATAAAAATTTATTATCACCGGATAGCCTCATAAATTTAGCTGCGAATACGCCGTTTGATTCATCCGTGAAACGCGCCTATGTTGTTAACAATGAAATAAACGCTATGCTCGCAACATTATTCGGAACAACAACGAGTGACAATGAACATTTTTTTATTACATATAATATTGACGATGCATGCGAATGGCTAGGTTTTTCGTTTAATGATATTAAAAGTTCATCCGTGTATAAAAACGATACCTAAGGCCACTAACGCATAGTAACCAGTTCTTCGGCACTTGTTGGATGAATTGCAACGGTATTATCAAAATCTACTTTTGTTGCCCCCATTTTAATCGCAACCGCAAAACCTTGTAACATTTCGTCAGCACCCATGCCAATAATATGGCAACCAATCACTTTTTCATCGGCGCCAATACACACTAGTTTTAAAGCGGTTTTTTGTTGGTTAGGACATAAGGCATGGTACATAGCAGTAAAACTTGAGGAATAAACTTTTACTGCATCACCATGCTCTTTGCGCGCCTGTTCTTCGGTTAAGCCAATTGTGCCTATTGGTGGGTGACTAAACATAACCGTTGGAATATTTTCATAATCGAGTTTTCTATCCGTCATCCCATTAAACAATCTATCGGACAAACGTCGAGCAGCCGCAATGGCAACAGGAGTAAGTTGTGCACGCCCTGTTACATCTCCAACAGAATAAATGTTTTTAACATTGGTGTTTTGAAATTCATCGCAAGGAATATAACCACGTTTATCAACCGTTATGCCTGCAGCGTCTAAATTCAAATCGGCTGTTGCCGGAGCGCGACCTATTGCCCAAATTAAAGCGTCAAAATTTTCTAGCACTACGCCGTTATCACAAACGATAGTTATTTTATTACCAGCTTCTTTTACAATTTTTTGAACATTAATTTTAGATAAAATATTAACGCCATCTTCAACCATGCCTTCCATCAAGGTATCGCGTAACATGGTATCGAAACCAGATAAAAAATTACCTTTGCGCAATAACATTGATACTTCACTACCTAAGCCATTAAGCAAGCCTGCAAGTTCAACAGCGATATACCCTGCACCTACAATTGCTACGCGTTTAGGCTGTTCCGTTAATGCAAAAAAACCATCCGAGGTAATGCCAAATTCTGCACCTTGAACATCAGGGACGATTGGATAACCTCCGGGAGCAACAACAATATGATCAGCTGTGTATTGAGTGCCGTCTACATCTAGGGTATTTGCATCTACAAATTTTGCGGTGCCTTGAATGTAATCAATTTTAGAATCTTTAAGGTAAGAGTCGTACCATGTGGTGATACCGCTAATATAATTTTCACGTGCATCAATGAGTTTTTTCCAACTAAAACTTTTGAGATCAACGTCAAAGCCATAACCAGATGCATTATGAATGGTTTCAGCAACACCCGATGCAAACCACATAACTTTTTTCGGGACACAGCCAACGTTTACACAAGTACCACCCACAATTTTATTCTCAATGACGGCACATTTTTTACCGTAGAGTGCGCCGCGTTCTGCTGCTGATAAACCACCGCTGCCAGCGCCAATTGCGAGTAAGTCATAATGTGACATAGTTGATAACCCTTATATATGTAGTGTGAATTATTGATTGTATTCCAAATTAATAGGGTGTGCATTGGATAAATTCAAGTTAAAATATGGTTTCAAAATTTGAGGAAACGTTATGAGTAAACAAATTCAATTATCATCAGAGCTGTTAAATAATATTTTTGCTGCAGTGGCAAAACACGATAAAGCTGTAGAAGAAGACTTAATGGTTGGCCTGCAATATTTGTCAGCTGTTATTGGTTACTTTAGCGCTGAATATCCGGGTACGGAAAAAGATCGACATGATTTATTGGCACAACTTGCAGCATTTAGTGTTGATGTTGCGGATGACCGTGCGAAGTCGATGGCACAACAACAATCTGCTCCAAAACAAGCCGCAAATGTTGAAATGGCAAAAGGTAAAAGCAGCAAAACAGACGATCCTGCTGTGGGTATCTGGAAGCCAGCTTAAGTTTAAAGTCGTTTAATTTTCACAGATAAAGGAACTGCATATGTCCGAAGTATCACTGCTTACTAAAGGTAGCGAAGCACCAGCGTTTATTTCGCCAAATCAAAAAAATGAAAAGGTTTCCTTGTCGAGTTTTAAAGGTGAAAAAAACGTTGTTTTATATTTTTATCCTAAAGACGACACAACGGGTTGTACAATTGAGGCAAAGCAATTCACTGCTTTGGTTGCGGATTTCACAACAAATGAATCGGTGGTTATTGGCGTAAGCAAGGACAACTGCGATAGTCATCAGGCTTTTATTGATAAATTCGGGCTAAAAATTGACCTGCTTGCGGATACCTCGGGCGAGGTTTGTGAGGCTTATGGTGTTTGGCAGGAAAAAGAGAGAGATGGCGTTAAGAAAATGGGAATTGTGCGCTCTACCTTTGTTATTAATAAAGAAGGCATCTTGGTCGAAGCATTGTACGGTGTCTCAGCGGAGGGACATGCTCAAGAAATGTTAAATGTTATTAAGTCTTTGTAAAATATAGATTTTTATCATGTTTTTATCTTATTTAGACGTAAGTCAGAGTGTATTTTTGTTAGATTCACTCTTAGACGTGAATGGTTAATTTTAGATAATCTAATAAAATCATAGAGTTACATATACGCCCCTTTATATCCTTAGTTAAAAAAAGATTTAGTTGTTGTATGCCCACTAGGACGAAATTAACATTGCCCTTTCAGGTATAAGTGCGTACTTATTTCTGATATTGCGCCGCATAACGTTAGTCTTAGCTAGTTCGTTAAACGCTGCGTACCCAAAACACTTCGTGGGGCAGGCTCCTTGCTTTGCTCGCTTAGGCATAAGTGCGCGTACAGTACACGCGCACTAAAATTTATACCCTTTTCCCCTCCATTTACGCTATAATTCGCGGCTCATTTTTCCAATGAGCTGCCTTATTCTGTAGTAGTCAACATAAGGCTCATTTTGAACGTATTTTGTGTTTCCCTTCAAACATTAATAAAGGGTGGCATTTAGATTGCCGATACCGAATAGGATTTGGTCGGCAACCAGAAATTAATTTTTTGGGAATTTATTTAAATTTAAATTATAGAGTAGCAATAACATGGCTGATTTAGACAAGTATAGAAATATTGGTATCTTCGCTCACGTTGATGCGGGTAAAACCACAACAACAGAACGTATCTTAAAACTAACCGGTAAGATTCATAAAACTGGTGAAGTACATGACGGTGAAGCAACAACCGATTTCATGGACCAAGAAGCAGAGCGCGGAATAACAATTCAGTCAGCTGCAGTTTCGTGTGAGTGGGATGGACATCGCATGAACATCATCGACACACCGGGTCACGTTGATTTCACAATCGAAGTATATCGTTCGCTTAAAGTCCTTGATGGCGGCGTTGGTGTTTTCTGTGCATCGGGTGGTGTTGAACCTCAATCAGAAACTAACTGGCGTTATGCAAATGAATCAGGCGTTGCACGTGTAATCTTTGTAAACAAACTTGATCGTATGGGCGGTGATTTTTACAAAGTTGTTGGGCAAGTAGAAGACGTGCTCGGCGCCAATCCACTCGTTATGGTTTTACCAATTGGTATCGAAGACGATTTCACTGGTGTTGTCGATTTAATCTCTCGTAAAGCATACGTATGGGATGACACAGGTTTGCCAGAAAACTTCAAAATTGAAGAGCCACCAGCAGACATGGCTGACAAAATTGAAGAATACCGTGAAAAATTAATTGAAACAGCGGTAGAGCAAGACGATGATTTAATGGAAGCTTACTTAGAAGGTAATGAGCCTTCTATCGAAGACCTTAAAAAATGTATTCGTAAAGGAACTATCGCACTCGATTTCTTCCCGACTTACTGCGGCTCTGCATTTAAAAACAAAGGTATTCAACTCGTGTTGGATGCTGTTGTTGATTATTTACCGAACCCAACAGAAGTTAAGCCTCAACCTGAAACAGACGAAGATGGTGTAGAGACAGGCGAATTTGCTATTGTTGATAAAAATAAACCATTACGTGCTTTGGCGTTTAAAATTATGGATGACCGTTTTGGAGCCTTAACTTTTATTCGTATTTATTCTGGTGTTTTAAATAAAGGCGATACGGTTTTAAATACCTTCACCGGTAAAACAGAACGTATTGGTCGTATTGTAGAAATGGCGGCTGACGAACGTATTGAGTTAGAAGGTGCAGAAGCGGGCGATATCGTTGCCGTTGTTGGCATGAAGAATGTGCAAACGGGTCATACACTTTGTGATCCAAAACACCCTGCTACATTAGAGCCTATGGTTTTCCCCGAACCTGTTATTTCAATTGCAGTTTCACCTCTTGATAAAGGCGCAGCAGAAAAAATGGGTCTCGCGATTGGTAAGATGGTTAAAGAAGATCCTTCTTTCCGCGTTGAAACAGATGAAGACTCTGGAGAAACAATTCTTAGAGGAATGGGTGAGCTTCACTTAGATATTAAAATCGATATCATGAAACGTACTCACGGTGTTGAAGTAGAAGTCGGTGCACCACAAGTTGCTTACCGTGAAACGATTACAGAAAAGATTGAAGATACATACACACACAAGAAACAATCAGGTGGTGCCGGTCAGTTTGGTCGAATTGATTACACCATTGAGCCTGGCGAACCGGGTACAGGTTTTGTATTTGAATCAATTGTAACCGGTGGTAACGTACCACGTGAATTTTGGCCTGCAGTAGAAAAAGGCTTTAGCCAAAGTAAAGACCGTGGTGTATTAGCTGGCTTCCCTTGTTTAGATTTTAAAGTTATCTTAACTGATGGTGCTCACCATGCGGTGGATTCATCAGCAATGGCTTTCGAATCAGCAGCCAAAGGCGCTTATCGCACATCAATGAAAAAAGCGGGACCACAATTAATGGAACCGATTATGAAAGTTGATGTGTTCACACCTGAAGATCATGTTGGTGATGTTATCGGCGATTTAAACCGTCGACGTGGCATGATTTCAGGCCAAGATGCAAGCTCAACGGGTGTTCGTATTAAAGCTGAATGTCCGTTAAGTGAAATGTTTGGTTACATTGGTGACTTACGCACAATGACTTCAGGTCGTGGCCAGTTCTCAATGGAATTCTTACACTACAAACCTTGTCCGAAAAGTGTTGCTGAAGAAGTTATTAAAGAAACGCTAGAAAGAGAAGAAGCTAAAAAGAAAAAGTAAGTAAATTTTCTTTGTAGATGAAAAAAAGGCGCTCAATTGAGCGCCTTTTTTTTACTGCGATAAATACTATTATTTAATATCAGAAAGTTCATAGAGACCATCTGGAGTAATGGTTTTAACAAGGCCAACGCTTGGACAATACCAGCGTGTAAAGACACGTTGAATAGGAACATCAATGGAAGCTCCACCACCAACGTAATAAGTTTGTACGTATGGACTGGTTTTGATAATTTTTAAGCAGTTATTATAGGTTGTGCCACCTGCATAAGGCACGGTAACACTTTCAATATTAGTTAATGAATTGAGTAGAATATCGGTACTCGTAGATGTTCCGCCACCAACACCAGTGCTTACAGTCGTTCGTATGCCAGATGAACCCCAAGTCTGCCCTTTTTGCATATTATTAATAAGCACATTACGTGGTTGTTCATAGGTTGTAGTTGATACATTGCCTGTCGATATATAAGTTGTGGTAGCTGTAGTGTAGTCAAGTGAGTTACTGCCTTTAACAAAGGTACGCACTCTTAATGTATCTGTAATACAAGGTACTCCGGCACTATCAATATTTGTATCTTTACGTTTTAGTACAGCATTGCCATTTTCGGTTGTGTGAGTGTATTCATACTCTAGCTTAGCTTGACAATAGGTTATGTTATTGTATCTTGTTATGGAGAAAACATTAGTTTGAGCACCGCTGGGTATGTAATCAGCATAATTATAAACTGTTTCTACTGGCACGGTATCAATACGATCAGCGAGTTCCTGAAAATTCGCATTAACATCAGCGGCAATCGCGGGTTGGCCACTTTGAAAAATATTGCCGACTGGTGCGCCAGCACTAATGGCAATGGATGCACCGAGTGCAAGAGTTAAACTGCTTGTTAATAGGATAAATTTTTTCATTATATCTCTCTTGATGTAATTATTATTATAAAGAAAGTGCGCTTTAATCTAGTTTAAGCTGTTTATATAAACTTTTTCTGTTCTTAAAAGTTTATAGATTGTAGTTCGTACACACGGTACTCTGTTCCTAAGCGATATCGAATGCGCTTCACCATCCCAACATTATTAGGACAATGCCAACTAACTCGGCTATCTGTACTTCCGCCAAAGCCTTGAGAATTTCTAGTTACATAAACTTTTAAACAATTGGTGTATGAGCCTGCAGCTACAGTAATGTCCTCTAATCCTGAGGCATATGTTGTTTGAATATGTATGCCATCAAGAGCATCAACACCACCAGCGGGTTGCTTATAAGTTGTAGATGCATCGGTAAATGATTGTCCTTTATTCATTGTTGAGGTTCTAACTGTAATAGGATCGTCTAAACGTGAAGTGTGGTTTAAAAGGCCATCGTTTATCCCCCCGACAGTGTAAACATCTTTAGATTTGAGTAGGCGTTCCGTTGGCGTATTGGTTGAATGAAAGACTCTATGGTCGCAAGGTGTTACACCTGTATAACCTCTGTGTGTAACTTCAACATCGGTATCAGAACCATTCGGTGTGCGTACAAAGCTTCTAGTTTCAGAGTCAGCACAATAAGTATTTGAAGCTACCGAAAATGTTTTGCTCGAAGCGGTAGTTAAATAGTCACGATAATCATAAACCGTTGCACTAGGTATTGCCGCAATGGCCGCGGTATTTGTTGCGATATTTGATGTGTTTGTTGCAATACCTGATGAGTTTGAAGAGGCGCTATTGGTATTAGCGGCAATAGAACCTGAGTTACTTGAAATGTTTGAAGCATTGGTTGAGATGTTGCCAGTGTTGCTTGTTATATTACTTGCATTTGTACTAGCTGAGGATGTATTGCTAGAAATATTAGCGGCATTCGTTGCGATGCTGCTGCCTTGAGTACTAATATTTGAAGCATTAGATGCTACACCGGCAGCATTGATAACAGCTGTACTTGAGTTTGTTGATATGTTTGCTGCATTCGAAGCAATACCGCTCGCATTGGTTGCTGCACTTGAAGTATTAGCAGAAATACCGTTTGTAGCATTAGTTATATTGGTCGAATTGGTTGTAACACGCGCATTGTTGTCATCTACAGCCGTTTTTACAGCTGAGAAATTTGCATTAACATCAGCGGCAACAGCTGGGCTTCCTGCTGTGAAAGTGTTCGGTATAGTGACATCAGCTGCAAAGGCTGTCGTGCTTAGGCTTAATATCAAGCCTGCAGTTAAAGTAATTTTTTTCATTATATTGTTCCCCAAATATTTATTATTAATATTTTTTTATTGCCATTTCATATTGTCAGCGCCAGAGCCATCGCTCCATGTGAGTGCATCAGCACTACCATCATCCCAAGTAGCAGGTTGAGCGGCAGGCGTTGTATCCCCACCGCCACTACCACCACCACAGGCAGTAATGGAGAAGGTTATTGTTAGTAAAATAATTATTTTTTTCAGCATAAAGCCCCCAAATATTTTATTCATTTAAATAAGAATTTAAAAAAAGCAGGATTATTTATTTTTAGTATTTTATTAGTATCTATGAACCGGCTTTAGATATCCAAATTGTGGCATAACAGGGTGTTTTTTTCTGTTCAATTAATAACCAATATAGAATTGTGCGATCTATAGTTATGGTGTTTATTATAAAATATTATGTATTGTTAAAAAAAATTAACGAGCGGGATTGGGATTATTATAAAAAATAAGGCCAGCTAAATGCTGGCCTTGATATAGCAATATTTATAATAAATATTTTTTATTTCTTGCTCCAAATAAACCAAGTAAGCCTAAACTAAATAATAGTAATGTACTGGCTTCTGGAACTGAAGCAGGTGCTACAGCAAGAAATTCTGCTCTCGTGTAACGCTCACCTTCAAAAATAGTAGAGCTACCGCTAAAGTTATAAACATAATCCGCCTGAGTACCAGAACTATCAACTAAAGCGAAGCTACCGAATATATCACCATCGCTCGTATTGCGGCTAAGTGAAAGTGCAATTTGGTCATAGGCATTAAAAATATTTTCAGGAAGTCCAAAACTTGCGTATGTTAATTCAATTGAATCTAGAATATTTGTAATACCATTTGGTCTATCTTGTTCACGAAATTCTACAAAAATACCACTAGCACGTTTGCGCACATCAACTTCAACAACATCACCAACATTTGGGTTAGTATTCTTTTGGTCTGTTAAGCGTATGCCGTAACGTTCTTTTAATTGTGTTGGGGCGGTTAAATCAAATAGGCCTCTTACGCTAAAGGTATCATCGTCTTTTAAACCTTTACTTATATTTGCATTACTATTACTAGAATTTGTTAATAAACGAGCGCGATTCATGTAAATAGGTAAACCATTTACTTTACTTTCGATGATGTCACCAGCATAAGGATCCATTACCAAACGACCGTTAGCTTCAAGGCCGGGTAAAGGGGCTGGAACTGTGGCATAAGCTGCAGCATTGCCATTACTATAGTTTGGCACGCTTAAAGCGTTGTTGAAATTATCATCGAAAATAACATTGCCGTTTTTAGTTACAGTAAACTGATCGATAGTGAATTCAGTTGCTTGTACGGCAGATGCTGTAGAAAAAATTGACGCGCAGGCCAATAGACCAGCAACCATGTTGCGTTGAGTTTTTATAGTTAACATTTTTCTCTCCCAAGAAAAGTTTATATTTTTTTGTAATTTGTATAAAGTAGGCTGTTATTTTAATTATTAGTATTAAGCCTTAGTTATCCAAGAGACCTACTTTAGATGACATTATTATTGCATAGCTAGCGCGTTAGTTTTGTTTAAAAAACAACCATTTTTGGGTTTTTAATTAAGCTGAAAAATCTGAATCAAGCTTGAATTTTGTATTTTTTCAACTTGTTCACGCAAAGTATAAAGTTGTTCCTCCCAATATCTTGGCTCATTAAACCATGGAAAGTTCATAGGAAACGTTGGATCATGCCAACGTCGAGCGAGCCATGCACTATAGTTAATTATTCGCAAACTTCGTAATGCTTCTATTAAATTTAAACTACTTGAGTCAAAATCATGAAACTGCGTGTAACCTTTCAATATAGTATTGAGTTGTGTGACCATTTCAGTTTCTGTTCCAGACAGTAACATCCAGATATCCTGGATCGCGAAGCCCATCATACAATCATCTAGGTCAACAATATGCGGACCACTGTCTGTCCATAAAATATTACCAACGTGTAAGTCACCATGTAGACGAATTAAGGGTAGATTAGAGTACGTCTTAAATTTTTCATCAATTGTTTCTAAAATTTGCTTAGCCGCAAGCTGATAGTTATGTTTTATTTCGCTAGGAATAAAATCATTGTCCAGTAAAAACGCTAAACTATCGTGGCCAAAGGTTTTGGGGTTGAGTGTGAGCCGATGTTGAAAAGGAAATCGGTTTCCTGTGGCATGTAAGCGGCCAATAAATCGGCCGAGCCATTCTAGTTGCTCTGGATCGTCAAGATTGGGTGCGCGCCCACCATGTCGGGTATATAGGCTAAACCTGAAGTCGTTGAAAAGATGTAAGGTCTGACCGTTAATTTCTAGTGGTGCAACGACTGGGATTTCTTGTTCTAAGCAATCAAGGGCAAATTGATGCTCTTCGAGAATTGCATCGTCTGACCAACGATTCGGCCGGTAAAATTTAGCAATAATAGGTGTTTCATCCTCAATTCCGACCTGATACACCCGATTTTCGTAGCTATTCAGGGCTAAGAAACGACCGTCACTGATAAATCCTAGACTTTCTATCGCATCTAACATGCTGTCTGGGGTTAAATTTTCATATGGAACGTCATTTTCGGGTTGCATTACAATATCGCCGTACACTTCACAAAAATACTAGTGTGAACAGTGGTTTAGTTAACGTTGGTCTAGTAAACTCTAAGGAGAATTTAACCATATCATACTATATAACTACCATGACAAATCCATTAATCAGCATGTTGCAGACCACGGCAAATAACCAAAAAGCCAGCTTACCGCCATTCGCGCATATTAAGCCTGAACACGTCGAGCCAGCCATTGATCAGATTCTCAGTGAGAATCGTCAGCAGTTATTAACTTTGCTCGACCAGAAAGAGTACAGTTGGGATAACTTTGTGCAACCGCTTGAAGAAATGTCGGACAGGTTGCAGCGTGTTTGGTCACCGGTGAGCCATATGAATTCCGTTGTTAATAGTGACGAATTACGTGAAGCCTATAATAAATGTTTACCCAAGCTAAGTGATTACTCAACCGAGCTTGGCCAAAATGAAAAACTTTTTCAGGCGTATCATAATATTTCAACGAGTGATGCATTTAAGGTTTTAGAGGTTGCGCAACAAAAGATAATAAATAATGCCTTACGCGATTTCCATTTGTCTGGCGTTGATTTAGCAGAAGATAAGAAAAAGCGCTTCAAAAAAATTAAACAGCAACTTTCAAAATTAAAAACACAATTTGAAGAAAATATTTTAGATGCAACCCATGCATGGCATAAACAAATTAACGATGAAAAAGATTTATCTGGTTTACCTGATTTTGCAATAGGTATGTCAAAACAAGCAGCTGAACAGAAGCAATTGAAAGGTTGGGTTTTTACCTTAGATGCACCATCTTATATGGCGGTAATGATGTATGCCGATGATCGCAATCTACGTGAAGAAATGTATCGTGCGTTTGTTACACGTGCGTCCGATCAATATTCCACTAAAGAATCGGCTAAGTGGGATAATTCAAAAAATATGCAAGAAATATTAAGCTTGAGACATGAGCTTGCAACGTTGCTTAACTTTAATAATTACGCAGAATTATCATTGGCCACAAAAATGGCAGATAAAACACAAGATGTTTTTGATTTTTTAAATCAACTTGCTGATAAATCCAAAACTGTAGCAGAACAAGAGTATCAAGAGTTAATGGCTTTTGTGAAATCAAAGTATGGCATGGATACATTCGAAGCATGGGATGTCATGTATTACTCTGAAAAACTTCGACAAAAAAAATACGCAATCAGCCAGGAAGAATTAAAACCCTACTTTCCTGAGCAACGTGTTCTGGACGGTATGTTTAATATTGTTAACAAAATTTATGGTATACAAATAAAAGAAATTCAAGGTATTGAAACATGGCATGATTCAGTACGTGTATTTGAAATTCGAGATATTGACAATAATATTCGCGGACAATTTTATTTAGACCTTTATGCGCGCGAGAAAAAACGTGGTGGCGCGTGGATGGATGATTGCCAAGGCCGTGTTATGCACCAATCAGGATCTTTGCAAATTCCAGTGGCGTATTTAACGTGTAACTTAACACCGCCTATAGGTGATGAGCCTGCATTATTTACACACCAAGAAGTCATTACTTTGTTTCATGAATTTGGCCATGGTTTGCATCATATGTTAACGCAGGTTAATTATTTAAGTGTATCCGGTATTAATGGTGTAGCGTGGGATGCGGTTGAACTACCTAGTCAGTTTTTAGAAAACTGGTGTTGGGAAAGAGAAGCATTAGACTTAATTGCCGGACACTACAAAACTAACAAACCCATGCCTTCTGATTTATTCGAACGCATGCATTCGGCGAAAAACTTTCAGTCCAGTATGATTATGATGCGACAACTTGAATTTGCTTTATTTGATTTTAAAATGCATGCGGAATACGCAACATTATCGTTTAAAACGGACAAAGGTATCGATGTTCAAGCCGTACTTGATGATGTGCGCTCACGTGTTGCCGTAATCACACCGCCAAGCTTTAATCGCTTCCAGCACAGCTTTTCACATATTTTTGCAGGCGGCTATTCAGCCGGTTATTACAGCTATAAATGGGCTGAAGTGCTTTCTGCCGATGCGTTCGCAAAATTTGAAGAGCATGGTATTTTTGATAGAAAAACAGGCTTAGAATTTTTACATTCTGTTTTAGAGCAAGGTGGTAGCCAAGAGCCAATAGAATTATTTAAAGCCTTTAGAGGTCGTGAACCAAAAATAGATGCACTGCTAAGACATGCTGGCATTGCTGCTTAACTGAATATTTAGAGATAATAAAGAGATATTGATAATATGAATAATAAATTAAGGATAATGCTTGTCGTTAGCTTTTTAATGACGACTCAATCTGTTCTGGCAGAAACATTATACGTAACAGATCGCATTCTACTTGGCATTCACCAAACGGCCGATGAACAAAGTCCTATTCTAAAATCTATTCCAAGTGGTAGTGCTGTAACTGTTATTAGTAAACAGGGTGACTTTCTTAATGTGAAAATTAAAGATGGTACACAAGGTTGGGTGGCATCTAATTTTTTGGTTAAAAATAAACCGGCGACAAAGCAATACGATACTTTATTTGCTCAATACCAAAAAACGGTTGAAACATTGAAAGCGGTTAATGAACGTTTAACAAAAAAAGAACGTGAAATACAAATTAAACGCGACCAACTTTCAAATGCAACAACCACAATTAAAGAACTTAAGAAAAATAAGAATGTTAAAACAGAGGCAGTAAAAACGGATATAGCGGTTGTGGATACAGAGGCGTTAGATAAAGCTAATCAGGAAGTAAAACGATTAAAAACAAAGTTATTGGCATTAGAGCAGCAAGTAAAAGACAGTAAAGAAATTGATCCAAACAGTGCGCAGTCTAAATTAATTAAAACGCAACAAGAAAATACCTTAATGCGTAATAGCATAGAAATGGCATTAGCCAGTTTAGAAGGAAAACATGTTCCAACAGCAGAAGAATTAGCAGGTGTTCGTGCGAGTTTTCCTGCTTGGTATTGGGGATTAACCTTTGTGATGATTATTCTTGGTGTGATTGGTGGTGTTGTTTGGAATGATTATAAGAATAGAAAACGGCACGGCGGCTTCCGCATTTGATCACGAAGCGAGAGGCAAGCGATTGCGGCGTTGCAAAAATTTTCGTAATGCTCACTTACTAATGTAAGCTCCGCGTTCTCAAATTTCTGCGCCTTGCACTAACTTCCCTCTCACTCCGTGATATGCACATTGTAAGATGAAAATATATAGAATTGTCATTGCGAGCGTAGCGCGGCAATCTTAAAAAAAAGAGGCACACGCTACAAGATTGCCGCGTCACTTTGTTCCTCGCAATGACGATTACATTATAAAATGGTAAAGAATGAAATATAAAGACCTAAGAGACTTCATCAATCTACTCGAACAACGTGGCGAATTAAAACGCATTAGCCTCGAAGTTGATCCCTATCTTGAAATGACTGAAATTTGCGATCGTACATTACGCGCAAAAGGGCCTGCTTTATTATTTGAAAATGTAAAAAATTCAGATGTACCTGTGTTAGGTAACTTATTCGGTACACCCGAACGTGTTGCGCTTGGTATGGGCGAAGAGTCGGTTGAAGCACTACGCGAAGTGGGCAAGGTTTTGGCAATGTTGAAAGAGCCTGAACCACCTAAGGGTATGAAAGATGCTTGGGAAAAATTGCCTGTGTTTAAACAAGTATTAAACATGGCACCAAAAATTATAAAAAAAGCAGATTGCCAAACACATGTACTTGAAGGCGATGATGTTGATTTAAATAAAATTCCTATCCAAACCTGTTGGCCGGGTGATGTTGGGCCATTGATTACATGGGCACTTGTTGTGACTAAAGGGCCACTTAAAGAACGACAAAATTTAGGTATCTATCGGCAGCAAGTTATCGCTAAAAATAAAGTGATTATGCGTTGGCTATCGCATCGAGGTGGCGCGCTTGATTTTAAAGATTGGTGTGAAAAAAATCCTGGTGAAGGTTTTCCTGTAGCAGTCGCACTCGGTGCCGATCCGGCAACCATTTTAGGTGCGGTAACACCGGTGCCGGATAGTTTATCGGAATATGCTTTTGCTGGGTTATTGCGTGGTAGTAAAACAGAAGTGGTAAAATGTATTGGGAATGATTTACAAGTGCCCGCTTCAGCAGAGTATGTATTAGAAGGCGTAATTCACCCTGGCGAGATGGCAGATGAAGGGCCCTTTGGTGACCATACGGGTTATTATAACGAGGTCGATAAATTCCCCGTTTTTACGATTGAACGAATAACACATCGTGACGAGCCAATTTACCATAGTACCTATACAGGAAGGCCACCCGACGAGCCTGCTATTTTAGGGGTCGCGTTAAATGAAGTGTTTGTACCTATTTTGCAAAAACAGTTTCCAGAAATAATCGATTTTTATTTACCACCTGAAGGTTGTTCATATCGTGTCGCCGTTGTCAGTATGAAAAAACAATATGCTGGGCATGCTAAGCGCGTAATGATGGGTGTATGGTCTTTCTTAAGGCAATTTATGTATACAAAATTTGTTATCGTTGTTGATGATGATATCAACGTACGTGATTGGCAAGATGTTATCTGGGCAATGACAACCCGCATGGATCCTTCGCGCGACACAACGCTTGTTGAAAATACACCGATTGATTATTTAGATTTTGCATCCCCAGTTTCAGGGTTAGGTAGCAAGATGGGAATGGATGCAACCAACAAATGGCCGGGTGAAACAACACGTGAATGGGGAACACCTATCGTCATGGACGAGTCCGTTAAAAATCATATTGACGATATATGGGATGAACTGGCTATATTTGATAAAGATTAATTTCTAACGATTTTAATAAAATCATTACAAGCAATAAAAATGCTTTCAATACATTACTTAATAGCTCTATGTAAAAAATCAGATAACGATGGATACTTTAAAACAATACCGAGGTTGTTGATGAGTTTTGTATTATCAATTAAACGCGACTCTTTTAAATAAGACAGCATACCTTCAGATAACAGTGTTTCAGCTTCGTACCAACTAATGCAGGGCGGTCGTGGTATTTTTAAATATTCAGCGATACATATAAAATAATCCGACATTGTCATGGTGTCGCCATCTGAAACATTATAAATTTCACCACTTGGTGAGTTGAGCACGACGGTTACACAAATCTGCGCTAAATCATCTTCGTGTATGCGATTTGTTATGGGTGAGATAGCAGGTAGTAAAATAGGTGTTTTGGCAATTAACCGTTTACGTGGTAAACGTTTATCACCATAAATACCCGGTACACGTAAAATAACGTATTCAATAGAATGTTCCACAGCAAATTCTGCTAATGCATGCTCAGCGTCAAGCCGGCGTCTGGCACGGTCGGTTTGTGGGTTTGGCGTTGTTAACTCATTAACCTGTTTGCCTTGCTGGTCGCCATAAATACCCGTCGTACTGATATAAAGGATACGTTGTGGTAAATACTCACTATCAAGCATAGTCAGCCAATTTCGAATGCGTGTATCGGTTGTTCCTTCATTGGCGGGAGGTGCAAAATAAAAAACTATTTGCTTGTGAAATTGTCGATAATTGGGGCAAGGGGATAGCGGTTCTTGGATTAAAGTATCAAGATCGAACGCTTGAGAGCCGATACCTAACTGTGTAATACGTGATAAAGAAGCGCTACTTCGCGCATAGCCAGTAATGGCCGATTTAGCTAAAGGCTGAATAGCGTGTTGTGGGTTAGAGAGTAATTCTGCCACACGACAGCCGATATCACCGCAGCCAACAATAGACACACTATTTACGGGTATTACTGTATCAACCATAAGGTATAATGCCGCTCTTGTTAATTTGATGATATTTTAAAAGAAGACTAGTTTATGACAAATCACGTCAAAACCGAACCATCTGGCCATGAATTCGACGTTAAGAATGACGAATCAATATTAGATGCAGCAATACGCCAAGGCGTTCATCTTCCTTATGGCTGTAGAAATGGCAAATGTGGCAAATGCTTAGGCAAAGTTATACAAGGTGAAGTGAGTTATAGCGAACAACCTAAAGCCCTATCCAACGCGGATAAAGCGACAGGTATGGCGATATTTTGTCAGGCGCGCGCAGCAACCGATTTAGTGATTGAATCACGCGAAGCTGAAACAGCTAAAGATATCCCAGTGGTTAAATTACCTTGTCGTTTAGAAGCGCTTGAGCAACTTAATCATGACGTAATGTACTTAAAATTAAAATTACCTGAAACAGAACGCATGCAGTTTTTAGCTGGCCAGTATATTGATTTTTTACTTAAGGATGGCAAGCACCGTAGTTTTTCCATAGCCAACGCACCACACAATGATGAATGCATTGAATTACATATTCGGCATGTAACCAAAGGGAAATTTACGACTGAAGTTTTTGCCAACATGAAAGTAAAAGAAATGTTTCGTATAGAAGGCCCGCATGGTAATTTTTATATTCGAGAAAAAACGAAAAAGCCAATAATCTTTATGGCAGGTGGAACAGGCTTTGCGCCGATTAAAGGCATGATAGAACATGCTATAGAAATTAAACTCGAACGACCTATGCATATTTATTGGGGCGCCCATGCAGCCGAAGACTTATACATGGACGATGTAGTAAAAAAATTCACCAAACTTAACCCACTCATTAAGTACACCCCTGTTTTATCGGCAGCAAAAGAAGAAGATAATTGGCAAGGCCGAACAGGCTGGGTGCATGAAGCCATTCTAAAAGACTATCCAGATTTAAGCGGCCACGAAGTTTATGCCGCAGGCCCCCCAGCTATGGTGCACGCTGCGAAAGATGCTTTTGAAGCAGCAGGCTTAACGCAGGAAAATTATTTTTCAGATGCGTTTGAGTTTAATGATGATTAAAAAATAATAAGTATGTTGTTGGTAATGTTTATTTACTGATCTCAATACGACTAATGTTAATTTATTCAAAACATTGGTTTTAAAATCGTTATTGCTTTGTGCGCATTTTGAAAATATATAAAAACTATTTTATACATCAACAAAACATGGTAATAAGTGCGTGGTCAGGTGTGCATTAATAACGATCTTACAGGTGATTTCGTTTATAATGAGCGCTTAATAAATTGAGATAATGTTATGTCTAATAACTTAAACAATGATCAAACCCACTTCGGTTACGAAACCGTTGATACTAAAGCTAAACAAGGCAAAGTCGCCGAAGTTTTTCATTCTGTGGCGAATAAATACGACGTAATGAACGACCTTATGTCGATGGGCATTCACCGGCTTTGGAAGCGTTATACTATTGAAATAAGTGGTGTAAAACCGGGTCAAAAAGTATTGGATTTAGCCGGTGGTACAGGCGATTTAGCTGCTAAATTTGCACGCATTGTTGGCCAAACAGGTCATGTGACACTATCTGATATAAACAACTCGATGCTCAATGTTGGCAGAGACCGACTAACCGACAAAGGTATTCTCGGTAACGTCGATTACGTGCAAGCCAATGCAGAGTGCCTGCCTTTTCCCGATAACCATTTTGATTTAATCACCATCGCTTTTGGTTTAAGAAATGTCACTGATAAAGACGCTGCTTTGCGTTCAATGAATCGAGTGTTAAAGCCTGGCGGTAAGCTGCTAGTGTTAGAATTCTCAAAGCCAACAGTCAAAGCGCTTAACCCTGTTTACGATACTTATTCATTTAAAATTTTACCGTTTATTGGCAAGCTTATAACGAATGACGCTGATAGTTATCGGTATTTAGCAGAATCTATCCGCATGCATCCTGATCAAGATACTTTAAAAGACATGATGGCTAATGCCGGTTTTGTAAATTGCGATTATTTTAATTTAAGTGCAGGCATTGTGGCTTTGCATCGTGGTTATAAATGTTGATTAATTGTCGTTGCTAGAGAACAACGCGAGAGAAACAATTTGGATGATTCGCTAGGTAATATCTTATCATCTCCCGTCATTCCCGCGTACGAGCACATGGACGTGCGAAGGTAGAACAATGCAGGAGCAATTGTCGAGGCGGGAATCCACTATGATTAAAGCCGTTTTTTACATATTTAGATTCCCGCCTACGCGGGAATGACAGAAAGCGATAAAGCGATGACTCAACAAGAAACCAACCAAACTGAAACAGGCAACCCAAACCCCAGCGAATTTAAATCCGCTCTCATTGGCGTTATCGAAACCGCGCTAAACGAAACCATTAAAATGGACGCAAAAGCGTCGACAAAATTGGCCAAATTAACAGGCAAAGTGATCGCCATTGAACTTAAAGACTGGGACTTTACGCTCTACCTTCTCCCCGATGCCCAAGGTATCCAAGTAATGTCTGAGTATATGGGCGATATTGATACGACAATAAGCGGTACGCCCGTAGCCTTATTTAATATGAGTAAAGGTGATGCATCAGCGGCTACAATGCGAGAACAAAATATTTCTATTGAAGGTGATTTAGAGCTAGGGCAGCAATTTAGCCAATTTTTTAAAGAGCTTGATATCGACTGGCAAGAAAAGATCGCACAGAGTTTCTCTAAAATAACCACAGAATCTAATGCCGACGTTATCGCACATAAAGTTGGCCGACTAGTCGAATCGTTCCAGAACTGGAAACCACAAGCACAGCAGACACTAGAAAAAAATATAGCCGAATATTTTCAGCAAGAATCGCAGATCTTACCGTTTGCCGAAGAAATGGAACCTTTTAATAGCGCTGTTGATACGCTTCGAAATGATGTCGATAGATTAGAGGCAAGGATACAACGAATTATTGATTCAAAAAAATCGGATAGTTAATTCTCGTCGTCATTCCCGCGTCGGCGGGAATCCAGGTTTATGTCTTTGTTAGAAAGTTGGGTGGTACTGGCTAGACGCCGCGTACCCAAAACACTTCGTGGGGCAGGCTCCTCGCTTTGCGAACTCAGGCATAAGTGCGCGTACAACTGACGCGCACTAAACTTTGTTCGTTGACATAAGTACACCACATTATCGTCATTCCCGCGTCGGCGGGAATCCAGGTTTATGTCTTTGTTAGAAAGTTGGGTGGTACTGGCTAGACGTCCACTCACTTTGTTCGTTGACATAAGTGCACCACATTATCGTCATTCCCGCGTCGGCGGGAATCCAGGTTTATGTCTTTGTTAGAAAGTTGGGTGGTACTGGCTAGACGTCCACTCACTTTGTTCGTTGACATAAGTGGCTGTAAAAACCTAGAAAAACAGCCACTAAACTTGCAATAATGCTCTAAATATGGAGAATACACCCTCCACAGTTTCAGCGAAAAAATTAATGACCCAAATCCCCGATTATACTCCGGAAGAACTAAAAAGCATTGGCGACTGCCTGCAAGAACGTTATGGAGAAAATATTCCTTTTGAACAAGCCGATATCGAATTGCGTCTAACAGAAGACGATAGCAAAGTGACAGAATGCCCCGCGATTTATTGGGAAAAAAAAGGCTGTCATTTCATTGTTGCTAAAACAGACGAGTCACAATATTCCAGCCAATACTTTTATGACGATCAAGAACAATATGGCACTGAAAAACAATTTTATGATGATTTGCATGATTGCGTATTAACAACACTGCGTACTCAAGCCGATCATGAACGACAGAAAAATATGGCTAAAGATTTAATATCTTAAACCGTTAACGTTATACCCATTCAAACACAAAATTTAATATTAAACTTAACCGAGGTCTATCATGGCAGCTAAGAAAAAAGCAAAAAAGAAAGTGGCGAAGAAAAAAGTAGCCAAAAAGAAAGTAAACAAGAAAAAAGTAGCGAAAAAGAAAGTCGCGAAGAAAAAACCTGCAAAGAAAAAAGCCAAGAAAAAAACAAAAGCTAAAGCAAAGAAAAAAGCAGCACCTAAAGTTCCACCTATGAATGCATTCTATGCACAGTCTGGTGGCGTAACATCTGTCATCAATGCTTCTGCAGCTGGCGTTATTGAAGCCGCTCGTAAAACAAATAAAATTGGCAAAGTTTATGCCGGTCGTAATGGTATCATTGGTGCTTTAACTGAAGACTTAATTGATACTTCAAAAGAATCAGTTTCTACTATTAAAGGTTTACGTCACACACCATCTGGTGCATTCGGTTCTTGCCGTTTTAAATTAAAATCTTTAGAAGAAAATCGTCGCGAATACGAACGTTTAATCGAAGTATTCAAAGCACATAACATTGGTTTCTTCTTTTATAACGGTGGTGGTGATTCTGCTGATACGTGTTATAAAATTTCTCAACTTTCAAAAGAAATGGGTTACCCGATTCAAGCAATTCATATTCCTAAAACAGTTGATAACGATTTACCAATTACAGATAACTGCCCAGGGTTTGGCTCAGTGGCTAAGTACGTTGCTGTATCAACACGGGAAGCATCTTTCGATGTTGCATCAATGTGCAAAACATCAACTAAAGTATTTATTGTTGAAGTAATGGGTCGTCATGCAGGCTGGATTGCAGCCGCAGGCGGTTTAGCATCAACTCCAGATACATTTATTCCAACTGTAATCTTGTTCCCAGAAGTAGAATTTGACCAAGCTAAATTCTTAGCCGAAGTACAAAAGAATGTTGATAAGCATGGTTACTGCTCTGTTGTTGTATCTGAAGGTGTTCATTGGCCAGACGGTCGTTTCCTTGCAGAAACAGGCCTTAAAGATGCATTCGGTCACGCACAATTGGGTGGCGCAGCAACAGTTATCAGCGGCATGATTCAATCGGAACTTCAGTTGAAAAACCATTGGGCTGTTGCCGATTACTTACAACGTGCAGCACGACATATCGCTTCTAAAACAGACGTTGATATGGCATACGCAATGGGTAAAGCCGGCGTTCAATATGCAATCAAAGGTTATAACTCAGTAATGCCTACGGTAGACCGTATTTCTAACAAACCATTCAAATGGAAAGTTGGAATGGCTGACTTGAGCAAAGTTGCTAACGTAGAAAAAATGATGCCTGACAACTTCATCTCTAAAGATGGTTTCGGTATTACAAAAGCATGCCGTACTTATATGGAGCCTTTAATTAAAGGTGAAGATTATCCTCCATACAAAGATGGTATGCCTAAGTATGTTCGCATCAAAGGCGTTGCCGTACCTAAGAAATTAAAAGGTAAATTTGAAATTTAAATTTTAATAATTTAAAACTTCAAACAAAAACCGACCTTAGCTGAAAAGCGGGTCGGTTTTTTTTGCCTTTTTTTTATTCTGTATTTGTTTTTATGAAAGTTAAGAGGATAAAAGAACAATATATAACCAACTCTTTGATTTATATTGTAATTATTAGCTGAGAATGCCATATTTAGCTATAGTTTAATAAAATTAAAAAAGATTTAGACAGATTCCGTCTAAATCAGGTAAAAGACAGATTCTGTCTAATTAACTGTTAGCTGTAAAAGGCACTAGAGAAAAAATAAAAGTAAACTGCCCTTTATATTTTCGCAATGTAGCATCGGGCACAAGTTAATATTATCGGCCTTCATTCGCGTACCCAAATGGGGGCACTCAGAGAAGGGCTGGCTAAAAAAGTTACAACGATCAGGAAGCAATAACTTTTAGTCTGGGATTTGCGGGTAATAGTAAACCGTTTTAAAAAGATCAAAATCTAAACAAACGAGGCGTGCGAAATCGTGTACTATTTTAAATATTCAAAGGTGCACAAACAGCTAACAAGCTGTTCAAAAAGGACGCTCCTAGCGTCGCGCCTTTTAACAGAACGTTATATTTTTAAAAGAGGAAGTTATGAGAATTAGTAAATTTATTTTAATCGTATTTACAATAATGTTAGTAGGTTGTTCAGGTGCTCCTAAATACGAAGTGCTACCAGAATGGAATAAGGCTGAGTTAGCAACGATTTTTCTTTATCGTACAAATGTCTCTTTTCATAGTTTAAATCCTGAAAAGCCTTTTTTTTATCTTGATGGTAAGTTTTTGTCTACTTTAGGTACAGGAAAAAGTGTTGTTACTCAAGTGCTACCGGGAAAGCATAAAATAACAGTGAAAGAGCCGTTTATGTTTATGCCTGCATTCGAGAATGGAGAAATAGAATTTGAAGCGAAATCAAACGAAAAGTACTATATAAGGTATTCTAAAGATTTTACAGGTATAGGGGTTATTGGCACAACAGTGGCAACAGGCAGTACAACAACTTTACAGTTCGCCAATGAAGAATATTATTCACAAAAAAAATAAATATAACAAGGCATTCAAAAACGCCGTGCAAGGCACGGCTCGGACTGAACTTACCCCTATATAATTGACACCTCTCATTACAATAATGAAGAGGTAATAATGAAAAACGAGACACATTTTTTCTATAAA
>Ga0316205_10001230_pt1 | contig 34940 bp, 27 predicted proteins | sample 3monthpyrite_MG_FD_204941 | JGI IMG/M metagenome (GOLD analysis project Ga0316205, IMG submission 204941) | Microbial mat bacterial communities from mineral coupon in-situ incubated in ocean water Damariscotta River, Maine, United States -... | ecosystem: Environmental > Aquatic > Marine >...
ATTGTCGTATCATGTAGCGGTACTTAAAGGGACAGATGTAGATCAGCCACGAAATCTTGCCAAGGCGGTGACTGTCGAATAAAGTCTGTCAGGGATAACGTACATTGTTTCTTCATAATAAAGAATTGAAAAATATAATTATAATTTGAAAAATACAGTGGGCGTTATATTAAAGGTTTGAAAATCAATCTTTAGACCCCCATGACAGATATTCCTATTCGAGTAATGATCTGATCAGCAGTAATAAAGTCTGTCGAGTACCTTGGCTAACTCCAGTACCGGAGATTGGGCCTGAACTGAAGGATAGGCTGCTTACGACCCAGGCTGTGTGAAAACTCAAAAATACACAAAAATCAGGAATACTAGAACCATTCATTTTAGTAGATCTCTTCCGATATGGCTTCTCATGAAGCAAATTATTTGTGATTAGAAAATATTTTGAGTTTTCACACAGCCTGGACCCTTTGCTGTCTGTTAGAGAAAGCTAATGTAGAATTAAAATCGATCCAAAGCAGTCATTTAATATAAACTTTTATTGTGGCAAAATGTTGACTCGGACGGAAAGCAAACATAAGTGTCGCAATATCAGCCTAACATCTAAGCATTGGGGTCAATATTTTGCATAGTAGAAAGGAAGAACAAGCTGAATTATTGATAATGTTTGGCGAACTAATTGCGCCATTAGATGATTTAGTTAAAAACTCTAATTCTCAAAATCAACAAACGAGAGCAAAAGCTAGTGCTAAGTTTTCTCATGATAAACCTGTTTTCTTAGCTACATTAAACATATTTTGTAATGGCGAGTCGGGTCACGTATATGCTGTTGAAAGTGCGGCTATTACTGCTAAATTAAATGGATTTTCAAATTCATTAATTTCTTTTAGAGACGAAGAAGAAATTCTTAAAGATAAACTTCAAGAATTAAAGAAAAGTGTTTTAAGTTCAATTGTCGCGATCCCTTGTGAAATAGATAGTGAAGTATTAGAAGCAGGTTCACCGTTTACTGCATATGTTAAATTAAAATCAATAATTGAGACTGCTGTAAATAAAGTTATTTTTATAGACCCGTATATGGCTCCAACAATTGTAAACCGATATTTCAACCTAGTTTCTGAAAATACTCAGGTTACCGTTATAACTAAGTTTAGACGCGGCAGAACAGAGTTCGATGATTTTTTAAGTTTATCTAAACTCTACGCCAATCAAGTTGGTAGTGAAAAATATACTTTAAAGTTTCATGACACAAACCATGATCGGTATCTTCAGTGCGATGATGATGTTTACCATTTAGGTGGTTCACTTAAAGATGCTGGTGATAAAAGTAGTTTCACTATCACTAAAGTTAGATCTATTGCAGAGGGTGAAATTGAAGTGAATAAATTAATATCCGAGTCATCAGAACAGTTTGGTTTATTGAATACCGTGCACCCTTAAGCCTAACAAGAAAATAAATAAGGACAAAAAACAGTTGGCTTTTGCTCCTTCGTCGCTTATTTTAGCCAACTACTTTTTGCCTGTTATTTAGGCGTTAGGCTCCAATACAGATATCATATTATGAGTAACAAAGTTCAAGTAGAACGTAACATCATATACACGTCAAAAAATAGAAGACCCTATGGTGTTAAATTAAAATTTATTCTTCAAGAACACTATGACTTTCAGTTGGAAGGTGCATGTGCGCTGTTGGTGGCTAATGGACTTATATTTGAAGTTGTACCTGAGAATGAAAATCCTCATTTAAAAGGATACTGCATCAAGGTTGTTGTAGATGGTTTCGCTACAGCAGGTGAGGCTGAACAGGTTGGGTTAAAGGTTGCTCTTGGTTTACTTTGGTCAGCTGTAAGCAAAAGTTACTCTGCTAGGCTGCTTTATAAAACCCCATTACCATGTACTGTTTATGATAGAAACGCTTCTCGCGGTGCTACTATCAGAGGCTATGGAACAGTATCAATGTCATACGGCTTAGATGCTCTTATAGACCCGATCAACCAAATATTAGAGTCTGAATCAGCCGTAGATCCAAAGTTATTAGTTGCAGTAGAAATATTTGCCTCTGCTAAGCTAGAAACAACCGAAAGAGCAAAATTCGTTGGTCTTGTGTCATCATTAGAACCATTATCAACACAAGAAAAATATGATATTGATGAACTAAATGAATTGATAAATAATTTTAAGCAAGAAATAGAGAGTAGTGAGTTGGAAGAATCATTAAAAAATTCACTCAAAGGACGTATTGAGCAACTTAAGATAGAATCTGTTTCAAGATCAATAAGAAGAATGGTTAAGAGTAAATTACCTAATGACAAAAAATCTCTTGAGTTTGTCGAATACGCTTATGGTCTTAGAAGTAAAATATTGCATGAAGGTGCGACAGATGCAGATTTAGAGCAAAAAACAATTGAAGTAGAAAGCGTTATTAAAAATTTAATTCAATTAAGTATTGAAGAGTACATAGGAAAGGCCTAACAAGGCGTCCCAGCCGACGCCAAAAAGCGGCGCGGCTGAACTTAAACGTTAATGTGAATGTCCGCTATAGAGAGTATCCGTAATTTAGAAATGAAATGCCTAGATGACCGCTATTGGTTGCTGCCTTAACTGCGAAAATTCGGTTAAAACTAAGCTGATAGGCAGCTGTCGACCCATAAGAGACCTTCGTGGATTGGGAGTGTCGTGCAAGAGCTAGCCATTAGCAGACGTACAACAAAATTGACCGAAAGCGGACATTCGATAAGGCAATTTGTCTTGACCTAGTACTAACAAAACACCAAAATCGAAGGTATTGTCTGGATCTCGTTATGCTTTTAATGATAAAGAGACCCCAATCTGATAACTAGATGATAATTATAAAAAATAAATGTTACATTCAATCCAACTAAAACATGATAACGAGACTCTGGGTCGCGGTTATCATTCTGTTATGCCTAAAATAATACTTACATACGTTCTGATATTTAGTACGGGTAGTTTCTACCTTGATTCGGCATATGCTAAATCAAGCCATGACTCTTGTAATGGTAAAGAGATTTATGCGACGAAAGCATTCAATATAAAAATGGTTAGGGACAACGTTAGCGATGAAGAAATAACGAGAATGGCAAATGAGAGTAATATACATGCGATGCTGTGGTTGGCTTCCAAATATAACCTTGGCAATGGCGTAAAAAAAGATAAAGACAAAGCACGGAAATGGACTCTGAAAGCGGCACAGCATGGTAGTGGTGAGGCCAAAGTCAGCCTAGCATTTTATTACCCAGAAAAGCCGCAGACCTCCGGTCCGTTTAGAATGACCGATTCAGAATTGAAATGGTTAAAACAGGCCGCTGATGAAGGTTATGTCTATGCGCAGTTAATGATGGCCTGGCACTATACTGGCGACACGGGTACCGATGTGCGCGCACCAGCTGATTTTGAGCAAGTTACCAAGTGGCTGTTGCTTGCAGCGAAGAATGGCTGTGCCGATGCGCAATATGGCCTGGGGCAATTTTACCTGCGAGGTAAATCAGTTGGGCTATCTAATAAACAGGCCTACATGTGGTATCTGATTGGTAGCGAAATTGATAGCAGTTATGATGAAAAACAAATGAAGGACATCAAAACCGGTTTAGAAAAAAATCTAAAGAAAACAGAAATTGATACTGCCAGAGATGAAGCAAATCAGTGGCTGGCTAAATTCAAACAAAAACAATGAAGATAATTATAAGGCATAACAAATCAACCAAGTCGACGCCAAAAAGCGGCGCGACTTGTTTCAAACGTTATGTTTATGAAAAAGGTGTAAATATAAATGGATGATTCAAAGCAGAAAATTGCACTATTCATAGATGCCGACAATGCTCCAGCGAGCAAGTTTGAAGATGTACTTAGTGAAGTTGCAAAATATGGTGTCGTAACAATAAGAAAGGCATATGGCAACTGGAAAAAAACATCTATAAAGGCTTGGGAAGACCTTCTGCATGAATATGCTATCCAACCGATACAGCAATACGACCTCACAAAAGGAAAAAATGCATCAGATATTGCTCTTGTAATTGATGCAATGGATGTAATGTATACAAAGGATATTGATGTAATGTGTTTTGTATCATCTGATTGTGATTTCACACCGATGGTTACTCGCGCCCTAGCAGAAGGAAAAGTAGTTCTGGGTTTTGGTGAGCGTAAAACTCCTTCGCCATTTGTTAACGCATGTTCTAAGTTCTTGTATCTAGATCAAGAATCCCAAGATAGCGATATTCTCGAAACAAATACTAAAAACATTAAATCTGATACGAAGCTAATTAATTTACTTCGCCAAGCAATCGAAGCGACAGAAGATGATGATGGCTGGGCGGCTCTAGGACCTGTTGGTTCACACATATCAAATAAGACATCCTTTGATACCAGAAACTACGGTTATAAAAACTTAAGCAGCCTTATAAAGGCAATAGATTTATTTAAGCTTAAACGTGGTCCAGGCAATTCTTATTTGGTGCAAGATCTACGTAAGAAGAAATCAACATAACAAGTCGTTCAAAAAGGATGCGCAAAAGCGGCGCGCCTTTTAACTCTAACGTTAGGTGAGTATATTCTTATATATCGAGAATTTTTATGGATAGAAAACTAAAACACTTGGACTTCATTCAAGGAGTTATTAATAGACTTTCTACAAATTCATTTCTGCTAAAAGGCTGGAGTGTGGTACTAATTGCTGCTCTATTTGCTCTTTCAGCGAATAATTCTAACGTAAAGTTCGTTCTTTTAGCATATTTTCCGGCAGTAGCATTCTGGGCTTTAGATGGGTACTTTCTTTCTTTGGAACGCGGATATCGAAAATTGTATGACAAAGTAAGAAGTTTAAAACCAGATGAAATTGATTTTTCAATGGATACAAAAGAAGTACATAGCGGCCCTCACAAATGGGCTTCGGCATTTCTTTCTAAAACACTTATTGTTTTTCACGGAGCATTAATTGGTGCCGTTATTATTGTTATGTTTATACAAATGTGAGGGAACACAATGGCTAGAAATTGTTTTTATAGTTTTCATTACAAACCTGATTGCCAAAGAGCCGCACAAATAAGACAAATTAGAACAATTGAAGGAAATAAGCTGGCATCTGATAACGACTGGGAAACAATCACTAGAGGTGGTAATGCGGCCATTGAACGTTGGATCGCAAGTCAAATGAAAGGAAAGTCTTGTAGTATTGTCCTTGTCGGAAATAATACAGCTAGCCGGAAATGGATAAATCATGAAATTATAAAATCATGGGATTCTGGTATGGGGGTAGTGGGTATTTATATTCACGGAATAAAAAATCTTGCCGGAGAAACATCTACGAAAGGCAACAATCCATTTGACTATATAACCCATGGCCCTACTAAACAAAAGCTCTCATCAATTGTTAAATGTTACAGCCCTGGCGGTGCTACGAGCAAAGAAAAATATGCTTGGATAGCTCAGCATCTTTCTAATGCGGTAGAAGAGGCGATTAGGATTAGAAAAGAAAACAGATAATCTTGATGAGCAAATCAACTAACAAATGCATCAATTCGTTCGCTACGCTCACTGTTACGCCCCTTCCGTCGCGCCCATTATGCAAACGCTCCTAAATGACTGCTTTAGGATGGAAGCATAAGTTCCTCAAGATTTGCTGAAGGTCTCCTTCTGGCCCAGGCTGTGTGAAAACTCAAAAATACACAAAAATCAGGAATACTAGAACCATTCATTTTAGTAGATCTCTTCCGATATGGCTTCTCATGAAGCAAATTATTTGTGATTAGAAAATATTTTGAGTTTTCACACAGCCTGGGCCGACAGCTGCCTTAGCAGGAAAAATATGGGTTAAACTAATCTGATAGGCAGCTCGACAGACTTTATTACTGCCGATCAGATCAACGAGTTTATAGTAAACTAGCTATTCACATAGCCTCGATCATAGTAGACCTTTATGAATCAGTTGATACATCAACTGATATCGGGTATCAAATTCTCTTTATCTACTTTCAATCGCTCTGCTGTATCCACAGATATTCTTTATTTTTCGGGATAATATCCGGTTCGGAATATGCTCAATTGCCATTATGTGAAAATCCATATAAAGTTTTGTTAAATCTGAAAAATAATATAAATATTAGAAGTTACTTATTTTTATTAAACTGACCGGTAGGACAGTCTAATAGATGTTAAGTTTAAAAATAATGAGTTAAAAATATGGCGAAGGATAAAGTAAAAAACCACTGCATATCATGTGAACAAGAAACATGGCATGATGTTGTAGGAATACATAGTGATACTCATGACCCATCTGAGTATCATTGCTTAGTTGAACATGCAGTTGTTAAATGTTGTGGTTGTGAAAATGTATCATTCAGGTATGCATTTCATGACATCGAAGCCGCATATCCTAACGAATACAATAAGTGGGAAGTACCCATTGACGTAGAAATATACCCTAAAAAAGAGATAGGAAATATATCAAGCAAGCATCTTCCACGAATCGTTGAAAGAATATATCAAGAATCATGTGGCGCTTATCGAGATGACGCATATACATTGGCGGGTATTGGGTTTAGAGCTACGATTGAAGCAATTTGCAATGACCAAAAAATTAATGGCAAGGAATTAAGTACAAAAATAAATAACCTTGCAAGCAAGGGATTAATATCAAAAAAAGACTCCGTTAGGCTTCATTCAATACGCTTTCTTGGTAATGACGCTGCGCACGATATTAAGACACCAAAAAAAGAGTCATTAGAAGCAGCTCTAATAATAGTGGAACACCTAATTACTACTGTTTATATATTAGTCGAAGAATCAAAAGGTAAACTTGATGAAATAATTGAAGAGTATGAAAAATTTGAAGAATTAATATCAAAGAAACTAGAGAAATATAAATCTGGTGATGAATATCCTCTTCAAGAGTACTTAGGAAAAGACTTGCGATTATTAAGTGGTTATTTCAAAAAAATAGAAAAAAAGCTAAAAGAAAATATTGGGAAAGGTGATTTTAAACTTCTTTCGTTTGGAAAAAAAGATAACTATAAGGGATCGAGTGATGTTCTTCAGCACTATATTATCGCTTAGCCTAACAAGATGCTCATTTGGACGCTCCTTACGTCGCGCCGAAATGCTTAAACGTTAGAGTACATAATTAAGGAGACACATCATGTATGATGAATGGGAAAAAGTACAGAAGGCATTAGAAAACCCTAAATACAAATGGAGAACAGTAACCGGAGTTGCTACAGCAACAGGGCTAGATCCCATTACTGTAGTTAGTAGTATAAGCAATCATCCTGACATCGTAATTCAATCAACCATACCATCAACAAATGGTGAAGAACTTTTTACTACTCGAAAACACTACCGAGAAAAAAGTAGTGTATTAGAAGTAATTGTAAGTTCTATTAAAAATAAGGTGGAGTAATAATGGATACTCCTTTAATACTTGCTATTGTCGGCGGCTTCGCAGTTAATTTTATCCAGTTATTAGAGTATGCAAAGTTACCAAAAATAAAACGTCCGGAATTTAAAGACCTCTTATTTTGGTTACCATATATAGGGTGGCCATTTTTAAGCTACATTCTAGCGTTTGCTTATATAGAATCAGGAATCATGCTTTCGCCATTATTAGCTTTAAATGTTGGGTTATCTGCCCCCTTGATATTCAGGGCAATGATTAATGCAAACCCAATGCAACCATCTAGTATTGACCCTGGTGAGGGCGCGTAATGTACTCTAACATGGCGCGTCAAGACGCTTCCTATGGCCTCGCGCCCTCCGCTTCTATACACCCTGTTGCTAGGCCTTAGCTTGTAAGGAGGAGATACTTGGGTTCATCAAGTCGTAGAACAGAATGCTTAAGATGCAATAAATTTAGGGAGCTTTCACTTCATCTTCATGAGCTATATATGTTTTGTGAACTTTTGGAAAATAGGCATATTGTCTATAAGTTTTCTAATAAAAGTGTTTCTCCCGAGGGAGAAGCTGATACAGTAAATATCGCCAAGTGGTTGAGGCTAGCTAGCCAGATTGAATCCGTTGAGATGAATGCATTCAGGTATGAGGAAGCTCAATTATGGTGTAGACCCGTCGCTGAGGAACTCGATTCAAATGCAAATCACCACACTGCAATAATCACACCATTGACTCGTTTTATTTTTATTGCTAACGCATTAGAAGAAACTTATAGATTTGCTAGTTCCCTTTATGAGCATCATTATCAACTTATTAAAATGAATCAACCAAAATTGTTGCGGAAAAGAAATTACTCAGCCCAAGCGCATTGGCTCCTTGACGAAATATTTTCTAAAGTCGATGTGCCAATTCACTATGAGCACAAAGTTGATAATTTTCTTTCTATTATTAGATTATACCAATCGAGCTTTAGTGTTACGTTTGATGTTGATCTAATCAATTGTGGAAGCTTGTCTTACGGACTGTCATTGGTAAGAAATATCCGTAATCATATAGCCCATGCTGTATTTCCAATTATTGAAAATCCAGAATATACATTCGACTTTTCAAACCCAAAGACCAAACGCTTGATTTTAAATCTACTTAGTCACGCAAGTCGAATTGCGGCTATGAATATTCAAATTTTATTGGGTGTGACAAATGATGGTTTTGAGTCTGATGGATATGCGCACTTATGCAGTGAACCTGACTATGGTGATAAACTACAGTCTTTATGTTCATTAGGTTATCTGAATAATTTACACATCAAACAAGACTTTGGTCTAAATGATAGCTCTCAATGTCGATTGTATTCTTTGTGGGATGATAGCTAAAGACTAACAAGCGCAGTTACAGCGATAAACTTTCAGCTGTTGAACATTTTTACCTGTGCTACTGTGTTAGGAGGATAATGGAATGACAATTGATGTTTATGAATTTACTGACCTATCAGATAGCGTTGAAAAAGAATTAGCCTTCATCCTAGGCAAAATTACGCATCACATTCACCCAGATATTGTTAGCTACATTACCCAAGAAAATATAAATTATAAGGATAAATTCCAGGGTATCTGCCCAAATATATGTGATATAAATTCTTTCTTTTATCCAGGATCTGATTGTGTTTTCCCTGGTTTCAGACGACCAATTAATAAGGAGAAAACTGGACGATGGAAAAATAATGTATATAAAGCTGACGGAACAATATTAAATGATAATACGTTTCCTAGGAATATTTGGGCATACCTATCAATGAACAAAGCTTATTCTGGCGGCGCTTCTGGTATGTGGTCGGCTAGCGGTTTAGATAGATTCGAACTTGCACATGTATTCGGTCATAAACAAGATGAAAGGGATCTAGAGAAAAAAGTATTTATTGATTTTAACGATGAACAACAGCCTTATGGTTTATTTACATCGGCATCTAATATCGTACTTATACCAAAAGGGTATGCAAAACCTACTGATCATATGATTTCCATTAAAATATGTTTTTATAAAAGGCATTTAGAATTGTACGGTAATAATATTCTCGGACTTAATAATTTCAACGATGCATATGTTCCTTCGTGGTATTCAGATATAAAATGGCTTGACCCTGTACTACCAATGAATTGGGAAACAAAAATAAATAGCCTTTTAGAATACAGAGAGAAATACTTAAAAAACAAATACGCTAACTCGTAATATAGAATATTTATTGATATCTTGTGAATAATAGTGGAGTACAAAGATGCACAAGAAAACACTGTCGAGAGAGGAGTTGTATAATCTTGTTTGGAAGCGACCCATGACTGAATTGGCAGTTGAGTTAGGTATTAGTGATGTTGGGCTCGCTAAGTTATGCCGCAGGAACTGTATACCTCTTCCGCCACAAGGTTTTCATCTAAGAAAACCTTGTATTAAGAAGGATAAACTTGTAATTCCACTTCCTCCAATTGATTCAGGGCAGCAGTCTAGTTTTCGTTTTACAACCAATAGGATGAACAATACACATAGAATTAAGAAGGTCGATGAAAAGCTGGATAAAATGTCTGGTAAGAACAGGATTGATATCATTCCAATGCATTCACGTGAGATTAAATCGATATTAAAGACTATAAAACAGAAAATTAGTCTTAGAAAGGTTGATGAGCGTGGAATATTGATGGTGCCATCCCAAAATTTTCCCATAAGAGTAGCGCCTGCTTCGTATAAGCGCGCCGAAGATTTGATAACTATGCTATTTAAAGAATTACTCTCCGTGGGAGCTATCATAAATGCATACAATTCAAATAATGACAAAGAATGGTTAACGACAAGATGGGAAGGATATGAGTTTAAGATTCAGTTAGAAGAGTTTAGTACACGACAGGAAATTCCACTCGAAAAGCGACATAAAACCAAATATCCATGTTCTTCAGACGCTTGGAGACTGGTGCCCACGAATAAACTCACATTAAAGGTCAATGGTCCAGGATACGGAAATATCACTGTAAGAGATGGAAGGAGTTTAATTGAAGAAAGACTGGATGAAGTCATAAAGAAGATGCTTAGCCAGACAATTGTGGAACGTGAAAATGAGCGTATACGGGATGAAAGAAAGATAAAAGCTGTTGCTTATTTGAAGGAAAAAGACAAATACGATCGAGAAGCAGAGTTTCAAGTATTGTGTAAGAAGAAATTTATCCAGGAATCAAGATGTTGGCAGAGAGCAGAGACAATGCGTGCCTATATCGATGCTACTGAGATAACAGATATTCACAACTTAAAGGTATTTGCAGCAGATGTGGAAAAACAGCAGTGGCTGGAATGGGCTCGAGACTATACAAAAACCATTTGTCCGGTTGCTTCTGGCCTAGTAGGCAAATTGCCGCCGTATCCAGAGGGTAAAAAAATAACAAGAGTACCATCCTTTATGCTTGAATATGATGAACCAGAGGAGGCAGTATTGAATAATGATCAATTTTGGTATTATGTAGATATTTAGTGTCTTTGTTAAACAAGATATTATTTATTTGAATTTATAGGTAGACCATAAGTGACTGGTTAATAGTAACAGAAATTTGTATGTGTCTAATAATGTGAGTGTTATTTTAGACTACATATATCCCCTAAGCTTTTTATATGTCCCATCTTATGAACACCAACTTCGACTAGTGATGTAATTGTCTTCTGGATATCAAGATCAATATCATATTCATGGATATATTGATTAATGAGTACATCGTATACTTCTGCATGTTCACCAAATAGAACACTTTTATCTAAAACCTGACCGTCATAATTCTCAACGCCAGAGTTTTTTAGATTACCACCTTCTTTAATGGCGAGCATAATGGCAATTCGAGACAGGATATTTGGAGTAATACCTGTCTTAGATTTTAAGTATTGCATTTTTTGAGTTGATTTAGTGGAAAGACGTACGCGATTTGGTAACATTATTATATAGCCTCAGCTCGTTTTGATTTCCAGAAGTACCCTTCTTTAGCTGTGGTGCTATTCTGATTTGAATCAAAGTCAAGTTTGTATGCGTGAGATATGTTGCTTGATAAGTCTTCATAAAATTCCTCATCAACCTCAGTATCCGTCGATAAAATAATTACTTGATGACTTGCGTATGGGAAATAGTTATTAATTAGCTTGGTGCGATGCACTGAATCGAGTCGCGCCAATGGTGTATCAATAATTATTGGGAGTTTTCTTCCAGAGGTTCTAGCAAGAGCTTCAAGAATAGAGATTGCATATATCTGTTTCTCGCCTGCTGACAGTTCATCTTTATTAACTTCAATACCATTGTTATCTATTAATTTAACTGAAAAATCTGTGTGACTAATTTCAGCTCGTATACTGATATCATCTTTTCGTGCTAAACGATGAAAAGAGTTAATAAACTCGTCTTCTAAGTCCTTGATCTTACGTTTAGCCATTTCCTTAGCAAACTCATTGAGTAAGGCTTTAGAATTTGTAGCATATTTAATAGTACGATCCTTTTGATCAGCTGAAGTGAATAATTCCGTAAGCTTATCTAGTTTTCGTACAGTCTCAATAGCCGTTCTAAGGTGCCGTTTTCGACTTTCGTTGTAATTCTTTTGCTTGGTAAGGGTTTCAGCACGCTTGTTCTGTAACTTTTTAATCTTATCCATAATTGGTTTAATTAATGACTCTTCTGGCGCACGCGCGATATTCTTCCCTGCCATATCAAGCCTATTATTGATGGATATAAGTGATTTATTTAACTCTTTTAGTTTAGTTGTTTGATTACAGATAGCATCATTAATAGCGAACTCTATTGAGCTTAATAAGCCATCAGATATATCATGAATAATCTCAGTTTTTTGTTTTGGGCGCGTGATTTTACTAAACTCTTTGTTGATAGCTTTGCTAACTTTATCAAAATCAGGTTTCTGAAGAATTGTCTTTATATTTTTATTCAGAGAATCAAGCCGTTTATTCACTAATTCTGCAGTAATATCGATCTTTTTTTGAGTAGATTCATTAGAAAGTTGCGTTAATGTTTTCTTAGCAAAGTTTGCTGCGAGTGATATTGGGTAACTACCATCAATCATTTCACGCATTTCCTTTTTTAATTGATCTTTTTTTGCGTTGAGTGATGCTTGGTTTTGTAACTCTTTTTCTCGTGTAACAGCCCATGCACCACCGCGGCTCGACAATTCATTCTCAAGTTTTTCTAGATTCGTGTCTGTTTCAGCTAATTTAGCTCTAAACGATTCAAAAGCTAATAAGTCAGTGTTAGCTTTTGTCTCGTATGTTTTTAGTTCTTTTTCAAGTTTGGTAATTTCTTTTTGTGTCTTAAGTGTTGCACTTTTCTTAGATTCATTTCTGAGTAAGACAGTAAGGTCGGCATTAAGCGTATCAATAAGGTCAAGTCCTAATAATTTCTTGATAGCATCACCAAGCGCAATACCACCCGTATCTTCAGCTAGCTCGGCTATCTTTTCACTATCAAAAAAGAATAGATCAGATACTCCAATAGGAATGAGTTCATTAAGAAAACCCTGGCATTGTTCATCATTAAGTTCTGATAATTCCTTACCATCTTCGGAAATGCTTAATTTTTCTATGATCTTTTTGCCTTTGATCATCCAATGGCGTTTTACTGTGTAATGTTTAATGATTCCGATATTGGCATAACTGAAAGATAGCTCAATACATGAGGAATTTATATTGATGATAGATTTATTTGATTTGTGGATTGATCTTACAAGGAAGTCATCATAGTTTTTTTGGGTAGTGCCTAATCCTAGTGATTGCTTACCATAAAGAGCTAAGCGTACAGCGGTTAATGTAGTCGTTTTACCAGCACCATTTAAACCACCATATAAAATAATTGGACGCTTTTTCCCATATTTTGTCCTTGGAGCTAGGTCGAAGGTATGCTGACCTTGAAAAACTCTGAAATCAGTGAGGGTTAACTTTTCTAATAGCATTATGCAGGTATCTCACTATATTCAGATTGTAATTGAATTAATTTTTCCTTCCATGAGTCATGTTTTGATGATTCAGTATTACGTGTATTTATTTCATCTAGTGTCTCCCAGTCTTTCTTGAGTACACTTTCTAATTTTTGTAGAATGCCTTTTCTTTTACTGAGGCCACTAACAGAAAGCTCTACTTCTATTAGTTTCATAATAAGCTCAGCCGGAATGTTGTATTTAGCACCAAGATCATTAAGAAGTATTGCATCAGGTTCTGTAAATGCGCCAGCATCATTTTCAATCCATTCTATTTCAGTATCATAAACTTCTGAATAGATTCTAGGTAGTGAGTCTGCCCAATCAGGTTCATTAGGATCACGGAGCCATTGCTGTCTGATGGCTTGCAGCTCTTCAGGTTTGATTAAAGTAATGTCACGATTATTGTCTCTAATATTTTTTTCAATTGTCAAAAGGCGTTTTAGCCATTCTTGCCGTTGTTTTAACCAATAAGGACCCGGTATATGTTTTAGTTCATTACTATCAGGATCATTATTTGTATACTCAACTTTTCCAGTTCTACGTTTAAAGTTACGATACTTATTCTTTTTTTCAGGTATCGTTGACTCATATAGCTCATTTCGGAAGTCTAGGAGAGGCTGCATCCATTTTTCACCGGATTCAATTAAGCCATGGATAGCTTTATCTTTAGTTACAACAGTGCATGTCCAGCAGCCAAATCGTGAATTACCACAAGATGGTGTACTCTTATCTATTACTAAAGGACACTCTCCTTGGTTTGATCCTTTGTAGAGTTCAAACAATTCCTGATTATCGCCTTCCCATGGGCATGGAGCACTCATCAAATACTCCCACACATCATCAGCAGTCCAATATTCAATTGGCATAAATGTATAGGCGTTAGGTAATGAAGTATGTCGGCTTAAACTTGAGCCTTCTATCTTATGGTTGGCAATTACTTGTGCACGTGACGAACTTTCTTCTCGGCGAGAACCTAAGGCTACCACCGCCTCACCAAATTCAGCTACTTTTTCTTTAATAAAAGTACTGACTGGGTTGATTTTCATTCTTTCAGTACACCATCTGAATGTTTGTTTAGGTGCAGGATAGCCACGCCCAAGTAGGTTTGTCCAAAATGTTTGGTCCATCTTAGGATAAACTGCGTGTGCTGTCATGGGTATGTCATCTTGTTGTGCTTGATGATTAATCGTATCTAAAATACGATTAATCATGTCAACTACAACTGGTGTTTCTACTAGAGTGTCAGACGAAACAACATAAATATGCTTCTTACGCTTACTAGCTGGTAGTAAGAGCATAGCACTATAGATTAGAGATAGAATTGTAGTTGAGTCCTTACCGCCACTAAATCCAATAATCCACGGTCGTTCATCATTGCTATACACGTTTTGTATTTCGTTTATAAGGTCAATGATTGGTTTATCAGCAATTACAGCATTTTTAATTTGTTCTAAATACGTTTTGTATTGGTACTTTTTTTTATTCATTTATAAATTCTTTTTCAGCAGCATTTTCTATAGGGTTTAATGGTAGACTAAGATGTTGTTTTATATAATTGCCGGTAAGAAGAACATTAGTTCTTGCCTTGCTTATACGACCGTGAACCAATGCTCTTCCTTCCCAATTTTTATTAGCACGAGACCAGTCAATTTTTTTAAGCTTTTTTAATTTATTTTTCCAGGTAGTTTCACTTTTATTGAGTAACTCATTCCCGATCTGCCCCATGGCTTGAAGCATTACACCGTGAGAATGAATATATTGCTCCCTTAAGTCAGAAGTATTTACTTTTTTGTTTAATGCTAGTTGCCAATCAGTCATATTAGCAGCTACCTCATTCCAGAATTTTGTAGATAACTCCTTTTCTTCCTTAGAAACCTCATCTTTATTACCTTTTCCTAATAGAGTTTTGCTGGCATTTTTGATACTACTTAATGTGAAGAGCTTTGTACTACGGTTAGATATGCTAGATTTTTCCAATTCAGTTAATCTGATAAACGCATGTACGTGCTTTTGGACATAGCGGCCTAAGTCTGAAATACTATCTCTAAGATCATAAAGTGTACTGATGGAGTTACTTGGACGTACAGCATGTTTGTTGAGATCAGCAAACATTTGCTGACTTCTAGACAGTCCTTCATCAATAAAAAAAAGAACAGAAATATTGTCGTAAGCTAATTCAGGATTTCCTTTAATAGCTTCTTCAATAGCAGCGCGTCGGTGCTGGCCATCATTAATTAAAATTTGTGCTTCCATCGGTATAGAAAGTGTACCTAAACTTTGGCCATAACCAGTGTCTGTCATAGGTTCGAAATTAACCATTGTATCGACAGATGCAGTAAGCGATGAAAGAGTGTAATTACTTGAATTATCAATTAAATATGAGGAAATCTCAGGTATTCTACTGCGATTTAATGTGCGCTGGGCTCTGAGTTCTGGGGGGACAACATCTTCATCGAATTTAAATAATTTTGGTACAATACGCATTGGACACATCGCAATGTAACACGGCCGCCCCGCTTGGATTCCTCGAACAGCAGGAAAAGTGTGGTGAAATCCGTTATCAGCCATTTAATTAATCCACATTATTAGGAAGTTAAATAAACATATCATGGAAGTTAAATAAATGTCAAATATAACTTCCATTTTAATTTGGATAAGAGGGGGGTAATGCGTGAATAATCTTAGGTGTGCGTTAAATGTGCTTTCAAAATCTTCTCCTCAGGCGGTAGAGATTGAAAAAGAGGACAGTTTCCAGAATCGCTTCAAGGATTTTCTTTATATTGAAACAGTTATTGAAAAACATTTTGCTCGTCGACTTACTAAATTAAAATCTGGTGAAATAATTTTTTTGTGTGGAAGTAGTGGCGATGGTAAGTCTGCAATTTTAACTCGATATAGCAAAGAATACGCAGGAAAAGTTAGGTTTCACCTTGATGCAACTCATAGTCTAGATCCTCATAATAATGCTATTTGCGAGTTAGATAAGCTTTTTTATGAGGTAAATAAAAGTAAAGACCCGCTAGTTGTTGGCATAAATGTCGGAATGATGGGCAATTATGCAGAGGGTGGTAGTGATGATCATATAGAAATTAAAAAATCGATGGATTCTCATATCCAGGGTACAGCGCCTCCAAGCCAGCATTGCTATTTCGATTTCGAACATTATCCTAAATTTGAATTTCGTGATCATGCCGCACACTCCCGTTTTGCAGAAGAATTTATGCAGCGCCTTACTCAACAAGAAGAAAATCCATTTATCGAACTTTTGCTAAAGGATGAGGAAGACGGGCAAGAACCTATTTTACTCGCAAATTTTAGAATGCTATCAATTCCTTCCGTACAGGAAGTTATTATTGAAGCTTTGATGAAAGCACGGTTAATCAATGATCAGTTCATGACTTCAAGAGCATTATTAGATTTTATTCATCATTTATTGACGAGTCCAAACTATTTATTTGACAATTTATACTCAGTTGCTGATAACGAATTATCTCTCCGTATTACTGGCTTCGATCCTTCTATAATTAGAACGAAAAAAATTGATCAATTTATTCTAGAGTTCAATCTTGATCTTATTGGTTTTGAATTCAAAGAATTTTGTGATGCTATACAAGATTTGGGGATAATAAATATTACTAAGGCAGATTCCTATATTAGGTTATTTTATTTATTTAAAGGATATGATTTTAGGAATAGTAATTATCATCATAGATTTGAACAAGATTTTTCAAACTCCTTATTGGAGCAGTTTGCGAGAATGTGGAAGCTTCACGATACTTACAGTGATGATAGTCCAAAAGAAGATAAAATTGCGTTACAAGATTTTTATAATAATGTGCTATTAAATGGAGTACGTCGTTATATGAATAGAAGAGCACCTAAGTTGCGAGACGGAATCTATTTTATTGCTGAATATAATAAAGTCATAGTTGCTTCGGCACTAAAAGTGAAGTTAGATCTAAATTCTATTGCTCAAAATAGATGTCAACATACAGCAACCTTTAATGTATTTCTGAAGGTTGGAGCAAAAACCTTACCGGAACTTATTGTAAACATTAATCTCTATGAGCTACTAATAAAGCTTAAAGAGGGATATAGACCGAACAAGCATGATAAAAGTACAGTTTTAATCCTTGATGAGTTGGTTGCTCAAATTGTCGAAATAGCAAATCAAGGAGATACACTCATATTTTTCGACGGAGTAGATCAATATGTAATAGATCGTGACGAGGATGACTTGCAGGTAATGGAGGTGTAGTTAAAAATGAATATTATCAATTTGGAGGCGCTAGGTACGAGTATCGATAGTAAGAATGCATCTAGCAGTTACATGCCAGTTCGTACTAACTACAACGATTGTGACTGGAACTCAGTATCTGCACTTTTTGTAAGTTATGCTCTTGGTCTTGAATTGAAAAGTTATTGTATTGAAGATTTTGAAGCTGAGTGCGAGTTAGTATTTAAAGAGAAACTAGATAAAGAGTCGTTTTGGAGTGTACTAAAAAAAGCTTATTTTGATAACCAAGATCTTTTTAAGGTGGCGCCACAATGCCTTTTGCTAAAAACGAACAAAAAACTTATAAATCCACCTGATCAGCGTGTAGCAACTGTCCTAAGATCGTTATTAGGTAATGTTCAAATTGAATTTGATGCAGAACATCAGCTTAATTTTATTGAAAATGTATTTATTAATATATTAAAAAAGAAGTGGAAGGAAAGATCGCAGATAACATTGGATGACCCATATTTACCATTTATCTCTGACTGTTTTAAAGGAGATGCTAAATTTTTAGCAAGTAGACCTAATTATTTACTAGAACAATTATCTAGCTTTTTAGCTCTTTATACATTTCTGTATACGTCACAATTGGCACTGAATTTACCAGAATGGAAGGCCGGTGAACCGAAAGCAAAACCTCTCTACTTTATACTTGATACGGAGAAAGCAAGTTCAGAAAGGATTGATATCAAAAACTCAGGTTGGGAGTCATTTAAAAATTCAGCTCAAGCGATTTTCCCCTTACTTTCCATGCTAGAAGTGTTGCAGTTAGTAGGGACGCCAAAGAAGCCTCTATGGGATATTGCTTCTAAGCTTCAGGAGTGTGCAGATGATAGTGATTATAGAGAGGCGCTTAGGGACTACGCCCAACGTTTCCAGAAAGAAAGAGGAATAGTGAAAGATATGCCTGATGGTCAGAGTGCTCTTGAGTGGTTAGAAAATTTATTGCAGCTGGGATGTGATCAATTCGATAAGCATTTTGCTGACCCAACATCAACTCGATATCAGGCTAATCAGAAAGTTGTCTCTGGTATTGTGGAATACATTTCAGCAGGTTTTGTACAAAATCGCCGTCGAGGTGGAAATGTACTTGTATTGACGCAAGATAACTTACTTCTTCTAACCAATATTGCTATTGGCACTGCTGATCGATTACGCCTTGCAGAGCTTATCGAAGCTTTTGAATCAAGAGGGGTGTTTTTTGATAAGCAGACTCAGCAGAGGCTAGTAGATTTTTATGAGCGTATAGGTAACGTTGAGCGCATGAGCGATAGTGGAGAAGCAGTATATGTCCGTAAAACAATTTGAAAGTTTTATCGTAGAGCAATTTGTTGAATGGGCTTCAGGAAATATTAGCTCAGGTGAGCGTTATCAGTTTAAATCACCTAGCCACGATGTCCGTAGGAAGATTTATAATACGTTGCTATCCCTAACTGATGGTCAAAACATTGATTATAATAATGTGAAATTACCCTACATGACCATTGGCGATGTGAAACTGCTGCCATTATTACATTTAGATGATAAAGAAGGGTTTAATGAACATTTCTTAGCGCACCTTCGTGATGAGCCTGAATCAATCAGTAGTCCTCTATCTGGCATGGCATTATTGTTTATCCATAACAGCACACTCGACACAATAGTGAACAGCTCTGATGATTTGGCGTATGAGGGTGGCGTTTGGCATCCTTCTGCGATTAAGAATGCGCTTGAGAAGCTGATTGATGAGAAGAATACTGGCAGAGAAATATCTCAGTGTCTATTGGACTATCAGTTTGATGCCGTGGAAGAAGATGGTGCTACGATGTTTGGATTTGAAAAGCTGTATAAAGCTTTGTTAGATGGCGATCTACAATTCTATGAGCTTGAGCTATTTGATGACCCCTTTATTAAAACACTTAGCGGCAATTCTAAGCAGATAAGAAAACGCCTAGATGAAAATAGGAAGTTATATAGATCTATTGAAAAAGAGGTTGAACATTTTCCTGGTCAGTTACAAATACGCCTTAAGCAATTTGGATCGAAGTTTATTCATAAGCATTTCCCAGATAATGATCTAGAGTTCTGGAAAAAATATGATTTCCAAGAATATAGAGATGAAATAAAGCGTAATGATAAACCGACTCTTGTGCTTGAAAAAATAGAATCAGGACATTGTGAGCAAATTTCAAGAAGTAGTGGATCCACAGCAGCTGCGCAACGTCAGATTCATATGATCATTCAAGTTCCTGAGACAGAAAATAGTTTTGATTTTACTGCAAAGTTTAGTGGCAATGACCTTAAGAGCGAACAATTATCAGTACCCAATAAACTTTTACCAGTAGGCTCAGAGCTGAAGGCATCACAAGGTACAAAATACTGTAAGCTGATTTTGAAGGGTGCTTTTGATGGTGAGCCAATATTCTTTACTGTTGGCACAGGAGGTCGAGATCGTTCTACAGAAAAGTATAGCTTTCATTGTCTTGTCATTCGAAAAGATGATTTCTTTGTAGAGGGCTTTAGAAGCCACTTCTCTATAACACCAAAGTCGGGTGTAGTTAATCTACATATGGACGAATATAATCTTGTCATCAATCCAGAGGTAAGCAAGAAAATTGAGCTTAAAGAACGTGGAGTAGTGGTCAACGCTGAAACGACGAATGAGGTCGACTTCAGAGCATTAGCAAATGATTCAGATCTAATAGATTTTTATATTATAAAAGGTAAGAATAAACTGTTATTTAACATTGAGGGTGAAGTGGCTACAGAGTCATTAACGCTCCCCTTATTATTTGATAAAGATCGCTTTTCACGTCTTTTTGAGGATGGATATAATGGAGAATATTCCAGAGTTAAAGGTAAAGTAATTATTGACAACAAGGAAGTAACACCAATCGGAACGAGACTAAATTTGTTGCGATGGGAGGCTGAATTCGTTGACAAGTCTTCTATTACAATTGATGAGGATGGGGAATTATCACTTGATGATTTATCAGATGCTTGCGAGCCGCTTTATGAAGCATACAGTGAATTATATTCATATCTTAACGAACGTAAAACAGTTCCTTCATTAGTATCATGGGGGCCTGAATATAGGCGTAGAGCAAGACAAGTTGTAACCACATATCTTAACTATTTAGAAAACATAAAGATTGATACAGTTCTCAGTAGTAATGATAAATTGGTGCTGAATGTAGGAATGATCCATGTACAAGATGGTGAATATTATAGCCCTTACCACCCACTAGTTATGTCCTACTATCTATCTTTGGTTGATCAGATTGTTGAGGATAGTAAAAATGGAAGCTTTAGGTATATGCCTAGGGTGACTATGGAACGTATGACACCGAGAGGATTAATTCCATATCTTTACGATGTTAAGAATGAATTTTGTTACGTTCAGCAGATTAAAGAAAATCCTACATGGCTAATGGCAGTGCCTCATGAAGAGAGTAATTACGATTACGTTCGAAAAGTTGTAAAGGAAAAAATTTGTGAGTTTCAGCGAGCTTTTAGCCAACTTTTTACACATAGCAACCGTAGTAAGCTATTAATAAATTCCGTGAACCAACAGCAGTGTAAGGAGTTATTTCTTGGAATAGTTGACTATTTCTTACAAGACCTTGATAAAGCATGCTACGTACATGTCAATATTTATGATGAGCATCTTCGTTTTAATTGGTTTGATGACTTCTCAGAAACCGGAAACCATAACAAGCTAAAGGCTAAGTTAGGCTTAGATAAAGGAAAAAATAAAGAAAGTGCTGATACACTGATAGATCTTTTGCGAACCAGATTAACATATAGCAAATTCACACATGACGAAGTAATCACCAATGGACATGATTATGCACACCTAACTTTTTTCCGAAATGAAGAAAAGATACAGGCAGTTGCTGTCAACATAGATGCATGTACATCTGGTGTTGCAGCTGATGGATTATTAAGCGGTGAAGCATCAGAAAGTAAAGGCGGAAGCTATTTCACAGCATTTGGTCTTCGAGATATAGAATATGGTGACATCCCGCATCTTAGAATTGCAAAACTTTATGGCGCTCTGATAAGACCCGCACGAGAAAGCAATACACAATATAATGGTTCTAATGGTATAGCTTTGGCTGTAAATGAAAACTTCAAGGCTTTGCTCGATTATTCATACCAAGCCTCAATATGGACAACAATAATTGACCCAAAAGTTACACTCGAATTTTTTCGTAATAATGATCTCACGCTGATACATTTTTCAGATCAATATACTACTTCAGCGGGATACGATGCTATTACCGTTACTTTGGAAAAGGATTTATATCGACGTGTTTTAGAGCAAGGGCAAGGCGGTAGAATCGATGAGTTTAATGCATTTAATGGTGATTGGTTACTAAAGATGTTGACGGCAGAAGACTCAGCTCGAAAGGGAATCGAAGGCGAAATTGGTGCCTATAAATTTGTTACGAGCATGTTTGCTAATTCTAATATTACATGGGTACCGCTATCAATAGGTGAAATGGTGCGAGTATCAGGAAATATAGGATTGAGGATTATGGATAGCGAGTTTGCTCCTGGTGCACATGGAAGCAACGATGGACCAATGTCAGATGATATACTTATGGTAGGCCTTTCAGAACAAAAGCTATTTTTACTTCCCGTTGAAGTTAAGACTGGTTCTCCTCAAGGATATAGTAAAGCAGCTGAACAAGTGAAGAATCTAATCACGCACCTTAACAATATGCTTGGACAGAGAACATTAGCTAATAAGATCTATCGGGCACTATTTATGCGTCAAGTATTTATCCAGGTAGAGAAATATCGTCTTTATGATGTATTTAATGATAACTATTTTGAATCAATTATGATTTCTCGTGAAGAGTGGCTTCGTGGAGAGTACCACCTCGCTAAGCTTAACGATTACCCTTCAGGCATAATAGTGGCACACGTTGATAGTTCTAGCATTTTTGAGCCTAGCTATGAAACTATTGATTCAATACTTCGGATAGAGCTGCCATTTAGTTTCTTGCCAAAGTTAGTTTCTACGCCATTAAAAGAACTCATGGGAAAAATACAGACACTATGTCATGTACCAGTAGAATACATACTTGGTAAAGATGAATCTACGATTGAAATTGATGAAATGATTGACTCTAACTATCCTTTAGAGATTACTGCTGAGCAAATAGGTACAGAGGTATCGAGTAGTACTGATGATTCCTTGAATAATAATATGTATCAAGACGTCGAAAATGCTATTGATAATAATATACCAAACGAGAACAGTCAGTCGAGTGAGAAGCATTTGTCTATACTATTTGGACATAGAGTTATGGATAAGTCTCCAGTATATTGGGATCCGACTAATACCAGTAAGGTGTTTAATACAAATACCGGAATTATCGGAACAATGGGTACTGGTAAAACGCAGTTCACAAAAAGTTTGGTAACACAGTTAGTTCAGAATCAAAATGATAATATTGATGCTAAGCCTATTGGAATTCTAATATTCGATTATAAAGCAGATTATATTAAAGAGGATTTTATTCAGGCTACAAACGCAAAGGTGTATGAATTACACAATTTGCCTTTTAATCCTTTTGCGTTAGTAGGTGATAAGCCAATGCTTCCTGTGCATACGGCAAGTCAATTTCGAGCAACCTTAAGTAAGGCCTTTGGGCTAGGAGCTAAGCAAGAAAATCGAATACATGAGTTGATAATGAAAGCTTACGATAAGAATGGTATTACCCCACATTCACAGGCATCTTGGTCAAATACTGTACCGACGATTCAATCAGTGTGGGACCTCTTTCTAGACCATAAAAAAGTTGAACAGGATTCGTTGTATGCGGCCTTGTATGAGCTAAATACATTTCAAATATTTGAGCCTAATTCTGATAAAACTCAGTCACTCTATGATGTGCTTGATGGTGTGGTAGTTATAAATCTTTCTGGTTATGACCCTAAGATACAAAATTTAGTAGTGGCGATCACGCTCGATATATTTTATGCGCAAATGCACCAACATGGTAGTTCAAAGCTGGTTGGAGATTATCGACAGATTACAAAAATGATTCTAGTTGACGAGGCAGATAACTTCATGTCACAGGAATTTGAAAGTCTTAAGAAAATTCTTAAAGAAGGGCGCGAGTTCGGCGTAGGTACTATTCTTTCAACTCAGGAGTTAACACACTTTAAGGCAGGTGATACTGACTATTCTAGCTACATACTTTCCTGGGTCATTCACCGTGTTTCTCAACTAAAGAATCAGGAAATTAAATCTATTTTCAATAGTAAAGATAAGAAAGAAGAAGATCGATTTATGCAGCAAATACGACAATTAGATAAGCACTTTAGCTTGTATATAGATGGGGAGAAAAAAGTATCGAAAATTAAAGATAGAGCGTTTTGGGAATTGTGATAAATATTACAGATATGAGTAAATGGCTTATAAATAATTCGATATGCAAAGATTATTTTTAAGGTAAATCAATGAAGTTACCTTACACTTGTTGTATCCTTGTTACACTGAAGTAGCATAATGTAGAATAAATATCACATGCATCTAATTTTTAGATGTATATGAGTTTTTATTTAATAGTGGTGTGGGCGTGAATATATCACCATAGTCGAAAAAATCAATATCAAGATCACGTAACTTAATTTTAATCCTCTCGATGAGAAGTGGGCTAGCTTTCGCCCAGTCATCGTAACGCATTAAACTCACTTTACCAGATCTAATATGGGCTTTAATAAGATGTATATCATGTAGGTCCCCGTATAATTGAGTAGCGCAGCCTATATAAATTCTTAAAATAGCCGGTACATCTCCAAGATATTTCTTATGAAATGTAAAGCTATGGCTTTGCTCCATAACACCGCAATGTAATTCGTTGTAAGCATCGGTACAGGCTTTTTCTATAACGTAAGGATTACCTACAGAAAATAAAAGTGCTTTTGCTAAGTCTAAAGCAACAGTTATTGTCCTGAAAAATACTTTTATATCTCGTTTCAGTGATTCAGGCATTTTTGATTGAGGCTTTCTTTTTTCAAATAATCCTAGGGCAAAATAGACAAGCAAGTCTTCTTTTCTCTTTAGTTTCGCTACAGTGTATAGATGTTCACCAAAATAATTGAGTAATGATGAATGAGCTTTATTATGAGAGCCAACTAAGCGACGTATAAGTTCTGAATGTTCGAATTCATCATTTGCAGGGATACGTCCTAGGTCAAGTGTCAAACTCCAATAATCAGTAAAAATATCAATGTTGCTTTCAATGATATCCTTTTTTACTACTTTATTTTTTGGCGTAAGCTCACGTTGTGTTTTTTGGTCCCAATTACGATTAATATGTTGGCGTTCAGACAGAAAAAGTTGTTCTTCAATTTTATCCTTAAAAATTAAAAATATTCCTTGGCCCACAGGTATAACGGACTCTGTGAGTGATGATTCAAGATAGTAGCGAATTTCACCCTGGGAATAATATTTTTGAAATGTATTTTTACTGGTTATGACACCATCCTTATATGGAGTAAATTGTCGAATTTTGTTTTCACCTGCTATCATTACTGCAACTACAAGAAGTTTGGTAGAAAACGACCACGCTTTTAGAAGCGTTTCAGTACGTTCTGATTTGTCTTCAATTACATTTAAAACAAATGCAAGATTAACAATGTCATTATTAGTGACAACTGTATCTGGGCGGTGTACAGGATCCCAGCCACTTACATTAAGTCCATGTGATTCTAATTCTCGTACATCATCACCTTTTCCACAGCCATAATCGAGTATAGAATAATTACCATTAAGATAGTTATGCCTAGCGATAGCTTGTAGTGGAAGTGATAAATAGTTTCTACTAATGGCTGTTTTATGGCGCTCTATTACAGTATTGGGTGTAGTTATATTAGTTACTATATCTGTTAGTGGAAATAATCTGCCAGTCTCATTTAGGTAATAACCTTTTGATTTAATCAATCGCTCCCAATTCTTTTTAAAGCCTATTGTTTTTGGGGAGTCATAAAGTCCAATTCTTTCACCTTCGATAGTTATATTTTTAAATACTGAAATATTGGGATAATCATGAGTAACAAATGTTTCCTTTCGATGTAGAATTGGTGGATTATTAGATTTCTTGTAATTAGCCTGTCTTAATTTCTGTTTAAGTAAATCAACATTGTAGCTTTCAAATAGTTGAGGGTAGCTATGTATATCAAAATCAGGGTAATTTAAAAAAGATAATTTAAAATCACGTTTAAATATCTTAAGTAAATTCCACTTTTTGTTTTTTAGCTCATATTGAATTGAAATAGTATGTATGAAGTTAATTAAGTCTGAAGGTAGTAATTTTATAGCGCTTTTATGGATATAAATAGCATTCGGCAAGTGCTTTCCAATTTTTACCGATTTTACAATTGATTTGTAGTCGTTAAAGTCTAGTAGTAGATCAGCCATAAATTAGATTATGTTTATTACTATTGAAAGTTATTTATTTTTCTTGCAGCTCTAGCTGATAATGCACCCTGAATAAATATTAGGTAGCAGAAAATAAGAAAAAGTATGAAGCTAGTTGCAATTACAATGAATTTCCCTAAAAGAGCAGAGGAACTGAGGGCTATTGTAATACTTAAATCCAACCAGGCGAAAGTAAATAGAAATACTGTAAACCATGATACTGCTTCAAGGATGCTTTCTTTCCACCAATTTATTTTTATACTTCCATCTTCCTTTATAAATTTACAAAATACTATAAGTCGAAGGTTACGACGATCAATTCCATGTTCTGCAAGCTTGTTATATGTTGCTAGCCCTTTATCAGTCAATGGTCGACTATATAACAATCTACGGTTTGCCTTTTTATATTTTTTACCTATTATGCTTTCACGAAATCGATTCTTTTTCGTGACAGATTGGTAACGCCAATAAGTGTAAAGGTAATAAAAATAGTGAAATACCGAATCAGTAGCAATCCGTTCGATCCTTTCACGAAAACTAAATCTAGAATTAGCAGTTCTGGCGGTTTGAATTAATTCAGCAAATCCTGAAAATAAATCATTATCATTTTTCATAAATCACCCATATAGCTAATACTTCATGTAAATTTCTTTAAGCACTGAGGTTTTTATATAAATTGTCCCAGTCTATCATTTCGTTGCCTGAATCTGCTGCTGCCTTACAGAGTGCTAGCATTAGTGATAAACGGTACTCTAGATCAATTAGGCGACCACGGTCATCACGGCAGTGTTCATCTACCATTGCGAATGCCCTGCTTAGTACTTCGTCAGTAAGACAGATTTTTCCACCTGTTAATGCAGACCTTTCACCAGTGATTAGAAATCTGAAGTCAGCCCCTGCCTTAGCTATGCCAGCAAGATATTCTACTGTGGGAACGCGTTCATTTTGTTCATACAAATATTGAGTAGGACGTCGGACGCCGCCAGCAGCTGCAAAAGATTCCTGCGTCATGCCAAGACGTAAGCGCTCAGACTTAAGTCGAGAGCCAAACTCGTTATCTAGAAATATGTTCGCGTTTGTTGACATTGATAAGATTTAGACCATAATTAATATTAGCGAATGGAATCATGTTACAAGTATTATTATGCGAGTACCAGAAGATAATGTAAGTGCCATATTAACTGTTGTAAGCATATCAACCAACTGAATATGAACAAAGAAAGTAAATACTGGATACGATATTTAGAGGATTAGCAAAAAAGATAGTAAATATAGATAGTTACAAGATTGTTTGTGTCAGGATGTATAAATAGGCTAAAGCCATTTTTCATTATTCAGGTATAAACATATGGGCAAAATGACGCATAAGAAGTTTCTACGTGCTTTAAGAGATGGGCTTGGACAAGGCCATGGTGAAGCTTATAGTCCATGGCTATATATTCATCGAAAAAATGTCTCCCCATGCAGTAATCAGGTAATCGCTGCATTCCCTGGCTGGCAGCGTCAATTCCACTTTTTTTCAAGACAAGAGCATGAGTTAGCACTAGTTTTAATATGGTTAGGTGTTCTAGATTTACGTGAACAATACCCCGCTTGGCCATGGGAGCACCCCCACCCCCTCGTGGCTACAACAAATGATTTAAAAATATACAAAGATTCACGTGGAATGCTAGCAATTGCTGAAGAGGCAGGAATTGTGCATGGTGTATATCCCGGTACTAACATTCTATATCCAAGTACTATAGATATCTTAATAACAGTAAAAGGTAAGAAAAATAGCAGGCAATTGATAGGAATCGCACTAAAACCTCGAAAGCAAATTGAAGATGAAATTACAAACATGAGGTTAGTGGAGAGATTAGAGTTACAGCGTCGGTATTGTGCAGAGCTTTATATACCTTTTCTTGTTGTGGACTCAAAAGTTTATCCAAAGCAGCTTATAGCAAATCTAGCCTGGTTATCAGGATCAGCAATTCTTCCTCAACATATCGAAACAGCAAAGATAATTGATTTCATACATGAGTTCAATTATATCAATAATAGTTTGCCGATACGTGAATCATTAAAAAAAATAAGAAATAGTACAAGACTAAACATTAAGGATGGATTTGATGTCTTTTTTCATGCTGTTTGGTCAAGTTATATTGATCTGGATTTGAGCAGGCCAATAGTAATGAGCATACCTCCATATATGGGCGGTGAGAGTATAAGACATTTAATTTCAGATAGGCTGGTAGCGTGAAACTATGTCAGAAAGTTTAAAATTGAATGATGTATTTAAGAACATTGACGATAATGATTTTGGTCTTTATAGAGTGCTGTGGGTTAATAGAATAAAAAATATATTAATTGCGATCATGGTTCCAACAGGAGACGCGGCAGCAAAATGGTATCGTAACGGTCCGAAGAAATTTCGACTGAACGCTGTCGAGGAAATGCTAAATAATCGTAAACTTGTGAAAGTAAGGCTTAAACCTGAAGCAGTTGTATTGATGTCAGATGATGTAATACAGCGAAGATTTCCAAATGGTAATGATGGTGAAGTTCCTACACTTATCCGTATAAGAGATGCATCATGGAATATGATAAGCCCTTTGCTAGATGAATATAATAATGAAGAAATATTTGAGAAGGGATTACTATCATCTTGGATCATTAGACGAGCACAAGAATTGAAGATCGGACAAAACCGCATATATAATGCGCTTCATAGATTCTGGATAGGTGGTTCACACAAAAATTCACTAATGCCAAATACTCAGGTATGCGGAAAAAGAAAGGATGGTAAGCCTAAGGAATACAGTAAAAAACCTGGGAAAAAGAATGCATTAGTAAAGAAAGGTGAAATAGATAAAGAAGGATTGATATTAACAGAAGAAGATAAGAAAAATTTACAGGCAGGTTGGCGATATTTTGTTAAACCATATAAAACAGTTAGAGAAGCATATTTATTAACATCAGCTATATGGTGGAATGATGGAGTAAAAATTGTAGATGGAAAAGAACAGCCTATTTTGTTACCAAGTCATATGAGACCTACTGAAAGCCAATTTAGGTATAGGGGGCCTCAAGGTGACTGTGAAAAGGAGGCATGGAGGCAATTATTACTACCAGGAGATTATGAGCGAAATAAAAGAGGGTTAACCGGCACAACGAGAGACGGTATTGTTGGTGTGGGACAGGTAGGCTTTGCAGACGCAACACCAAGTGACCAACATTTAGTGTCTATTCTAGATAGATTAAAACTAGTTGGTAGGGAAAATAGATTAATCTTGCAAGATGGATTTTGTGAAGTGATTGCTGGGTTTTATGCTGGATTCGCAAACCCATCTGGTAGGATAGCTATGCTTACAGTATTAAGTGGCGCGTCAAGCAAACAAAAACAAGTAGAACGATATGGCATTGAATACAAAGAAGAAGAATGGCCTGAAATATTTTTTTGTAAAGTTCACGCTGATAATGGTGAATATCGAAATGAATTAGCAAAAGAAACTATGAAAGACCTTCATAGTTCACTTGAGTATATACCGAGTGGTAGGGCGGATAGAAATAAATCAGAATCTGGACATAAAGTACTTCATAGGCTTGTAGACCATAGAAATTATGGAAGTACGCATGGGAGAGGTAAAAAAAGGGGTGAGGATGATGCAGGTCTACATGCCTGCTGGACACATTGGGAATATAATCGCGAACTTTTACGAGCCATTTATTATTACAATAACAAAGCAGATGCTTCACACCTTCTTACTATTGAGATGAAGCGAGATGGAGTGAAGCCAAACAGAGTTGCTATATACCATTGGGCAGTTGAGCAAGGTTATTACGTTAGCCAATCACATGATATTGATTTACTTAGAACGAAGTTATTACCAAAAATGAAAGCTGTTGTTAGGGAGAATGGAGTTTTCTTATTAAGGAATGATACAGGCAGGAAAAAAGTAGTTATACCTAGAGCAAGATATGTTTCTGACTATATTCTAGAACAAGGTTGGCTTGAGAGAGCTCGTAGGAATGGGAATTTTGAAATAGATATTTATTATCATCCGAAAGACATTTCGAATATATGGTATACAGACGATTCAGGATTACATGAATTAGATAATATGACAAATGATAATATAATAAATATTGAAGGCACTTTGGAAGATTTAGTATATCTTCATGATCTTGACTTATACGATAAATGTAGCCGTAAAGGTGAAAGTGATCAGGATCAATTAGATTTTGTTTGGGGAAGAGAGTCTACAAATGAAAATGCTAAAAAACAAAAGCAAAATGCAATAAAAAAACAGGATAGGAAAGTAACAAAAAAAGAGCTGTGTAGTGATATAAAAGAAAATCGAATTAACGAATGCAAGTTAATGACGTCTAATGTAATTCATATTGATACTGCAACAAAAATCAAAAACAATGCAAACAAAGAGAGTGTAATTAATAGTAGAAAAGAAGCAGAACAATTAGATGTTTTTAAGCAAGCATTGAATGATTTAAAAAACAATGATGAATAATAGTTTAAATGCCATCAGATAACCCACTAATTACGGCGTTAGGCCCGTATAAATCATATAAAACACTTCCTGAATTGCTTCGTTATTCATATTTAGACAATAAAGATGTGAGAAACTTTGATGAGCAAGAGCAAAATGATTACCTTGGGCAAATAAAGTCATTATTTGTGCCGACACTTTCATCTATGGAAGTAACGTACACAATCCAACAAATGATAAGAGATTCTTATTTTGTTAGAAATCCATATTTAGTTGAAACTAGAAAACAACTATATGAAATAGGTTCTTGTGCGGGGATGAAGTTAGATGAACTCCCGTCATTTGATTTAAATGCATCTGGTTATTTGATTTATGGTATTACTGGCGGAGGCAAGTCAAAAGAGCTTAAACGAGCTCTAAGTCTATTTCCGCAAGTAATTGAACATGGTCACGATGAAGAAGCTGGGTGGAAGCGTCAAAAACAACTCGTATGGCTATATGTACAAGTTTCGCATGATGGATCGCGCGGGGGGCAGCTCATTGAAATTCTGGCAGCAATGGATGAAGTACTTAATACTAATTATCATATAGAACTACCTAAACAATATCGTACTATAGAAAAGCTTGCGGTTGGTGTAGGAATAGTTCTAGCAACACACTACTGTGGACTTATAGTGTTTGATGAAGCGCAAAAAAATAATTTTTATGAGTCTATATATAAAGATATATTACAGGCATTCTTTTTAAAATTGATGAATTTTGGCATTCCAATTATTGTTTGCGGTAATCCACTTGCCTTTGAAGATATATTTAATTCCTCGCAACTAACAAGAAGGTTTAGGTCTGAAGGTCTCAAAGAATATCTGCCAGCTGAAGAGTGTGATGATGATTGGAATAATTATATGGTACCAGGTATATGGGAATACAATGTTTTACCGGAATACACCGAATTGAATGATGAAATACGTCATGCATTGTATATGTGTTCAGGTGGAATGCGACATTATTTATGTGAATTAGTGAAAGGTGCGCAAAATATTGCAATTAGATCAGACAGTAAATCACTAACAATCGATCATATTTTCCAATATTACGAAACACCGGCCATGAAATTACAGCATAATTTGGTTAATGCTTTTATATCAAAAAATTCAAAATTACTTACAGAATATAAAGATATACCTGCAGAGTATTTTAAAAAATTATGGGAAAACGATGAAGGATCTAGTTCTGAAACAAAACAAAATGACAAGTCATATACTGATGACAATTATTCATCAAATCAAAATGATGTTGATATCAGCAGGACAATTAAAAGAAGAAAAAAAACAGAAGAAACACGACTTCAAAATAAACAAAAGAAAAAAAAGAGAAACAAGAAGGAATTGCCTGATTTTGATTTACGAAACGGTGGGTTAGAAAACGTAGTTGTTCAGGGGTATATGAAAATATCAAAATGATATTAATTAATATACTGAAGGAAATTAGTAGATTCTAAAAAGACCAGGTCTCTAGCAGTATGAATTATTTATTACCATTTCCCGATGAAACATTATATGGAATATTTGCACGTACTAGTATATTGAATGGTATATATGATTATCGTAAGGCTAAAAATATATTTGTAAGTAAGAGAGTATTTAGTAATACTTTTACCAAAAAAGAGGCAAGAGCATTAGCTGAACATTTTGCGCGAGTATATGATAGTTCCCTGGAAGGAATTTTACAAAAGCATACTTACGAACCAATTAAAAGATTATTTAGGGATAATAACAGAAATATAAATGGATTAATCACTGTTTTGTGTACATATACACAGTTTCTCCGTGTATGTACCTTATGCGCAAAAGAAGACATAAAAGTATACGGAACCCCGTATTGGCATAGAAGTCATCAGTATGATGGAATAGAGCATTGCCACAGACATGGGACGCGATTAATAACTCAACGTCTTGGTGATCATTCAAACAGTTTGATAGGCCTACCAAGTCTTGATGGTCGACCAGAATATTGCAACCAAATGAGTTATGGAATACCGTTTGATGAATCTCACTTGATCCATGATGAATTCTGGCATAATAAGAAAAAAACTTATTCAAAGGTAGTTTATGATATTTTAAACAGAGATATTGATAATTTATATATTGAAGACATTTTATGTCGATATTTATATGATCTCGTTGAGCATGATATCTTTTCAATCGTGATATTTAAATCTGGAAGATTTTATTTTAATCCTAAAATCAACTATGTTTCTAGCAAACTGAAGAAGAAAGCCCAACTTTCTCGGGAAGAGAGTAATCAATATGAAATAGAGAAAAAATTGAATTCAACAATAGTATATCTTCATAAATATATATGTCATCGAAGCTATCATCAAATTAAGTATTTTTACGACCTTACGAATCATATTGAAATAATTTGTTATTTATATGGCTGCGTAGACACACTAATTACAAAATGTAAGGAGTTTAAAGAGCATTGTATGTACGAAAGATACTATAGAATTGTTGTTAATGGTTTAGTATAAATTAGATGTTATAATTACATTAAAGCATTGGCAGATTATTTTTAAGCCATGTCTTATCATGCCTATAAAGCCACATATAGTTGTTTCCAGGTATTTTTCTAATATATTTAACAGGTACGCCTGGATTTTGTTCAAGTATATTAAGGAAACTAGTTCGGGCAGCATCACGTTGTTTAGAAAACTGGCTATATCTCCAGAGATCATGTAATTCAGTGTTATAGCGAAAAATACGATTTAGTGATACAAGCGATATTTTAGATTTACTACAAATTTCTTTTTTGTCTTCGCATGATTTTACTAAATTAGTGATTTCTTTAAGCTTGATTGAGCCAATTGTTTTTGGTCTGGTATTAACGTCAATCCCCTGCTCTTTGGCCCATACTACAGCAGTCGTAACTGATATTCCTAGTTGGTTCGCTGATTCGCGAATTGACAGGTGTTTATTACAGAGCTTGTCATAAAGAGATTTATATAAAGGATTATTAGTTTTAGTATGATCCTGGGATTTGTGAATCTTCCATGTGGGTGGAGTATTAGATGCTTTATTGTATGAAGTAATAAAACTATCCCAGTCCTTAAAAAGATATGAAATAAGTAACAAATGTTTTAACGGATGATTTACTTTTGGCTTTTTTCGTGAAATTACAGCAGCAAAACCACCTGTTGTACAATCAAGAGATTGTAGTATTTGAAAACCAGGTAGTGTAGAAATATCTTTATAATAATCTTTTAAATCTGGTAGGTATAATGATAGTCGTAGATTACCTTGTTCCGTTAGCATCCCCCTTTTGTGTAATGCTAGTTGATAGCAATGTGATAGAGTTATAGGATTAAAAGTAGAGTTTAGTAGAAGGAGTGTTTTCTCACCGAATCTAGAAATACGATCTAATTTACTTATTTGTTTACTGTTGAGTGTAGGAATAAATGTACTAGAATTTAAGTATTTTTTGTTTGGTAAAATCCACTCTCTAAGATGTACAGGCGTTTGAGTAGTTTTGATGCTAAAGAGAGGTAGATAATGCTTATGGCAAATCCAGGATGACGGTAGCTGATGTTGCAGTGACCAATAGCATACTCCGAAATTATGTTCTTGTTCATTTATGCATTCTTTGCATACTTTTAAAGGATGATTGGCACCAACTCTACTTGCGGGCAGTCCAAGTAAATATTTTGTATGAATGTGACTTCCGGTTCTTATGCCATGTATTATATACGTAGCTTTTTCCTGGTTGAGAAATGGAAGATAGAATGGAAGTAACGAGTGTTTAGATATAATTTCTTCTGCAGTACCAAAAACATTCCTGGTTCTGTCTACAAAGTTGTTTATATAGTTCGGTATATCGTGTGAAAGTCCTGCATATCTAGAAGCAAATAGCTGTAGATTTGTAGCAGTTACAAGATTATTTCCAGATAATTGATGGTAGCGCCCACACCAGCTATATAGTGTTTCATTCGGAAACATTGTTGGTAGTTGGCTAATATCAATATCAAATAGATCATGCATAGTGATTTAAATGCATTAGGGGTATACGTTATATTATAGTATAAAAATCCTATTTATAATTAAGTTAGCGAGTAGGTTTTTTTTCAATTGTTAGTTATAATTTAAAACACTAAGTAACTTGATTATTGATATTTTTCAAATTATTCTTGTGAAAGTTTTATATGAAATTAGTAGATAAGTAATTGAAATTATACGTTCCGTATTTCAATACTTTTTTATGACGAAACATACATTTAGCGCAAGCTGGTTTAAAGTGCAACCAATTATTATGGAGCAAGCATTTACCTGTAAAATATATTCAACGCTGTTATTTAGAAGATAAACAAA
>Ga0316205_10001231_pt1 | contig 34910 bp, 39 predicted proteins | sample 3monthpyrite_MG_FD_204941 | JGI IMG/M metagenome (GOLD analysis project Ga0316205, IMG submission 204941) | Microbial mat bacterial communities from mineral coupon in-situ incubated in ocean water Damariscotta River, Maine, United States -... | ecosystem: Environmental > Aquatic > Marine >...
CCTGTGATTGTCCAAGACATTGAGATCAAGCCAAAGAATACGGAATTCAAACGAGAGGTGTATTACTCACCCTCGCTAAAGAAGCGCTTTATTGGTCCGCTTCCCGTCGGTTATACGGGCGAGTTTGGGCCTGGGATAAAAACATTGGTGTTGTGTTTATATCATGATAGCGTGATGACCCAGCCGGCGATTCATCGGTTATTGGAAACCACTGGCATCTACCTTTCAAAAGCCACGATCTCGCGGATCATTACCGATGAAGACTCCATTTTTCATCAAGAGAAAGCGGATATCCTATTGGCCGGTCTTCAGTCCAGCGATTATCAACATATTGATGATACCGGTGCCCGAGTTAATGGTAAGAATCACTATACGCACGTGCTGTTTAAAAGTATCACGGAATATTTGGCGCTGTGCTGGGTACACGAAGGGCGACATTATAGAAAGCTCAAGCCTTTCATCCTGACGCATCAAACAAAAGTGGATACCGTGCTCACCGACTTGTGGACCTTTTACCGGTCCCTCTTGGCCTACAAAGAGGCGCCCTCTGAGGCAGAGGCCGAAAAGCTTTCAGAACAGTTTGATGCGTTATTTAGCCAAACCACCGGATACGATTTATTGGACGATCGTCTGCAGAAGACTTATGCCAAGAAAGATAATTTGTTGCTCGTATTAAAATACCCACAGATTCCGTTACACAATAATTCGGCAGAGTTCGGTGCACGGGCACAAACACGCAAACGCGACGTGAGCCTGCAAACCAAAAATGAGAAAGGCACACAAGCGAAAGATACCATGATGACCATCGTGCAAACCGCGAGAAAGTTAGGGGTCAACGTCCTTAACTATATTTATGATCGGATCAGCTTAAATTTTAAAATGCCTTCCTTGTCTTCTTTAATTACATTGCGCTCTCAAATGCAGGGTGACACAAGCTAACATAATTCTGGTTATATCCGGACATCGATTTGTTAATGATGGGTTTCGCTTCGCGCTACCCATTTTTCGCACGACTGGATATTAGCTACCAGATCGATACCTCGGATTTTGAAGAGGATACCTTTAACCAAATTCCTCAAAACCATCGTCATCGGTGTAATTTGTTCGTTCTGCATTTTTTGTCGCCAGATTAGCAGAGTATGATTGACGCAGCGGAACAATCGATGCCTGCCTTGCAGATAACACATCATTATCTAAAATGAAAAAACCAATCGTCTGTCTCAATTGCATTACTTGAGCAGTCATTTCTTCAGCAGTGGCAGCCAACTCTTCTGAGGAGGCCGCATTTTGTTGAGAAACCTTATCCAACTGACCAATGGCAAGATTCACCTGTGACACATTACTCGACTGCTCTACCGAAGAAGCCGCAATCTCGCTGACCAAACCGGCAGTCTTTTTAATATTAGGCACAATCTCATTTAATAGATCTCCCGCTCGCTTAGCAACATTAACACTATCTCCCGCCAAATCACTGATCTCTTGTGAAGAAACCTGACTGCGCTCGGCTAATTTGCGAACTTCATCAGCGACAACGGCAAAGCCCTTGCCATGTTCACCTGCCCTAGCCGCCTCAATGGTGGCATTCAAGGCAAGCAAGTTGGTCTTATAGGCAATATCCTCAATGACGCTGATCTTGCCCGCAATCTGACTCATGGCTGATACCGTAGTCGCTACGGCTTCCCCTCCTTGCTCTGCTTCATTCGAAACCTTATTTGCCATACTATCTGTGATTTTTGCATTCTCACTGTTTTGTGAAATAGATCCACTCATTTGTTCCATCGACGCCGCCGTCTCTTCCACACAGGCCGCTTGCTCACTACTGCCTGCACTTAAACTCTGCGCCGCTTCAGTCACTTGATTAGAAGCACTGGACATATTTTCTACTGCCTCGCGAACATCGAGCAATACCCCCTGTATTTTATCTAGAAAGCCATTGAAGGAAGACGCTGCTTGGCCAATCTCATTATTACCAAAATCGGGTAACCGTTTCGTTAGATCGCCATCACCATCCCGTAGATCATCAGCAGCAGCACGCATGACCAACATAGGCTTGGCAATCACACGCGCAATAAATATAGCAATCGTGACAGCTAATACGACAGAAATAGTGCTCAATACTGTCATAAAACGAGTTAATTGAGCAGACGACTCTTCGGCACGCTCAATGTCATTAAACATGAGTGTGTTTTGATTTTCCACCATCGTTGAAAGATGATTTCGGATCTTGGCAGCCTCGGGAGCAGCTTTACTGGCTAGCCAACTATTAGCGATATTCCACTCCTTAGAACTGCGAATCTTAAACATTTTTGGTGGCAACGATTTAAACGCTGAACGTACTTTATTGAGTTCATTAAATGCCACCTGTTGTTCTGCTGTAAACAACGCTGTATTTTGTGATAAGTCATCGAAACGTTTTTCATTTTTGTCCCAAAAAAAATTAAATTGATTGCTGAATTTGGGATCATCCGTGAGTAAAAAAGCGCGAATATTGGCCAACGACATACCCATCGTGCCACGAACATCAGCCATCATACCCAACAAATTTTTGCGCTCCTGACTCGCGACCTCTTTAGCCTCATCATCAATCATCTTAGTAATGTTTTCCACGATGATTTTTGCCAAAGGTGCAGCCTCTTTCACCAGAATTAAAGTAGCCGGGGTATTTTCCTGCGTACCACTAATATCTTCGATTTCTTGTTGCGCCTGTTTGAAATATCCCAACGAAACGTCAATCTGATTCAGGCGTTCAATGTTCTTGGGGTTAGTCCAGCTTTTAGAGAACTGTTTCATTTTATCAAATGATTGATCAATCGTTTCCCAAGCTTTAACACGCTCCTGTTTGAATTTATCATTCCCTAAAATCATCCAGCCTCGCAATGCCGCTAAAGAATGATTAATACCGCTTTCCATTTGGCTGGAAGCCAAAACCGTCGGTGCACGCAATACCATCACACGTTCGTTAATTTCAGTGGTTTGCTTAACCCCCCCAATGGACAATAATGCCATCACAATGATGATCAAGGTAACGATAGCAAAACCACCACTAATCTGCTTACCAATATTGATATTTCTAAGCCAATTCATTTTTGTTCTCCAAAACAAATCATATACTGGAAAATATAGTTTCACTATGCTCAATGAGATCGATGACAACTCATTTTCTTATACTCAGAATGCTTCCAGAAATGAAAATTATTGATTCATCTGCTGCTGTTAAAAACAATTAGATCCAAACTCATTGTAATTGCGCTAATTATCTACACCGGGTATTCGTCAAAAATTATAAAATATTTAACACATCACAGATGATTTCCGGAAACTGTGCTCAACAATAAAGTATTTTATTAATTTCGACACGATACCACACACAATTCCCCCATGTGTCGCAAGGAAACAATCGACATACATACTATGTGGCTAAGGTATTTGAAAGGTTGATATAGTTCACGTAAAAATTTGTAACCTATCAATTTGGTGAGCATACTCCAACTATATATTCAGCAGATTTCTACACGCATGAACCTACATCAAACCAGTTCACAATCGAACTTGTCCTGAAATTTCCAAATCATCTATCGCCTTCTCTTAACTCTCAATTGAAACTGAAAAACTCTCGATTTAATATACGTGGCCAAGTATATTAAATATAAATTCTTTGGGAGCACAGTTTATGAATTTTTTTCAACTCGCGACATTGACAATTGGCTTGCTGTCATTCGTGTGCACCGTCACAGCTCACTATTCAGGCGCATGTACACGATATACGCAACTCAAATAAGCCTCATCCTGCTCATCAACATCATAAATAGATAATCTCCATTTCTAAGAAATGGGCTACGCAAAATATTGAACGAAATGTTCAAACAAATACAGCGCATTAAATAAAACAGTACATAACATTCTGTGTCTTTACTGCATTAAGCAGCGGACAATTCCTACTCTTACCAAAACGGCAATAGATACCCTTTGTCATTTCAATACGTTAAGTCCTGCAATTTAATGCCGTAAAAAAAGGCTCAATATGGATTCCAGGGTCTTAACTGACCAATAGATTAACAAGCGAATTAAACAACGATTTACCGCGTTTACGTACATTGTGCACATATTCAAAAAAGCCAAGATACGAGGGCAAATTTTCTTGCGAAATCCCACGATGTGGCCTAAGCCAAGATCGTAGTAATGACCAAAAGCCTTCCATGGTATTAACATGCACCTCATGAAAACCATTGCCATCTTCATCTCGGGCATATTCACCTATACTATCGTTAACCGACTTATGTTTGTACCCCCATTCGGTGAGTCGGTGATAGATGTTATATTCATCCGTGTAGATTAAACTACCCATTTCAACGGTAGATTCAATCAAGGGTTGTATCGTTTTTTGTTTCACGTTTTCACACAAATCTATCACGACCTCACCAGAGCGTTGTATCATGCCAAACACAGGCGGCTTCTCGTTAGCTAATGTGCCTCGTCCTCGTGCCCCTTTTAAACGTCGTCGACGCCCAGGTCGGTTAACACGTTTTACGGCAGCAGGCTGGCCTTTATGCCCAGCAATCAGGTAGGCTTCGTCGAACTCAACTTCACCCGATAACTTCACGACTGGTTTTTTTTACAATACCCTCGCAAAGTTGCAGTGTCATCTGTTGCGCATCATCTTTATTAATATTCAGTTCTTGAGCAATCTGAGAAGTAAACAAATCCAAGCCCATAAAATATAAACACAGCATCCAGGTCTTCAAAGGTTGGTGATGGCCAGCGAATACTGTCTCGGTTAAATCATCAAAGCGTTTATGGCGGCCTTTACATTTATAGCGTTGACGATGCACTTGGGCTTCATCTTTACCCCGCCTGATGATGTGCTCTGATTCACAATGGGGGCAATGCACTTTCTCAGGCCAGCGTAATTGACGCACTTGATCATAACACCGTTCATCGCTGATCAAACTTTGTATATTTAGATGGTTTATCATCCCTGCGCCCTTGTCTTTTGGTTAATTAACGGTCAGTTTCGTTGTGAGTTACCTATGATTCTACCACGACCCTGGAATCCATATTGAGCCAAAAAATTATGTCACGGACGCGGTTCGCAGGAGAATATCTTCTCAGAACTAAAATCGCAAGCCCAGATGAATTATGTGCCGACCAAGACGAAGAATGGGAATCAATTTTATTTACTGGCCACGATCTTTGCGGACAACCTGACACGCGAACTGCAAATGAGAACACAACCCAAAGAACGAGCCACCACTCCGAAACGTGCCGCTCTCTGGGCGTTTGAAAAAATGGGCACGCTTCGCAAGAAAATGATTCAACGCGCCGGTCGAATCACAAAACCCGGTGGCGTCATCACTCTGACCATGGGTGGCAATCAAGCCGTAAAAGATCTGGTCAGCACATTTTTAACTCGACTGGAGGCGACGGCGTAGTTAATTTTCTTTCGCTGATTTTGAAACGCTGGGGGCTACCTTTATATCATGAGATCCGATGGAAAAGTCGGTGAATTACTTAGTCACAGCAGTACGCCACGAGAAATCGTAGAAACCATTCATCATTGGCTACCTTGGGCTGGCTGAAAACGCCCACCAGCAACCCGCGTATTGCTATTTCAAATAAATGATTATATTTCGGCAAGTACACTTTCAGGCAAAGATTCACAGTATGTCGAATGCGCACTGGGTTCTGGAGGTAAAATCGAGTGTTGTTGAGTGTTAGACACCTGACGATAACGTTCCAGCTGAGCTTGATCCCGCTCGCTCCATTGCGAAGCGTTGAGTGATTTATTGAGTTCGGCTAATGCGACGGCTTGTTGATACTGTTGGAGTTCGTAATAGCTCCGAGCAAAATATTGGCGAGTACGTTTAGTTGGGTTCGGCTCATTAATAAACTGAAGTGCTTGTTGCCATTGTTGCATATCCACATATTCTTTGACTAAAGACATAATGCTGTAAGCACTTGAGGTTGCCATTTTTAGCTCACGATAAACTTGCCAGGCGTCTTTGATATAGTAAACCGCTTGTTGATGATTATTCTGCTCGGAAAGAGTCCACCCCAGTAATAAGCTGGTATCGGCTAATAATTGTGAGTTTTTGAGCAACCTTGGGTCATTACGCAAGGCAATGAACAATTGGGTAGCGATTTGCAGATGATGGGATTTTTCCGTGCCTCGACGACTGATACCTTGATCCAGTGCGGCAAATGCCAGCAAAAACCGATTGAGTAATTCAGCTTGTGCAGCTCCGATGGTTTGGCTTATTTGAAAAGACGCTTGTAACGGGATAACAGCTTTGTCCCCTTGGTGATACTGAATATATAGAAAGCCTTGGTAAGCCAATGTATTGGCAAGTTGCATCTGATCATTGAGTTTGCCATACCATTGGACAGCTTGATCGAGAAAATCCATGCGTTGTTCAAAGTCAAAGGTATAATTTTGCCCCATGGACAACCATGTTTTAGCTTGGCCAGGTATATCGCCGAGTTGCTGGTAATAGTGTAATGCGCGCTCTAGACGTACACGATTTTCATGCATATCGATATCAGTATCGAATTCCAAGCGACTGTTTGATGGACTCCCTAAATAATAAAGACTGTCGGCTTGAATTCGCAAATCATTGGCATTTTTGGTGAGTGTTAAAGCTTGCTGGGCATAGCGGTGTTGTTGATCCCATTGTGAGCGGTATTCCGAAACTTCACTTAAACTCCACAAGGCATTCACCTTGCTGTAGCGATCTTTAGTTGCATCACTGAGTGTGATGACCGACTGAAATAATGTTTCAGCTTGATTGAATTGCAATTGAGCCAATAGTATATTTCCCAAACTCAATTGAACAAAGCTCTTAAGCACAGGATCACCATTGACCTCATGCAATTGTAATAAGTGTTGCAATTGTGTCTTGGCGGCTTTCCAATCGCCAAGCAAACTTAAGGTCTGAGCGAGTTGACCTTTCGCCCACAAGAAATTTGGATCGTTTAATAAGGCGGCTTCGAAATAACGTTTTGCCAATGGCGCGCCTTTGGTATTGAGGGCTTGCATGCCATTGGCGTAATCTTGATTGGCTTGACGGTTAGTTGATAACACCAGCAAGTTCGCTAAGTCGTTATCTTCAGGGACAAGCTGATGACTCATGTGAGTCACAATGTTTGGTATGGCAGCAATGATATCAGGTATGGATAACTTCTCGGTACTAACAAAACCATTTTTATCGAAAACCTGATACGCGAATTGGTAAGCAGATAACTCCGATAATTTGACTTGTGATTGAATGAGGAAATCAACATTGAGTGTGCCGAGCAATTGCGTGGGTTCATCGAAGTTTTCTTGTTTTGATAATACGTCTTGAACGACATAAATCGGGGTAATGCTAAGACGCGATGATTGTGCTAATGCCGACATCACCATATCGCTTAAACCCATTTTTACCCATTGTAAGGATGCATCACCGGTGTTATTGGAAAAAGGCAAGATGGCAAGTGTAATAGTCTCTGGTGGAGTCATGGCCTGCGGCATTTGCATAGGGTCACGCCAATAAAAAAATAATGCCATGAGACACATAACTAAGGCAATGCTTGCAATCACCCCACGGCTCATGTTGAATGAACTCATCGTATCGATAAATCGAGGGGATTTGGACGGACTGGATTTGATTGGGATGTCAGCTGTCAGCGACTCATTGGATAAGGTCTGTTCCGCAGAAATAATGAGGGTTGGTGTATAAATCCATTGATAACCTTTCGAGTGATAGGTTTTAATGAATTGTGGTCGCTGAGCCTTATCACCCAGTGCTTGACGCAATTCACGAATACATTGCAATAAAGAGTTTTCGCGCATCACCCCTTCGCGCCAAATTGATGTTAATAATTCTTCACGCTCAACGACACGGTGTCGATTATCCAACAGCATTTCCAACAACTCAGCCACTTTACGCCGCAGATTAATAACTTCACCAGCATAAACAAGCTCTCGCTTGTGTGCATGATAATAGATATTGCCAAATTGATAGATATTGGCCATTGCTTTTCCTGATCCCCAAATTGAAGGCTAATTTAAGTAAATAACTGGTTATCGTCCAGTTTCATCAAAGTTATCATAATATTCGATAAATAACGATATTTATGAGTCAGTTATCATAAAAATATAAGAAAAATATCAGTCGATTTAAATATATATCATAAGTGAATTCGCTAATATTTACCTATGTTTCTAATCTAGATTTGATGGGGGGATAATGTAATATGAATAACAAACTCTTTGATCGAAACATAATGTTATTTCGCACAACCGCAACATTAGTACTTGTTTGTTTTAGCCTCATACTACTGCCTGGGTGCAGAATCGCTGATTCTGCAGAAATTGGCCACTATTTATCGATAACATCTGAAAATAAATCAGATCAAGCCAAATTATATTACCAAGATATAGGAACAGGTGATCCGATTATTTTTATTCCTGGTTGGACAATGACCACCGAGATGTTTGAGCACCAAATAGCACATTACTCCCAAAACTACCGGGTGATTACCTTTGACCCACGTGGTCAAGGACGTTCCAGCAAAACTACCGAAGGTAATAATTACGTACAACATGCCCGTGACCTCAAACAATTAATTGACAAATTACATGTGATTAACCCAGTATTAATTTCTTGGTCATGGGGGATCGTTGAACATTTGGCTTATATCAATCTGTTTGGCCATGAGAACATTAAAGCCTCGGTATTTATTGATGGCTCACCTAAATCACTGATTGAGTCACCTGAAGAATGGGGAGATGGCACACTTCATGAAGATTTGTTTTGGCCACGTACCGCCATGTATGATCGAGAGCAACTGAATATTATTTTCACCGACTGGATGTTAGAAGACAACACGAGCCAAACGGTTAAAAACTGGGTAATCGAACAATCACTGAAAACTCCAAACTATATTGCGTCTTTACTGGCTTATGACGCCGTGTTTACCGATTACACACCCGACATCATCGCCTTAGACCAAACCCACCCCATACTGTATGTACTCAGGGAAGAATGGAGTGAGTCCGCGAAAAATTGGATAGCTAATAATACACCCAATGCTGATGTATTTGTACTGGGGAAACATATGATGTTTTGGCAACATCCACAACAATTTAACCAACGGCTTGATGAATTTTTGGAAAAAGTCGATAAGTAATCTGTCCAATTTTTGAATGACTATTGTTTAAGTGTAGCCTTCTCATAAGCTAATAATGCATCACTATCCATAGAACCATAGTCTCGTATCGACTTCACATAGGCTACCAACAAGTTTATCTCTTCCTTGGGTATTCCGGAAAATTTGAGCATCTTAATCTGTTGCTTATTCATGTAATATTCAGCAATTTTTCCGATGATGGGTTGGTGAATCAATGTTTCATTAACCCCCTTTTCGATCCAATCACGAATAGCACTAGGGTCGCCTGAATTGGTGAGCAGATCAAAATCCTCACCGAACCATCCGGGAATATATCCTTTGAGTGAACCCGCATTCTCTTGACCACCCTGACCATACAAACCATGACATGCAAAACAATGGTATTTATCAACTAACTGTTCGCCACGAATAAGAGTGTTGTTACTGACCTGAAGCCGCCGTTGCAGATTGTGATTGATTCTCACGGCCTGAAAATAGGCAAGTAGATATTCTCGATTAAATTCAATTTTATTATGAACCGTTAAATTTTCCACAACTTGTCGTTTGCCCTGAGTGTGGCATTCATTACATTGTTTATCTCGAATGTAATTACCAGCAATAGCGATGGGAGAACTTTCCGGTAATAATCTATAACCAATGAAAATCAAAATAATGAGTAAAATTCCAGTTGCCACGAGTAGATAAAATTTTTTAATTTTAGATTTCATAATGATTCACATGAAAACCCATTTTCACAAGCCTGATGTTAATATCATCAGGCTGTGAAAAGTGAATTTTATCTATTGAAGGTTTGAATTAATACCACCAATGGCCTGCTTGCCGGTTGCTTTACCAGCACGCAGCACAGGATAGTATTGGGTAAAGACAAAATCATCGGCGGCATTTGGTTCATGGCAGAAATTACACTCCGTCGTTGGCTTTGGTTTTACTGCCTTCTTTAATGTTTTATGGTCTGGTGTAGAAAAGCTAAAGTACGCCCAATTACCTGGCTCATTCGGAAAACGCTGTTTACTTTTAACGGTCGCTTCAAGCCCGATATACTCCCCCATAAAGTAACCTTTTCCGCTGGCGGCTGCTTTACTACCCACACTAATCAGTTCTTTAATAAGTACCGTATTTTCTCTGAACTTACCGGTTTCTTTCCAGTGCTTCCAGCTAACCGGATCGATATAAACACTGTGAAATTCAGGAAAAGCCGCTTTACCATTATTCATGTCATTAGGTGTTACCGGCGTACCGACATAAACCCATTCTCGATAACCCGTTGGGCGTTCAAGTACATTGTTATCATCGAAATTCACAAATATTTTTTCTTCCGCCGCATGACTGCTAACAAAAAACTGAGATGCCAGGAACATCAATGTGACGAGTGAAAATGAATGATTATGTTTAGTGGTCATATTTCTCATGATAAGTCTCCTATTATACGTCTGGAAGTTAATATCCAATCAAGTGTAAGATGGGTAGAGCAAAGCGAAACCCATCAATAGTAAGTCGATATCTGGATGATAGCGCCTGAGCAATAATTATTCTGTAATATACGAATAGTTAGTTCTCTATTGACGCAGCCAGAAAATTTTCCAGTTTCGATACATTGCGCCTGTTAGGCGGAGTGAATTAGATATTCACTTTGCCTTCAGGAACGAGTCCATATTAATACAACGTCCGACATTTTCTGGTATCATTTCGTATCACAAATAATACTTGGAGTATCATTATGGAAGATAGGTTGGCTTGGTTAATGAAATACTTTCAACTTAGAGCCCGTGTCTTTCAGGCCGGGCCGCAGTGTCATTCCGTCAGTTACGATGCTCAGTTTGGCCTGGGACACATACACGTACTTAAAAAAGGAAAACTTCAAGTAGAATCTATGGAAACCACAGGACAATCCACTCTTATTCTTGAAAAACCCAGCGTATTCTTTTATATGAATCCCGTTACACATAGCCTGTATCCACTCGATAATGACGTAGAATTAGTCTGTGCATCTTTTGATTTTGGCGCGGGTTTAAGCAGTCCACTTTCACAAGCCCTGCCCGAAACTGTGCTACTGAAACTGGAAAAAATACCAACTCTGAGCACAACACTAAGTCTCATGTTCTCTGAGTCAGAAGAAAACCATTGTGGACGACAGGTTGTACTTGATCGGCTTATGGAGGTCGTCATTATACAGTTGTTGCGTGATCTCATGGATCAGCAACGGTTACAAGTTGGACTATTAGCCGGCCTTGCCGAGCCAAAACTATCCAAGGCCATCAGTGCCATACACTCCGATCCTTCATACCCCTGGACATTACAAAACCTGGCTGACATAGCAGGTATGTCACGAGCCCGTTTTGCAACAAAATTTCGTGATATAGTCGGTATGACAATGGGCAACTATCTTACTGAGTGGAGAATTGGTGTCGCACAATCTTTTTTAGTTCGAGGAAAATCTATACAGTTGGTTGCTGATGCCGTTGGTTACGCAAATGCCAGTGCACTATCGCGAGCATTCACAGCCCAGGTGGGTCTATCTCCAACCGATTGGAAAAATAAGCATAACACGACAAACCATCCTGAACTTTTGTCACTAACTTAACCCTAGCGTTTCATAATAGAACTCATTTTCTGCTACTCCGATTGTGGAATGAAAACAATCGATCAATCTATAATCTACTCGTATTTGATGCTGAGAGAATTGCTGCTTCGGGTATATACTCGTAGCGTCTGATATTTAGATTTTATTGCTGGCCTATTTTCGCCCTGGCGGCGTCGCCTAAAGCGCCTACTTTTGGTGCCAGGACAAAAATATACTTCGCGCTCAACACCTAAATATCAAACGCCACGAGTATAGCCTATGTTACACTTACGACGGCTGCCGAAATAGGAGCCATTCCTACCTAATTGCCTATCAAGAAAAAAGCTGATGTTAAATGAATTACCGATACTTTACTCATTTCGGCGTTGTCCCTATGCCATTCGTGCGCGTATGGCCTTAAATTATAGTGGCATTGCAGTCAACTTACGTGAGGTGACCTTGCGTAATAAACCACAAGCAATGCTAACCGCCTCACCTAAAGGAACAGTGCCGGTATTGATTCTAACGGATAATACAGTGATAGATGAAAGTATCGACATCATGCGTTGGGCACTTGCACTCAATGATCCTGAGCAGTGGTTATCGCAGGATCATGAGGCCAACATCTTGATTGCAACCAATGACTTTGAATTTAAAGTTCACTTAGACCATTACAAATATGCTGATCGCCACCCTGAATACAGCGCAGAACATTATCGAGCACAAGGTGAAAGCTTTTTACAACAACTCGAACAGCGCTTAAATCAAACAACTTATTTATTAGATGAGAAACCATTGATGGCAGACATTGCCATTGTCCCATTCATTCGACAATTTTCTTTGGTTGATAAACCCTGGTTTGATCAATCTCCATACCCAAAATTACAACAATGGCTCGCCTATTTATTACAGTGGAATTTATTTACCGACGTCATGCAAAAATACCCACCCTGGAAACCCGAGGACTCCATTACTGTTTTTCCAAATAAAATGGAAACGAAATAACTTCCCGAGTTGCGTCTTAGGAATGGGCACGCAATAACTTCCCTGTTTGGCATCTCATCTTCAGCCTGTCTTCGCCCGTTCTTCCCTCACAAAAACTCAAAATAGAGCGACTATTCCTGCGCTTTTGTTCTCTCAGAACGAACAAATACAAACCAAATCTGAGCGCCAAACAGGGAAGTTATCACGTGCCCATTCCTTATCTTTATCTTAAGAACTGTTCCATTCCTAAATTACCAAATATTAGTTGTTAATGTCCCTATTGGCCAATCAGGACATCCACTAAAATTCTCACGTAAATTGTTTAATTTTAATTCCCCGTAGAAAATTCTCGAAAATTATATTTATTTGATAATTGTCATCAAAATATAATAAAAATATCAGTTCATTCAAATAATTATCAAAAATATATTTGCTAGGATGGAGATTGGTACTGACATAATGAGGAACACAACGATGAAAAAACAACAACTTCTACTGGTATTATTCATATCGATATCTTGCGCGGGAGGATCTGCTTGGGCGCACTTGAAATTTATTGATTTAACCCATGAGATACCCACTTTTGCACCTATTAAAGATGATCCAACCAAGCCGGATTTATCAAAGCCAATTGCTCATAGTACACCCATTGCGGGGTTTTACCATCAAGCTGTTTTATATCCGGCAGATAAATGGCCAACCAACCAAGGTTACTTCAATTCTGCAGCGGTATTAATTCAGGAGCATAATGGGACGAGCTTTAATAGCCCAAATCACTATATTAATAATGCAACAAGTACTGAGCCTGGGGCGACCCCCAATGACAATCGCAAAGCCTCCCATCAATTAACCACAAAACAACTAACCGGAAAAATTGTATTCATTGATGTTTCTCGCCGAGTCAAGAAAGAATTAGCCAAAAATGGTGGCAAACCCAGTCCAGATGTATCGGTGACTGATTTTTCTGATTCATCCAGGGCGACTGTTCGAGCGGCTGACATTACAGCCGTTGCCGATCAAATCGAAAATGGAGTTTGGGTGGTCGCTCGTGTAGGATGGGAACAGTTTTACTTTGCCGGGACTGAAGATTGGGACAAATCAGAGTATGTCAATGCATTGAATCATCCTGGCTTTACCGCCGAAGCCATCGATAAGCTGATTGAAATTATGGACAATAAAGGTGTCCATATATCGGGGATTGCCGCAGATAGCTTTAGTACCGATTCCGGTGAAGGGGCCAAGGGAATAGATGATCAGTGGAGCAATGCTTGGCCTGCTCATGTACGCTTGTACCAACGCGACATCTTAATCGTTGAAAATCTCGATAATCTACGTCAGCTAGCGCATTTTGCAAAACGAAGTGACGACTGTTATTTAATGATCGGTGCGATGAAACATGTCGGCGGAACAGGAGGCCCTGCCCGAGTGATGGCTACCTGTGAAATTGAGGAAAAAGATAAAGATGACGAATTCGAGCATGATGATTAATACAAATCAAATATGAGTACAATTAAATAAGTCCAGACGAAGATGCCAGAATGATACAAAAACTTTCTATTATGTATTGTTCTGGCTGTCTTTTCCCTGTATCCATTGCTGACTACATCGTTTTACTCTGAATACAAACACAGCATCATTTTCAACGGTATATATGATTCGGCAGTTACCAACTCAGAACCTCCTCAAAAAGAAGGCTCGACCAACGATTAATCATTGGCATCAACAATAAGACCTGAACGATACCAACGGAACCCTTGCGGACCTTTTGATAACCACACCTGCTTCGCTTTACCCACCACATCGACTAAAGGCACAAAACCATGGCGGCGTGAATCATCTGAAGCATCGCGGTTATCCCCTAAGACAAACACATGTCCATTAGGCACGGTACCACGGTAGGGTTCTCGGTTAGCATGCGATTGCCAAGCCACCAAGTATTCGCCTCGCTCACTGCGCTCGCGTACAAAGATATGTTCGCCTTGCAAACTCTCAAGTATCGTTCGATCATTGACACTCACCGACGCATCAATCACGATGGATTTACCATTCACTTTTACATTCGTATCGGTAATTCTGCTGAAATTATTAAACGATGTATCTCACCCACCAACAAAACTCGCACTTACATTCGCTTAAATAAATGTGCATGGGCACGACTTACCACTAGCGGATTATTCTTGTGTTGTAAATACAGCTCATATCGTCCATCGGTGAGCCGTTTAGCTGTTTGGATAAAATGGGTATTGACGATGACTTTACGATGAATTCGCCAAAAAGTAGTGGCGTCTAGTTGTTCCTCCAACATCTTGAGCGGAGTTCGAATTAAATGCTCGTGCTCCGATGTCACCACGCGAGGCGCGAATCCATTGCAACGTTGCAGCCGCTTGTTGCTGGTGTAGTGCCTTAGCCACGTCATTGAGTGTCATTTTCCATTGCTCTGGGTTAATACCAGGAGTTGTCATATTTTTTTGTTGTAAACGTTGAATGGTCACTTTTAATCGTGCTTCAGTCACTGGCTTTAATAGATAATCAATCGCATGACGTTCAAATGCCTCAACCGCAAACTCATCATAAGCCGTCACAAAGACAATACAGCAATCCCCTTGTACCCGTTTAGCCACATCCATACCACTCAGCCCCGGCATCCGAATATCAAGAAATGCAATATCGGGTTCCAAATCATTAATCATCCGTAACGCTTCTAAGCCATTTTCACATTCACAACAAATATCTAACTCAGGCCACAATATGATTAATTGATTACGCAGAGCTTGGCGTAAGTGCGCTTCATCATCGGCAATCAATACCTGCAATGTTATTGGATCTTTCATTTAGTTTTTACCCTAACGTTACAAAAATAAAGATTATCCTAACGTTTCAAGAAAAAGTACGGAGAAATAAATGCGTAACGGATAACCACTAGTCATACCCGGTGGAGCAGGCATCATGATTTCACTGAAAGTCAAAAACAACGCAGCAACACCCGCCATTAATACACCCAACAATGCGCCTAATGCACCAATAATCCCACCTTCAATGACAAAATTTACCAACGTCTGCCTGGGCAAAGTACCTAGTGCAGCCAATGCACCAATCTCGCGAGTCCGCTCCATCACTGCCATCGACAAGGTATTAATCACCGATAACAACACCACCAGCGCAATCACAATACCCACGGTAGAAAAAATTCGGTCATACAAATTGCGTACCTTGTGATAAAAAAAGGCAAGATCTGACCAATTACGTGTCGCTAATTGCGGCAACCGAGTCTGAATTTGTTGTTCAACCAAGTGAGTTTGCTCTGTTGCATATAGATAGGTCGATAATGTCGAAACTTTTGCTGATTGAATCAAATCTTGTGCGGTCTTTAAATGAACCACCAACTTACGTTTATCTAACTCAGGCACACCGGTACCAAAAATCCCGATCACTTGTACATCAATACCATTGAGTGCGCCTTCGCTCGTGGTTGAGAGTATGGTTAAGATTGATCCAATCTGTGCATTGAGATTGTCAGCCAGCTCATGCCCTAACATCACTTGTGGTGTCTCACTCGCCTCCGGTGGTAAAATATCACCGGCTTGCACATCAAAAAACGGCCCAGTCACGGTAAACTCTTTACGTGCATCGACACCGCTACCAACAAATATCGTTGACTTATCACCATTGGACACCAAGCCGGTAAACTCAATACGCGGCAATACCACACGCACCTTAACATCGTCAGTCAACTGTGCGCGTATGTCTTGCCAATCACTCAAACCATTTTGCATCGGTGTCTCTTCTTCTTGATCAAAATAGTGCTGATTAGCAATAATCACATGCCCTTGTTGTCGGGCCGAAAACTCCTGTAATGATTCATAGGTAAATAATGCAAAACCACCAAAAAATAAAATACCCGCCACTCCACTTGCGGTAATCCCCAAAGTCACCAAGCTACGCCGTCGATTACGCCAAACATTTTTCCAAGCAAACTTAACCCACTTCCACCACATCATATTTGTATACCTCCATCAACTAACCGTACTATGCGATCGCAATAGCTCACCATGCGCTCATCATGCGTTGCGATAATAAAACTCGATCCGATATCTGCACACAATTGTTTCATTACTTCAATAATTTTCTGTGCGGTGTGGCTATCGAGGTTTGCGGTTAGCTCATCGGCCATCACCAAGCTAGGTCGTTTGACCAAGGCCCGTGCAATAGCAACGCGTTGGCGTTGTCCACCAGATAGTTGATCCGGCAGATGATTCTTAAACTCAGCAATACCAACTTTATCTAACATATCCATCACCCGTTGCTGACATGCTTTGCGCGGCGTATTATCAAGCAACAAGACATACTCAATATTTTCATATGCCGTCATGACAGGTATTAAGTTAAACGCTTGAAAAATAATCCCAATACGTTGACGACGTAATAAAGTACGCTGGCGTTTGGATAATTGAGTCATATCCTCACCTTCTAACCATAACGTTCCATCATCCAACTCATCAATCAAACCACAAATATTGAGCAAGGTACTTTTGCCACTGCCTAAAGGGCCTTGCAGCGCAACAAATTCACCGGCTTGCACCTCCAAGCAAACTGACTTTAAAGCTTGTACTGTAGTATTCCCCATGGTGTAAGTTTTACTGCCATCTTGCAATGCGAGTATCGAAGGAGTAAGCATCATTATCATCACTCCGCTAGCAACACAGCAGCTTGTTTGCCAATGGTACTTGATGGATCAAGCTTCATGGTTTTTTGCAACGCTGCCCGATAATCATTATCCCGATCTTCCATCTCTGCTAACTGAGCATTCGCCTCGTGGTGCAATCACAAGTTGATGTCTGGATATCAATGGCCAGATCTATATGTCAGAATTGACATCATCCAAGATACAGCAGATAAACAAGCCAATAACAGCATTAAGCGATGAATGGTTAAAGAGTGTGACAAATAGTGAATATCACTATTACTGTGTTCTATCTATAAGGGCAAGCACTTCATACAAGAGGTGTGAGTAAGACGTGAAAATTTTCATTTATTCCTTTCACTACATCAATAACACTATGTTTTATTTTTTGTTAATGATTCTCATAAAAAAACATTTTAGCTACATCGAGAAGCCAACGTAGTCTATAATTTTTATCTAATAAAATTAAACATAAAAATATAACAAACTAATAAAAATTGGATATAGAGTTGTTTTTTTCAGGTATGATTCATGTTGCTATGAAATATAAACACCAAGCGAAATCACTTGTATCTAAACCATTACATGTTTACATTTATTATTTGATGTGTTTTTTAAACTGTTTGTCCTTAAAGTAATGCTATTCAGGTCGTCGGTTTGACGCAGTCTTAGTGTACTGAAAGTTATCGACCTGAACATAAAAAAAATAAAGGAGGGGTAACAAAAATGAAACGACGTAGCTTTTTAAAAATAGGTCTAACTGCAGGCGTAGGTGTAACCGCTGGCTTAGCAGGAAAAAATTCATTTACCAATAAAGCGCAAGCCGCTACCTTAACACCACAACTGGCTGACCCAGCTAAACAAGCACTCTTTACCCAAATGGCACCTAACGCCCTTGCAGCTAATTTCAAATTAAAATCCAGGTACAGATCCAGATACAGAAAAATAAAGTATGAAATAGAAATCAAACAGTCAACGCAAATGACGGGACTTGTTAATCGATTAGGCAATCCAGTGTCCACCGCGATCTGGGGTTATGCCGGAGATCATGATAAAGCCACATGGCCAGGTAAAACTTTTGAAGTACAAAGCGGAAAACCGATCACCGTTGAATGGGAAAATGAACTTGAAGACGCCATGGATTCACCATTACCTCATTTGTTAGCGGTAGATAAATCACTACACTGGTGTTATTCACTGCCAGGTTATGAGGCAATCAATATTGCCACTGATGGCGTACCTTTGGTTCCCCATTTACATGGCGGGCACACTGATAGTGCGGCAGATGGTAATCCTGAGTATTTTAGCGGTTTGACCAAAGCCAGTCGCGGACCTCGCTGGGTCAGCGATACCTATGTTTATGACAATAGCCAGCCCGCAGGCACACTCTGGTATCATGATCACGCACTTGGCATTACTCGATTAAATGTATATGCCGGTCTTGCAGGTTTTTATATCATTCGTGACCAACAAGATACAGGCAAACACGATAATCCTTTAGGTTTACCCGCTGCCCCCTATGAACTTGGCTATGTCATTCAGGATCGCATGTTTACCGATAAGGGTGATTTATTTTTTCCGGCATTTGAAGGTGATCCAGCCTGGAATGATTTTATTGTTAGCGAAGGTGCAACACCACCCATTCCTGGCGGCCCTTCCGCCCTCGCCGAATTTTTTGGTGACTTTATTGTTGTCAACGGGAAAATATGGCCAAAAGCCCATGTGGAACCCAGAAACTATCGGATACGTTTGTTAAATGGATCAGATAGTCGATTTATGCGTTTGCGTTTTAGGGCAGTCACGGCAGGTCAGACAGACTTTACCGGCACCTCCGATCCTTTGGACTTCTTTGTCATCGGTTCCGATCAAGGTTTATTAACACAACCTGCTCAGGTAACAGAAATAGATTTCATGCCGGGTGAACGACTAGACCTTGTTTTTAATTTCAGTACGGTTCCACCAGGTGCCCGAATTATCATTGAAAATACCTTAGGAGATTCCCCCTTTGGTGGTGAACTACCGGATGCCGATGATTTATTTCCTAATCGACGTACTGACCGAGTGATGGCATTTGATGTTGCTCTACCTTTAAACACCGGCATTGAAGACAAATTCAACCCAAAAATGCACAGTGGTTACATAACCAATCAAAATGATGTGGATGTAGTAAGAAGACTTGCATTATTTGAAGGAAAAGATGAATTTGGTCGATTAACGCCCATGCTCGGTACCGCTGAACCCGTGACTGACGTTAATGGCTCAATAGTTAATGGTGCAATGCCATGGCATATGCCAATTACAGAAAACCCCAAACTTGGTGATACTGAAATTTGGGAAATTTTTAATGCCACGGGTGATGCACATCCCATTCATGTACATCTTGTGCATTTTGATATTCTTGACCGCGCAGATTTTACAGCAAATATGATTGAGCAACCAGTGATTCAACATAATGGTAAATCCGCAATAGGGTTTCGGCTTGAAAATATTTCTGTTTCACCAAATGTCATAAACGCAAGTAATACCGAGGCCGGTCCAAAAGATATGGTGATGGCATTACCAGGACAAGTCACTCGAATCAAAATGACATTTGATAAGCCAGGAAGATATGTTTGGCACTGCCACATTCTATCCCATGAAGATCATGAAATGATGCGGCCATTACATATAGGACCAGGGCCGTATTAAAATAATTTAACATATTAAACGATGCGGAGTTTGCAGCAATGCAGCTCCGTTTTTTTATTCATAAAAAATTTACCGAATGCTTTAAAACCCTGCAAAATAGTCCCAGCGATGACTTGTCGTTTTATCTCGCCTAAAGCGCCTACTTTTGGTGCCAGAACAAAAATATCTTTCGCACTCAACACCGAAACCCCAAGTGTTTCGAGTATATTTGACCTGAAAGTCACTTATCTATTAAAAACTCACCACGACGCAATATAAATTACCCTTTAAAGACAATCAACTAGAAATTTTCACCCGATGATTCAAATACCACCTGTGATCTAGCTCATATCTTAGCCTTACCCAAATCCTATAAGCTGGTTCTGTATCAAAACTAAAATTAAATAACCAGGGAGAATCATCATGAGAAACATAACAAAAAGTTTAACCTTTTTAGGAGCAATGTTGGTTGCCAGCCAATCCCAAGCCTTGCTTATCGATTCCTTTAATACGACGATGCCACAAACCGTAAGCAGTTCAGGCACACTCACATCGACTGTAGCAGGTGGGCTGGGCGGCTCTCGTCGATTAGATATTATAAGTAGCAGCGGCCCTCTTAACACATCTGCAAGTGTCGTTACTATTAGTGGCGCAGGACTTCTCGCTCATAGTGAAGACGTTGGAACATCCGGTGTCAGTCGGGTTACCTGGAATTCCAATGGTCTCGGTCTTGGTGGCGGCCTTGGTATAAACCTCACCGCCAACAATGAGTTTTTTTTAGACACGCTCACCATTGACCAAGGTAGTATGGATGTAACTATTGGTCTCACCGATACATCTACATTACCCAATACGGCTTCCGTCACATTGTTTGGTATCACTAGCAATCCATCGTTTCCCTCAATCTCATTTTACAGTTTTTTAGATCCTTTAAATCCTTTAGGTGATTCTGATTTCGATTTTACCTCAGTCAGAGAAATATACTTAGAAATCAATGCGACTCAGGCATCAGATATCACCCTGGATGAGATCCGCACTCAAGGCGGTTCCTTTAATGTAGTACCAGAACCTGCCACATTTTTATTAATGGGTGTCGGATTGCTTGGGATGCTGGGTATGCGCCGACGCAATGCAGCAAGATAGGATATTCACTAATCAACCCAATGGATGGGCAACGCTCAGCGCGAAACCCATCCAGCAGCAACACAATGACGCTACCCAATAAACCCTTAATCAATATTTTAATCATTACCCGTTATTTTTCATCAAATATTAGTCAATTGGATAATTATAGATCTGGCCCATTGATATCCAGTCGAGTTTAAGGCGTACTCCAGCTCAGGGCTTGGGTTTTGTTTCAAACACCTTCATTTTCAGGGATGAAAATGCAGAGCGTATAGGGATATATTCACAGCGTGTTTTGAAAAAAAACCCAACCCCTGAGCCTTCGCCTCGCGGTGCAGTCACAAGTTAATGTCTGAATATCAATGACCAGATCTATAAGTATTTAGTATTTTTTCATAAACCAAAAAATCACGACCTCCCCGATGATAATCTCGCTCTGGTACACGAACAAACCTGGCGAATTCATACAAATAATGCGCCGTTTTCATCGTTGATTGCGTCGATAAAAGCATTTTTGAAAAACCTCCCTGGATGGCATCATCAATTGCCGCCGCAATAAGCATCCTGCCTAAGCCGTTGCCTCGATACTCTGGTTTGACAGCCAGCAAATGCATTTCGGTTTCATTGGCTTTCGCCAAACGGCAAACAGGCGAATGGGGATGAACGATGATGATCATTCCGGCCAATATCGAATTTTGTACTGCTCGGGCAGCAAGCATCTTTCCTCGGCTTCTAACGGCCGAGGGTTCGAATAAAGCGGTAGTAGATTCCAGCTCCACAAAGCCACCATCGACATAAACCTGTAACAACAATTCCGATATTTCTAAATCAGTTATTGCTAATGAATCTGCCGTATCGACATGAAAATCCATTGGATGTCCTTCTTGAAATTTCTATACTCGTAGCGTTTAAAATTTAGGTATATAATCAAAAACAAAAGCATTCATGCCAGCAAGGCAACACTCTTTGCTTGAGCATATACCTGCTTGCCAGGTCTTAGCTCTAATATTTCGACAGATTTTCGTGTTACACGCGCTAGCATAGGCACTCCTGCTATCAATAATCGTACGGTGACCTGCGCCAGTCCTTCGTTAGTAATCGCATCAATGGTCGCCGGGAAGATATTCAAAATACTGGTATTAGATTGTTGTTCCAGAGTTAGGCTGACATCACGTGCGGCAACCCGTAAGCGTACTGAACTTCCCACAGGAAGATCTTTTCGTGCCACGGTAAAACGACCCCCAGAAAAATCCAGATACGTCAGATGATAATGATCATCGTGCTCGACAACGGTCGCATCAATAATGGCTTCGGCATCACCACCATGAGCCAGGGGAAGATCAAGCCGGGTAAACATTTCGTGAATGTCTCCTGTGGCCACAATACGTCCGGCTTCCAGCAATACAAGATGATCGGCAAGACGTGCGACTTCATCAGGAGAATGACTGACATAGATAACAGGAATATCTAATTCGTTATGTAGTGATTCAAGATAAGGAAGAATTTCATGTTTACGACGCAAATCCAGAGCCGCCAACGGTTCATCCATTAACAAGAGTCGTGGGCTGACTGCAAGCGCACGAGCAATAGCCACTCGTTGTCGCTCACCACCCGATAAGGTATCAGGTTTACGATCCAACAAGTGTCCAATGCCTAGAAAATCAATCGCCTCATCCAAAGAGATTTTACGTTCTGTTTTCGCTACTCGTTTAATACCGTATTCGAGATTACGCCGCACATTAAGATGTGTAAATAGACTCGCTTCCTGGAAGACATAGGCCAGCGGACGTTGATGAGGCGGGACAAAGTGGTTGTTCTCTTGCCAAATCATGTTACCCACTTTCAAAAAACCATGATCATGCTGCTCAAGTCCGGCAATAGCCCGTAATAGCGTCGTTTTACCACAACCAGAAGCGCCAAAAATCGCCGTAACACCCTGAGCAGGGATACTAAGATCCACATCGAGTATAAAGTCGCCCCTGTCGATACAGAATCTAGCTTCAATCATCACGGCTGTACTATATTGAAGCGACGGTTGAAAGCATATACTGCAATCAACATAAGAAAAGACATGAGCAATAGTCCGCCCGATAACCAGTGAGCGTGAACATATTCTAAACTCTCAACATGATCGTAAATGGCAATGGATACAACTTGAGTCTCGCCAGGAATGTTGCCACCGATCATCAGCACCACACCAAACTCACCCACTGTATGAGCAAAACCAAGCACCGCCGCAGTAAAAAATCCGGGACGAGCTAAAGGCAGAACAATAGTAAAAAAGCGATCCATTGGTGACGCACGCAAGGTCGCAGCCACTTCCAGTGGACGGCGACCGATAGTAACAAAAGCATTTTGCAAAGGTTGCACCACAAAGGGTATCGAATAAATGACCGACCCAATAACCAAACCAGTAAAAGTAAAGGCCAATGGTTGACCACCCAACGACGCCATCAATCCACCCACAGGACCATCAGGTCCCAGTGCCACCAACAAGTAAAACCCAAGTACTGTTGGCGGCAACACTAATGGCAATGCAATCACCGCCTCCAGTAAAAACTTGAACCGCCAACGCGTACGTGCCATCCACCAGGCGAGTGGTGTACCCAGCAACAACAATATCACGGTAGTGAGTGCTGCCAGTTTCAAGGTAATGGCAAGCGCAGTGAGATCAGCTTCGTTAAACATTATAATGCATCGTATCCAGGTAGGAGCTAAGATGCCAAATCGGGAAGTTATAGTGCAACCTATTCCTAAACATTTTTAATTTTCAATCTATTCAAATTTGCCTCTAAATCATTTGACCTATTTAAGATATATTCATCGCCGTATAAAGCAACAAACACTTTCAACAATACGTCAACGCATTTACTCTTATCCATTGCCGCCGACCGATAAACCGAAAATTATCCAACCATTATTCGTATAGAATATCTATTTCACATATAAGAGTATCATCTTTTAATGATATCGAGTTTTTCTCATTAAAATGGGCATTTTGCAGCGTCAACTTATCGCGAAAAAAAGGTCATAATGACTAAACACCATCGTCCAATTTTTACTTAATGGAAATACATAGGCCTCATCAAATCCTGCCAACCTCAAATCAGGATAACTTTGAGATTCACATCGCCAACATACCGAACAATTTTCGTCAAAAACGTAGTACGTCTCTATTTCTTGGTGTGCGTACTTCGTTAACGCTTTTTCGCCTCTTGTACATGGATAAAACTCATAACTAAAGCAGTGCCAAGGAAATCCTTTATATACATACGCACCAGTTTTCTCTTTAACCGAAGCAGAAAAAATCTCTAACCATGACCGTTGAACTAAATAGCCCTCCTTAGTTGTAAGTTCATTTTTGTGTATTTCCGAGAAATTTTCAATTAGCGTATTCATTCGTATTTAGTCATTCCGAGTACAAACAATGATTAACTTTCATTTGCCCGATGCACAATAGGTCGTTACATACTGTCTAAATATCAATTACCATAACTATATAATCGTACTAAGAGGAATATCCCCTTTATAAAGCTCATATATTTTTCCAATTGTTTTATTATTTGTTAGGCAATGATAAATAGCCTTAGCGGTATCCTCTCTGGATATTACTTGTTCTTCGGGACTAATGGGTCGAGTTGTTCTAATTAGACCCGTGCCTCTTTCGTCAAGTAAACGACCCGGTCTAAGAATCGTGTAATTCAAACCACTCGCTATAAGGTAATTATCAGCAAAGTGTTTTGCTATCAAATAGGGTTTTATAGCTATAGGCCCTTTATCTGGATTATCAGCCCCTCTTGAACTCACCATAATAAAGTGACAAATATTATTTTCCTTGACTATATCGATCGCTCTACATGCTCCCCATAGATCTATCAGCAATGTTTTATCTGCACTTGTTCCGGCACCAGAACCTGCACTAAATACGACGCGTTCACAACCACTAAAAGCACTTTCAAAATTTTCTTCTAGATTTCCCTCGACAACGTTTATTCCAAGACTAACGAGTTCTTGAACTTTATTCATATTACGAACCATTGCCGCTACGGAATGGTTATTGTCATGTAACAATGCGGTTATCATTTTTCCAATTTTTCCGCTTGCACCAATTATTAATGTTTTTTTCATATCGGAATAGCATCCATCATTTTTATATATTTCACCGGAACACTTTCAGTTAACCATACTTTATTTTGCGAGAGATAAAACGTGTAATTATCGGTATACATTTCATGCGCATTGATACAAAGTACAATGACTTTACCATGTCTCATACCTACTTTTTTCGCGGTCTCAACATCAGACGACAAATGAACATGATTTCTACGCTTCTTGATAAGACCAGTTTTTGAAATGGATTGCCAATATTTTTCGGCCGTGCCATGATACAAAATATCAGGTGGCATGATTTCTGTTAACTGCAATTCAATTTCGACAGAGTGTCCTTGATTGGCTCGGATATGTGATCGACTTTCATCAAATGCAAATCTTTTTTTGTCGTTGGTAGCAACTATGTCATTCAATATTTCATAATCGAGATTAAAACCCTTTTTATTCGCACCCTCAATCAGCGCATCGACTGAAACCCAACCATTCGGGTCCAAAACTAATCCAGCGACTTGAGGTCTATGGCGTAGTACCAAGCTAATAAATTTACTAATTTTAATATATTCTTTTTTCATTTTATATAAATTTAAGGATCAAGCTTGTTATATTTTCACTTAAAAAAATAGAACAGACAATATCTACCAATAAATAATCAACGGAATATCAGGCCTTAGATCTTTTGAACATTTTGATTTATGATCGTCAAAAGTAATTTCGATTAAATGCTGAGGCCCCTGCTCTATTGAAAGACGATCAGCTGAATTGGCAATGAGCAAAACGTCAGATAACGGATCAGATGGTGTATAAACTCGAATACTACTAATAAACTTAAAAATCCCTTCATCAGGAGTTTGTGTTGAATTATCAGGCTCTATAAATGGAGCATAAATACACAGTGGTTCTACTAATTTATTTGAATTTTCTCCTATATGAAATGCCCGTGGTGGACTAAAATAATCAGGCTGATAATTCCAACCGTTGAATGGAATTTCAATTATTGAGTTGTCAGTTCTTTGCAAAATTATACCAAAAGGAGAAGCCGTAGATTCAACCGACCGCTTGGATAACAACATATCACGTCCTGGGCCGTTGTTGGCCTCAACAGAATCATGAACCCACAAGAGTTCCAATGCGCAGTTAGCAAAGAAAAATCGACGGTTTGAGGTACCCTGCCCCTCATGTATATTTCGAGTTCCTTCTTGCATTCCGAGTGACACCAATAAATCAGCCATCTTTGCCTCTGGCTCGACGAGTATGAAAAAATGATGGAGTGCTAGATTCATAGAAAAATAATCCGGTGAAAATGATAAAATATAACGTTACCGCAACCAAACGCCGCTATCGAAGCCCGTGTAAACGTAAAACCACAAAGCCATTTGGAACCAAAAAACAATGAAATTGTTTACAGCTAGCACATATCTAGGTACGATTAAACTTTTGTCACGTTGATTCTCTATATTAATTTGTGCTTCGATCTAATGGCATAACATTGTGGTAACCAAGCACCGGTATCGAAAGGCTGATTGATAACCTATCTCCTCCTTTCCCCCTAATCAACAACCGTTATCACTAGCTATCGCATTACTCCAAAGTAACTTTATTATTCGACATGACCAATAACAATAATATCTATGTATCATGAGATAAATCTTCAATCAATCTGAATCTTTCACACACCAACATCATCGTCGGATCGAAACCACCATTACGCCCAAAAAATTCCTGATGATCTGTTCGCCACCCTTCGAGAGTATCATTCTCGCCCTCAGCCAACGCAAAGGTCTCATCAACATCACAGAATCGCCTCTGTGAAATGGACACGGTCTCAATAACCAGTGCTAGTGTTCCATCCCAGTTTAAGGCTATACTCCTTTGTCCTACTTCTGGCATCGACTCAACTCCAGAGTCGATGTCGCGCAGCGCACTGCAAGCCGCCAGCTTCTTCCCGATTCGAACCAACCTGATAAGCTCGCGACATAATTCTTCGCTATCACCAAAAATAAAAGTGGTTGAACCTGGATACTTCTCTTGTAATTCGTTGAGTTGCAATATTCCACCTAACAGTAATAACAATTAATAAATCAAAGTGCACAAGGAAGCACTTTTCAAATATAGAATTTTCATTTACGGATAAGATCATTGAGAAACAACTCAATTTCAGCCACATCATTTTTCCCCTGCCATTTTTGTATAATTTTATTGCTTTCTTTATGAATCAAAAAATTTGTAGGAATTGGACTAATAGCGAAATTATTAACAGTGGCTCCTTCAATATCTAATAAATATGTGAGTTTCAATTTGTGCTTTTCTATAAACTTCAACGAATCTTCCTTAGTATCATGTACATTTAGAGCAAGCACTTTGAAATCATTATCGGAATACTTTGATTCTAGCTTTTCTAGTTGAGGCAACTCTTTCATACACGGCGGACACCAAGATGCCCAGAACGACAACAAAATATATTGGCTAGAATAATCGTTAAAGGACTTTTTATTTCCTTTTAAATCGACAGCTTTTATTTCGGGGGATAAACTACCATTGGCAGGGGAATAGAATACATTCTTAAACCAGTATCCCGGATGCTCATACCACTTTACAGCTTCGGCAAAACAATTCATTGTCATACCAAAAATCAACAAAGCTGTTACAACTTGTAAAATCAAGCCCATGACTGTTTTAATTTTCATAACTAGTGCCGCATCTCATCGGAGGTATAGAGCGAAGGAGCAACGTGATGAAGCGTAAGACATTCCATGTACACATTACACGTTGACTTTATAGTTAAGCTTAGCCTCATCACCAGTAATCCCTCTAAACCCCCAGCAATGTGCCGGTTGTTCTTTTATTGTGATTTCAATATCTATCGGCGACACGCCTAATTGTTTTTCCATTTGCTCGAACAACGCCTTGATCAAAGCTTTTTGTGTCTCTTTTTCCCGTCCTTGCATCATATTGATTTCAATAACGGTATATGCATCACTTCGACCGCCAGGATAATAGAAATCTTCCTTATTCATCGGTATAAATCGATGGGCTCGCTTATCTTCGGGCATGCCAAGAACCGATTGCATGCAACTGTGAATGACATCGGACATCTTGGCCTTTATTGGATTTAGATTTTCTCTGATTCCGTAAACTACTATCATGATTTTCCTTTACCTATACGCTCTACATTTTAGCCCTGGTTTACAGCCTTGTTGGCAATGTTAAACGACAAATGCAAAGCTAGCTCGACAACCAACATTCTGCTTCTGCCGTTCCTGCCCATTCCTAACGGTTAGGCCAAAGTGACATCTAATGCCTCAATTCTGCTAATACGATTGACCCAGAATGAATTTTCAAGGTATTTATATCCAATTCTATTTGCATTACTAGCATGAATTGACATTACCCAAATTATAGAGGCTATTTCAAAATAGGGAATAGATATTTTTTCTATATCTGTTAGATGGCGCACGGTTTCATAGCCTTGAATGAAGGCTCGCATTTTACCTTTCTTTGACTCAGAACCATACAGGGAAGATGAAAATTTACCAAGCTCAAAAGCTCTATAACCGTAACCACATTGGTCAAAATCAAAATGAGTTATTATTTTTTCTTCATCTATGTGAAAATTTGTTGGATTTACGTCCCCAATACAAATACCAAAATCTCCATTTTCAGTGCTTAGCCCTGAGAGATTAGATCGCAGCTTTGATTGAATGCTTTGTAAATAAACATATTGTTTAGAATTTAAAAATGGTTTTATCAGCGCTAATGATCGATCTACCAAATAGGTCAGATCAAGATTTGAACGTGTGTAGTGTATTTTAAAATTTTTTGTCTTTTCATGTATGTTAGCAACGGAGCTACCCAACAACGCGCACTCTTCAAGTGATATTCCGTCATCAGGAGCATAGCCTTTAGCGTAGTGAAATAGCACGCCTATTCTTTTCCCTTCAGGACTCTTGATCGAAATACTTAACTTAGATTTATTAGTTGCTATTGGATAAGCCACATTAGCTGATTTTTTAATAAGATAGGAGAGTAATTCTAGTTCGAAAAATATTTCTTCTTCGGTACGCCAGTCATTACGATATAGTCGAAAAATAAATTTTTCAGCATTACTTTCAACTAGATAATTATCATGCAACCCCAATACATAATATTTACAGCTAATAGGAGCAGATAGCTTGTAATGTAGATTTACTAACTGCAATACAGAATCTGAAGATAATTGCGAGTAGTTGTATTTCATTCGTACTCTGATTTATTATTTAGGTCTAATATCAGCAATAGACTGAACCTGGTTATTACCTTGCCCATCTATTCATAATTAATTTTTAACCTGAACAATAATCAACTTTTTTGCTATATCAATATTCACAAACTAATAAAAATGAAGAGGTTTGTTATCAGTGGATATGTTGTTCGCGGCCAAGCACCCAACACCTTGGGTTATGGGTAAAACCAATAGAGTCATAATACGAATTTGCTGTCGGCGCAGCGATTAATATAAGTTTACATTTTGGTCCAAGCTGATGTTGAGTCATTGCTTGCAATTTCTTACCAATACCGTTGTTTTGATATTCTTTGTCTACTGCAAGATCTGAGAGGTAACATGCATAATGAAAGTCTGTCATTGAACGAGCGATACCGACGAGTTTGTCGCTGTCCCAAGCTGAAACCATAAGATTGCTATTTGCCACCATCCCTTCCATACATTCTCGATCTTCGATTGGCCTGCGCTCGGCAAGGGTGGATTTTCGTAGCAGTTCTATGAATTTTTCAGCCGATATCGGGACATTGACTTTGTACTCGATCCCTATCATTAACTCTTACCCGAAGCATTCAACTTCACGATATTATCAGGGAATTCCCGTCGCTGGACTTCCCTAGAAAAAGATTCTGCCACCTCTAGGATTACCTTGCTGGCATGGGCATACTGTTTCGAAAATGGTGGCCAATAATCACCAAGCCCAACCGCATCGTTGATCACAAGTACTTGCCCGTCACAGGCCGACCCCGCACCAATGCCAATCGAAGGAACCTTTAAAGAAGCGGTAATCAACTCGGCAAGATGAGATGGAATGTGCTCAAGTACAATCATAAATGCACCTGATTTTTCAATCCCAATGGCTTCTTCGCGAATTCGTTTTGCATCTTCTTCTGCAACACCCACTTTTTTGAAGTTCTCTGCCGTCTGTGGTGTTAATCCGGTATGACCGACGACAGCAATGCCATTGGCAACTAAATGTGAAATAACGTCATATTTTGGTCCCTCTAACTTAACGCTATCTGCACCCGCGTCAATTAATCGTCGTGCATTCAATAAGGCGACGTCTGGATCTCGATCACTGTTATACGGAAGATCACCAATAATATGGGTATTTGGTGCTCCACGACGCACTGCACCCACATGGTATTGCATGTGTTCAATGGTAACGTCGCGGGTACTTTCGAAACCCATTTCAACCATGCCTACCGTATCACCCACCAGAATCACAGGAATCCCAGCGTTTTCTAAACAGCGTGCGACTGGACAAGTATAAGCAGTCAACATAGCGATGGGTATCACGTTCTTCATTTTGCCAAGTGAATCTACATCGTATTTCATATTTATGTCCCTCCGTTTTTATCAAAAATTATTCATATTGCGCTTCCAATACTTCTAACACGGCGCACATTACTGCATTAATATTATTAAATTTCAGCTTGTCCGACAACATTTCGCTTTCAGTTTGCACATAACGAGAACCATCAAGGTCATCGCCACAGTTTTCAATCAGCGCACCAGCTGATTGCAATGTGCTTTCCAAATGGAATTGAAACCCAACCACACGATCATGCAGAATAAAACCCTGATTCTTACACGCCTCGCTGGAGGCCAGTGCCTTGGCACCGGTGGGCATATCAAAAGTATCCCCATGCCAATGAAACACTTCAACCTCATCAGGTATGGCTGAGGATAAAATAGTTCCCTCAGTCTCAAGTGAACGATTGATATTAAACCAACCTATCTCTCGATATTCATTTTGATATATCTTGGCTCCCAGAGCGTCCGCGATAAGTTGCGCACCAAGACAGATGCCAAGCACTATTTTTCCAGAATCAATGGCCTCTTTGATAAATCGCTTTTCAGCCGTTAACCAAGGATAGATTGCTTCATCATATATTCCCATGGGGCCACCCATAACAATGAGCCAATCAATATCGCTGATTGGTGGCAAAGATTGATTTTTGTACAAATGCGTGGCGGTTAAGTGATGCCCTTTTTCTTTGAGAACGGGCTCAATACTGCTCAACCCTTCAAATGGCACATGTTGTAAATGATGAACTCTCAATTGTCCTCCTTTTAGATGCGTGACTCTCCATGACTCATCGGTCGCTTCGAAAAATATTAAGCAGATAAATCACTTAAAATTAATTACTTGAAAACCCCTGAATCATGAAAAGCACAGCTCATCAGTAACCGTTTTTAATCCACCATTGTTACTCTATCTGGCCTAATTGTCTCATCATACCAATATCATCAGATTGTCGCCAATGTTCTATTATTTTCCCATTTTTAATGTGTTCAATTTGAAATTGATTCACCTTAACGCTTCGACCTGTAGGAGGTATGCCAAATAAATCACCCAAATGAGTTCCATACATGGTACATCGAATTGCCATTTTTTGATCAGCAATGACCATATCCTCGATTTCAAAACGAAGATCTGGAAAACCAAGACGCAAAGCCGAAACGATTGGCTTCAGTCCATTGGCGCCTTTCTCGGGGTTAGCAATCCCAGGGCTATGATTAATATAGCCTGGATCGATGATTTCATCGAGTATCTCTAATTGACCTTGATTCCAAACTTGATAAAAATAACGCTCAATAATAGCTCTGTTTTCAGCAATAGACATTTAAGTCTCCTAATTTCGCCCAAAAACAGAAGTTTATATTGAAGGATATTCCAGCACATTAACAATTGTTAAGAACCCAAGTGAGTTATTCAGTGAGCTGACATCGAATGCGAGAAAGTGAAACTTCAGAGACACCCAAATAAGATGCCAGGTGGTACTGTGGGATGCGTTGAGATAACGTTGGATATTGTTCCACAAAATCTAAATAGCGCGTTTTCGCATCACTTTGCAGGAAACTCCGCTCCCGCTTCATTTTACTGATAAGCACTAATTCAATAAATTTCCGACCAAGCCGCTCAATCATCGGACATGTTTCATACAATGCTTCAAAATCGGAAAAGCGCGTGGTAAGTAACACCGAGTCTTCAAGCGCCTCTATACCATAAGGCGATAACTGACCAAGAAAATCTTTAGAGAAAGAGGCTGAGAGCATATCTTCACTAATAAATGCTTTATTCCACTCTTTACCACCATCAGCCAAATAGTAATATCGAATCAACCCCGTACAAACAAAAAATAAGCGACTACTTTCTTCGCTCGGATGCACAATATGCGTTGCTTTGCTATATTTTGATATTTGAAATATTTCACTGAGTTTAATCCAGTCTTCTTCAGCTAAAGAAGCATATTGATCCAATGAATTTCTCATTTTTTCAAAATAATTATTTTTCATAACTTTGTAGCTCTATAATATTACCCTCTGGATCCGTCGCATAAACCTCAGTCAGTCGCCCTCTTCCCGGAATATCCACCGTCACCAGCTCACCGATGCTTGCACCACCCGCAGCAATGACGGTTTGCAAAACGTTTTTTACGTTATCCACGCTAAACGCAATATGCCCAAAACCCGTACTATCTGCTGAAATTTTATATTGCTTCACAGGATTATTATATTGGATTAGCTCTAATTCTGGCCCGTTGACCCCATACCCCGGCAATCGTAAATGCACGTACCGTATTTCAGCGTCTGCTACGGCGGTTATCTCTTCGATCCATTTTCCAGACAACAGCTGTTCATCGCGCACCGGAACACATCCAAAAACATTCACATAAAATTTTGTAATTTTTTCAATATCCAAGACCGTGAGGTTGGTGTGAAGAAATGTACATGAAAAAGTCATAACATACCTTATGTTAAATTTTTTGTTTTATTGGCATTTGCTTACTAAGCCAAACCGTAGCAACAATAAACAAGGCGAATATCGCTGTTTGTAAATCTATTAATTCACCAAGCATTAACACCGATGCAAATATTGTCATGAACGGTTGCAATAATTGGGTTTGACTCACCCGTGCAATACCACCCAGCGCTAAACCTTTATACCAAACAAAAAAAGCAAACAATTGACTAATTAATGCCAGATATAAAAAACCGCCATAAACAGAAACAGGTAATGCAAATAAATCTTCAGGAGCGTAGATCATGGCAGGTATCAATATAAATGGAAAAGCGATCACAAGCGCCCAACAAATGACTTGCCATCCACCTAACTCTTTAGAGAGCTTAGCCCCCACCGCATAACCAACAGCGGCTGAAATCACAGACAAAAGCAATGCGACATCAGCCATATGCAATTCACCTGCGCCTTGTAAAAGTGTATAAGAGATAACCATAAGACAACCAACACATCCTACCAACCAAAAAACGATCGATGGCCTTTCATGACTAATGAGTACACCTGCAATAGCTGTCGCCAAGGGCACTAAACCCACAACAACGCCACCATGTGAAGCCGGAACGTATTGCATTGCCCATGATGAAAAAACCGGGAAACCAATAACAACACCAAGCGCAATAATGATTAAGCGATAAACTTGTTTTTTTGTTGGCAGTGATTGACGAAACCAAACAAGAAAAATAACGGCAAACAAAGTCGCCAAAACAGCTCGTCCCAGCCCAATAAATAAAGGATCAAGATAAGGGATAACAAGTTTCGTTGCAGGCAATGTCAAACCAAAGGCACTGACAGCAACAATACCCAATAACATTCCTCTCGTTTCATGTTCCATGTTTATTTTCAGGTGGCCATTGTTCATACTGAGCAACACCATCCGGAATGGTTTCCCATGAAGCTTTCGAGCCTACAAAGATGTGCATACCTAATTCTATTTCAGGGTCGCCTTCTACACACCCTAAAGTGACGCCATTTATTTTGCCTTGGTAGCTGCCACAGAGTGTTGAGCCACAGATACGACAAAACTGTAAACCGGCACCACTATTTGACTCATAACTCGTCAATAGATCTTCACCAGACACCCATGAAAACTCCTCGGGTTCTACCAAAGCATAGGCCGATGCTTGAGCGCTAAAAGCTTTTCGGCACATGGAACAATGGCATGAACGGGCATCCCGTAGCTTCCCGGCTATGGTGTATTTAACGGCACCGCAAAAACATGAGCCATTGATCGTCATTATTTGATTTCCTTTTTTTGTGCCTTAGGAATGGGTACGGAATAACTTCCTATTCCTCACTGCATGGCATCCCAGAGAACTTTTGAATCCGCATATTGCTGGAAATTAGCGACTTTTCCATTTTTTATTTCATATATATGAGCCGCTTCAGAGACGAATGTTTTTCCTGTTTTATAATGACGCCCTTCATAAACCCCTGTCACGACAATTGTTTCTCCCGCATCATAGAATTTATTGATCTTGAATTTCCAATCTTCCCAGGTTTTATCAAATGATTTAAATACATTTTCTATCACTTCTTCAGCCCCCCTATAGCT
>Ga0316205_10001232_pt1 | contig 34859 bp, 34 predicted proteins | sample 3monthpyrite_MG_FD_204941 | JGI IMG/M metagenome (GOLD analysis project Ga0316205, IMG submission 204941) | Microbial mat bacterial communities from mineral coupon in-situ incubated in ocean water Damariscotta River, Maine, United States -... | ecosystem: Environmental > Aquatic > Marine >...
AAACCTGGTTTGCCGAACTGACCGATGTCTTAAGTGCCGTTGGTGCGCGGCTTTTGAATGAGGCCCAGGCCGACCTGCCAAAACCGGCAAAAAAGAGGCCCGTGCCCTAAGAGGACACGGACCGTAAACACCAGACAACCTTGAAACGCGGTGGTACTCTTTAACATCAAGGTCGGCAGCCTGGCTGACGTCCTGAACTAGAACTCTCCACCGCTATGAACTATAGGTAAGAGGTGTTACCAAACCATTCGCGGGGAATAATTCGTGCGAGACCTCAAAATACCCGAGCAGCGTCATCCAGAGAAGGCGCATCGCCCCTCCAATCCGCAGCCCAAGAAACCCAGTTGGATTCGCGTCAAAGCGCCTGGTGGCAAGGGCTATGCCGATACCAACAGGATCATGCGCGAGCACAAGTTGACCACGGTCTGCGAAGAGGCCGGCTGCCCTAATGTGGGCGAGTGCTGGAGCCAGGGTCACGCCACCATGATGATCATGGGCGAGGTCTGTACGCGGGCCTGCACCTTTTGCAATATCGCCACGGGCAAGCCGCCCGAGGATCTGGATGCGTTTGAACCGGGCCGCGTGGCCGATGCGGTGGCCAAACTGGGCTTGAACCATGTGGTTGTCACCTCGGTGGATCGGGATGACGTGACCGATGGCGGGGCCGAGCATTTCGCCCAGACAATTCGCGCGATCCGGCATCGCAGCCCGAAAACGACCATCGAGATTCTGACGCCTGATTTCATCAATTGCGACCCGTCGGTTCTGGAAGTGGTGGTCGAGGCGCGCCCGGACGTGTTCAACCACAACCTGGAAACCGTACCGGGCCTTTATCCGAAAGTGCGCCCCGGTGCGCGGTACTTCCATTCCTTGCGCCTTCTGCAACGGGTGAAAGAGCTGGATCCGTCGATGTTCACCAAATCGGGCATTATGGTTGGTCTGGGCGAAGACCGCCTTGGCGTGCATCAGGTGATGGATGACATGCGCGCGGCGGATATCGACTTTCTGACCATCGGCCAATATCTGCAACCAACACCCAAGCACCATGCGGTGGACCGATTCGTGCATCCGGACGAATTTGCAGCCTATGAAAAATCCGCCTATGGCAAAGGGTTCCTGATGGTGTCAGCCACGCCGCTGACGCGATCAAGCTATCATGCAGGTGATGACTTTGCGCAGTTGCGTGACGCCCGCACCAAGAAGCTGGCAGAAGCCTGAACGCGTCTAACGACACAAAAAAACACCGGCCAAATCGAGCCGGTGTTTTTTTGTAACTTGAAACTGTCGGGTTAGCTCAGCTGCCCCAGGTGCGAACCGGGCCGCAATCCATATGCACGAAGTTCGAGCCGGTATATTTCCCAACACCACCGCCACGGCTGGCTTTGGCAGCGCGATAAATTTGGCTGACCGAGCGTGAGGCGAGGCGCAGATCAGCGGCTTGCCCTTTCATATGGCGGGAGTTCTTGGCCACGCCGCGTCCACGGCTGCGCAGCATCGCGTTGGTCTTGGGGCTGCGATAGCCCGAGAGCAACATATAAGGTTCATTGGCATCCAGCAGATTGTGGGTCGCGGCCATGATATCGACCGTGCGGGTGTCGATGCGATGTATGTCGTCGGTGCGCCAGTCGCGCATGAATTTCTCAATCTCGTCCACGCTGTCTTTCAGATAGTCGCCTTCGATCCAGTAGATCATATCGATCTTTTCGCCGGTTCGAGGCGATAACATGCGGAGGCGGCGAATGTCGCCTGCGCCACGCAAGAATCCTGATGCATTTGTGTAGGTTGGTGCGGCTGTTATAGCGGTTGCTGCGAAAGCACCCAAAATGCCGCGTCGCGTCATGCTCAAAGTCATATTAGCGCCTGTCCCGTCGCTTACCTGTTTGCGCCACTTGTTTAGTGGCTTCTGCCATCCATCCCCAGATTCACTATGCTTATTACATATTAAGAATCACTGAAAAAGGGCGTTTTTGTCGCATTCATAACTATCAAGGGTTTTCGGCGAATTTTTGCGCAAAATAGAGTCTTTGTGCCACATATGTGCAACTCCCCGGCATTTGTGCCGTTCCGATGACCGACTTAGGCGCAGCAGATGAAAAATTGATTGGACATGGAATAGGTCTGCTCGTGATAATGGGTAAAATAACGCGGGAAGAGCGGGCGATAGGGGAATATGATGCACTTGGTACAGCGCGGTTTGGGCCTTCGGGGTGTGATCCTGATGGCGATTTCGGTTTTGATGCTTGGGCTGGCAACAGGGCCTGCCAAGGCTCAGGTGACCGCCTTCAAACAGGCCGTGGCCGAAGCCGCCTCGGACGATCGCGATCTGGCCGGCTATTACCGTGATAACGCCTATGCGGGTCTTTGGACCGGGCAAACCCCTGAGGATCAAGCCCGTCGCAAGGCGCTGTTTGCTGCCATCGCCGGGGTCGAAGCCCACGGTTTGCCGGTCGCGCGGTATGACCCTACCGGCCTGATAGCCCTGTTGAGCTCTGTGCGCAGTTCCCGCGATCTGGGCTTTGCCGAGGTTGAGATGAGCAAGACATTCCTGCGTCTGGCCGCCGATCTGCAAACCGGCATTCTCGATCCCTCCAGCGTAGTTCCAGGATACAAGCGCGCCGTCGTTGAACGTGACCGCGCCACCTATCTGAGCGAGGTGAAATACGCCGATCCGCGCCGTTTTTTCCGTTCGCTGTCACCGCAAACCAATGAATATGCCCGCCTGATGAAAGAAAAGGCCCGGCTTGAGAATCTGATTGCGCAAGGTGGCTGGGGCGAAACCGTGCCCGCGAAAAGCCTGAAACCCGGTCAGACAGGGCCTGCTGTTCTGGCGCTGCGTGATCGGCTGGTATTGATGGGGTATCTGACCCGAAATGCCAGCGGCAGCTATGATGCTGCCTTGCAGGGCGCTGTTCAAACCTTCCAACAAAATCATGGGCTGGAAGAGGATGGCATCGCCGGGGCCGGGACGATGACAGAGATCAACACCCCGGCCGAGACGCGGCTGAAATCGGTGATTGCGGCCTTGGAGCGGGAGCGCTGGTTCAATGGCGAGCGCGGCGCGCGCCACATTCTGGTGAACCTGACGGATTTCACGGCCCGCATCATCAAGGATGATCGCCAGGTGTTCACGACGCGCTCGATTGTAGGCAAAGACGTCAGAGATCGTGAAACACCCGAGTTTTCGGATGAGATGGAGCATATGGTGATCAACCCCACCTGGCATATTCCGCGTTCGATCGCGATCAAGGAATATCTTCCGAAGATGAAGAAGAACCGCAATGCGGCCAGCTATCTTAAGATTTATGATCGCCGCGGCCGCGAGGTCAGTCGGGGATCTGTCAATTTCCGGGCGTATAACGCCAAAAACTTTCCCTATTCGATGAAGCAGCCGCCATCGCCGCGCAACGCGCTGGGGCTGGTCAAGTTCATGTTCCCCAACAAGTACAACATCTACCTGCATGACACCCCGACCAAGAACCTGTTCTTAAGCGAAAAGCGTGCGTTCAGCTACGGGTGCGTCCGGCTGCAACGGCCGTTTGAATTTGCCTATACCCTGCTGGCAGAGCAAGAGAGTGATCCCAAAGAGTTTTTTCAATCAACCTTACGGACAAACAGAGAAACCAAAGTGATGCTGGAACAACCGATTCCAGTGCACCTGATCTATCGCACGGCGTTCACCGCCCCTCAGGGGCGGGTACAGTATCGCCGTGACATCTATGGGCGCGATGCAGCGATCTGGAACGCGCTCTCCAAGGCAGGGGTTTCGCTGGCGGGCGTTCAGGGCTAAATCATCTCCTAAACCGACGCGCGTTGTCTGCCGCCTGAGACAGGGACTGGCGACGCGCTGGATGGCATATAGGTGTACCGCGCGTTTCGTGATCAAGACCGATTCGAGGGGCTCGCGAAACGCTTTGGGAGGTCTGATATGGCGTTTACAGTTCAACAGATTGCACAGGCGCTTGGGGCAGAGGCCTTTGGTGCCGTTGATATTGAGATCATCGGGGCCGCCGAGCCGGCTGATGCAACATCCCGACATCTGGCGCTGGCCATGAAGCCGGAATATGCCGAGTTGCTTCCCAATGGGGCTGCGCGTGCGGCACTGATCTGGGACGGGGCCGATTGGCAGGCGCTGGGGTTGGAGGCCGCGATTGTGTCGCCGCGCCCGCGTTATGTGATGGCTGGGCTGACACAGTTGATGGATCCCGGTCAGGGTTGGGGCGAGGGCGTGCATCCCTCGGCCGTGGTGGATGACACAGCAACCTTGGGTGAAGGGGTTTCGGTTGGCCCCCTGGCGGTGATCGGGGCCGAGGCCGAGATTGGCGCAGGCTCGGTGATTGGACCGCAGTGTTTTGTTGGCACGAAGACGGTGATCGGCACTGGAAGCTTCCTGCGTGAAGGCGTTCGGATTGGCGCGCGTGTCGTGATCGGGGATCGCTTTATCTGTCAGCCGGGGGCTGTGATTGGCGCCGATGGATTTGCCTATGTCACACCGGATGTGTCAGGCGTGGAAAAGGCGCGCAAGTCCCTAGGGGATCAAGGGGATATCACGGCGCAATCCTATGTGCGTATTCACAGCCTTGGATCGGTCCGGATGGGCAATGACGTTGAGGTGGGCGCCAACAGCACCATTGATCGCGGCACAATCCGTGACACGGTGATCGGCGATCGCACAAAGATCGATAACATTGTGCATATTGGCCATAACTGCATGATCGGCACCGATTGCCTGCTCTGTGGAATGACCGGGTTGGCCGGATCGGTCACGGTGGGCAACAACGTGGTGCTGGCCGGACAAACCGGTGTCGGCGATAACATCTTCATCGGCGACAACGTGATCACCGGGGGGGGGACCAAACTGCTCTCCAATGTCCCGGCAGGCCGGGTTATGTTAGGCTATCCGGGGATGAAAATGGACACACAGATGGATGTCTACAAGAACCTGCGCCGCCTCAAGCGCCTGTTCGCTGATGTCGCAGAGTTGAAGAAAACGGTTTCAAAACCTGGCACGAGCGACTAAATCCTGCGCATCGCTGCAGGTGTGAGGTGACGGGAATGAGCATCAACGACCGTGTGATCAAGATTATTGCCGAACAGGCCGTGCTGGAGCCGTCGGATGTGGCCCTCGACAGCACGCTTGAAAGCCTCGGGATCGACAGCCTGGGCCTTGTGGAAAGCATCTTTGCCATCGAGGAAGAGTTCGATATTTCGGTGCCCTTCAACGCAAATGCGCCTGACGAAGGCGATTTCGATATTTCCTCGGTCGCCTCGATCATCAAGGGCATCGAGGCATTGGTGAAAGAGCAGTCGTGAAACGCGTTGTCATCACTGGCGCGGGCACGATCAACGCGCTGGGGCAGAACGTGCCCGACACGCTTGAGGCCATGCGCGAAGGACGCTGTGGTATCAGCAATCTGGAATTTCGTGACGTTGAAAGACTGGCGATTCGCATTGGCGGGCAGGTGAAGGGCTACGAGCCCGAGGACCGCTTCAATCGGCAGCAACTGGCGCTGTATGATCGCTTTACCCAGTTCACCCTGATTGCCGCGCGCGAGGCGATTGCGCAGGCAGGCCTGGAGTTTTCCGGCGATCTGGCGGCGCGGGCAGGAGTGGTGCTGGGTAATTCGGGTGGCGGGATGACCACGCTCGATGACAATTACCGCACCGTATACGAGGACGGCAAAAACCGCGTGCATCCTTTTGTTGTCCCCAAGCTGATGAACAATGCCGCGGCCAGTCATGTGTCGATGGAGTTTAACCTCAAGGGGCCCAGCTTTACCGTTTCGACGGCCTGTGCGTCGTCCAATCATGCGATGGCACAGGCCTTTCAGATGGTGCATGGCGGGCTGACCCCGGTGATGATCACGGGTGGATCCGAATCCATGCTGTGCTTTGGCGGGGTCAAGGCGTGGGAAGGGCTGCGCGTGATGTCCAAAGACGCCTGCCGCCCGTTTTCGGCCAATCGCAACGGCATGGTGCAGGGGGAAGGTGCGGGCATTTTCGTATTTGAAGCCTATGATCACGCCCGTGCGCGCGGTGCTGAAATTCTGGCCGAGGTGGCAGGCTTTGCCATGTCCTCGGATGCCGCCGATATCGTTATGCCGTCCAAACAGGGGGCGTCGCGGGCCATCAAAGGCGCGATGCAGGATGCCCGGATCAACCCGGAAGAGGTGGGATATATCAACGCCCACGGCACCGGAACGGCGGCCAATGACAAGACTGAAAGCGCGGCTGTGGCGGATGTGTTCGGCGCTCATGCGGACAAGCTGATGATGTCATCCACCAAGTCCATGCATGGCCACCTGATCGGCGGCACTGGGGCCGTTGAATTGCTGGCCTGTATCATGGCCCTGCGCGACGGGATCGTGGCTCCGACGATTGGCTATCAGGAACCAGACCCGGAATGCGCGCTGGACGTGGTGCCCAACGAGGCCCGCGAGGCAGACGTAAATGTCGCCCTGTCAAACGCCTTTGCCTTTGGCGGTTTGAACGCGGTGCTGGCGCTGAAACGCGCGCCCTGACCTGCACATGAAAAAGGCGCGACCCGCGGTGGATCGCGCCCTTCTTCTACAGTCTTGTCTGCTTTAGTTGTCCAGCACCGACGTGTTTTCAAACGCAGCCGTGAACCCTGACAGCGATGCCTTGATGTTGACCGTCTGATCAGGTGCCTGTGCCGGTACGATCTGCAATGTCGCCCCGAGACCGCGTTTGAAGGCCTCGACATCCTCGGCGGTCAGACCGATCTGGGCATAACATCCAACCAGGCTGCAAAAACGGTAGGAATAGCTTTTTGCCTTGCCGCCATCGACCGAGATTTTCAGCTCTTCAGACAACATCGTACCCAGCGGCACAACGATGGTGGCCCCGGCAGCGGCCTGGGCCCCCTCGGGCAGGCGGAAAATGCTGAACTCGGCGATCGGGTTGCCGGCGTCTTCGCGCAGCAGCTGGAACATCTGGCAGGGATCTTCTTCGGCCTCGGAGCGGAAGCATTTCAATTCCCAGTCGCCATATGTCTCTTTGACATAAGTTGGATCTTCTTCGACGGTCTGGCCCATGTCCAGCCCGGTATCAGCACCGGCTGTGGCGGTACCGTCTGTTGCGCCTGCATCGGTTCCGGTTGCTTCGGTTTCTGTGGCCTCGGCGGCGGCGGCGTCGTCTGTGGTTGTTGTATCATCCTGCGCAAAGGCTGGTGTGCCCAATGCCAGGGCAGCCAGCAGCGGCAAGGTGTAATGAAGCTTGGGCATATGGTCCCCTATATTCTGTCCAAACGATTTGCCTGCGGCTCTATCATGGTGCCGCCCGGGTGTCAGGATAAAATCGCAGCGCGGGCGAGGGTGCAAGGCAGAAATCCGCTAACGGGCGGGCGATCACGGTGCTTTGAAAAGCGTATCCTGCGCCCTGAAAGTGCAAAAGAGGCCTTGCGGCCTCTTTCGTCTTTATCTCCCTGCCGGACTGGCCGGCTTATTTATGGATCGGACGCTAGGACAGGATGGCGCAGGCGTCAACAGCCAATCTCTGGACATTTAACGGAAATCCCCAAAAAAAGGCCGCGCACAAGGCGCGGCCAGTCTGACAGGGAGGAAGTCACCCCAAAAGCCAGAGGACATGCGGCCCTTGAGGTGCAATTGATACTGGCGTGTAATCCTTAACTTTGTATGTTCAGACCGTGAAAAAACAAAGGCGAAGGGGCAGGGGATTGGAAAATAACGTATTTATTGGCGGCGGCGGGCCTGATTATGGCGTCAAACAAGGGCTCAGCCTGAAGTATTCGAACCGCCACGGGCTGATTGCCGGGGCCACCGGCACCGGCAAAACCGTGACCTTGCAGATTTTGGCGGAAGGGTTCTCGACCGCCGGGGTGCCGGTCTTCCTGTCGGATGTGAAGGGTGACCTGTCCGGTCTGGCGGCCGCGGGTTCGGCGGATTTCAAACTGCACGATGCTTTCACAAAACGCGCCGGTATTATCGGATTTGACGATTACTCCTATGACAGCTTCCCGGTTACCTTTTGGGACCTTCTGGGTCAGCAAGGCCACCCGGTGCGCACCACCGTCGCCGAGATGGGGCCGTTGTTGTTGTCCCGCCTGCTTGATGCCAGCGATGCGCAGGAGGGGGTGATCAACATTGCCTTCCGCGTCGCAGATGAAGAAGGCATGCCGCTGCTTGATCTCAAGGATCTGCAGGCGCTTCTGGTCTGGGTGGGGGAGAACAGCAAGCAATTGTCCCTGCGTTATGGCAATGTCTCGTCCCAATCGGTGGGGGCGATCCAACGTCAGCTTCTGGTGCTGGAAAACCAGGGTGGCAACCAGCTGTTTGGCGAACCTGCGCTGGAACTGGGCGATCTGATGCATGTCGGTGCCGATGGGCGCGGACAGATCAATATCCTTGCCGCCGACAAGCTGATGGGCAGTCCGCGGCTTTATGCGACCTTTCTGTTGTGGTTGCTGAGCGAACTGTTCGAGACGCTGCCCGAGGTGGGCGACCCGGATAAACCCAAGCTGGTCTTTTTCTTTGACGAAGCGCATTTGCTGTTTGATGACGCCCCGGATGCCCTGGTCGACAAGGTTGAGCAGGTGGCACGGTTGATCCGCTCGAAAGGCGTGGGCGTTTACTTTATTACCCAGAACCCTGATGACGTGCCCGAGGATATTCTGGGTCAGTTGGGCAATCGCTTCCAACATGCCTTGCGCGCCTTCACAGCCCGCGATCAACGCGCGCTGAGCCGTGCCGCCGAAACCTACCGCCCCAATCCGCGCTTTGACACCACCGATGCCATCCGCGATGTCGGTGTGGGCGAAGCCGTCACCTCAATGCTGGAGGACAAGGGGGTGCCCGGCATTGTGGAGCGGACATTGATCCGCCCGCCGTCCTCAAAACTGGGTCCGATCACCGATGCCGAGCGAAAGGTCTCAATGACCACCTCGCCGGTGGCAGGCAAGTATGACGAGGTGCTGGACCGCAAATCGGCCTATGAAATCCTTGCCGCGCGCGCTGATGCCGCTGCAAAGGACGCGGCGATCGAGGAAGAAAAAGCCGAGGCCGATGATCTCACCCCGATGCTGCGCGACTTCAATCAGGCGCGGCGGTATTCGGGCAAGGGCGTTGCGCGCTCGACCTCGAAATCCCGCGCGGGAACGCGGCGCAAGCAGGATACCTTTACCTCTGCCATGACCGAGGCGGTGATCAAGGAACTGAAAGGTACCACGGGCCGCAAGATCGTGCGCGGTATCCTTGGCGGGTTTTTCAAAGGGCGCTAAGCCCGCCCAGATCGGCGTTCAGCTTGTCATACATCTGTGCGGCGCGCTTGATGCGCCCGCGTTTCATGCCCGGATTTTCGACCCGCAACAGGGCTTCGCAGCCCAGAAAGAACGGCAGAACCACCTCCCGTTCATGTTGCGTGAGATCGAAGGCGTCTGAAAACGCCTCGATCCCCTCCAGATCGACCCCAAAACGCGCGCGTCCTGATGGGATCAGGCCACGCCGCCCCATATGCATCAGGAATCGCGCCATATCCTTGTAAATCGGCATCGAGGCCGAACCGCCATTGTCGATGCCGGTCAGACGCTCGCCGTCGATCAGCAGATTGTTGGGGTGAAAATCTCCGTGGCTGATCGCATAGCGCCAGGGCTGTGCCCCCATAGCCTTGGACAAGGGCCGCAAATGGCGCAACACACGGGCTTCGCGGCGGCGCAGCTTGCCATGAGGTTGGGTGACGGCGGCCTCTTCCGCCCGGATCAGCCAGGTGCTGGCGCGGGCCTCGCTGCTGCGTTCCGAGCCCAAAGTGTATTGTCGCAACCATTTGGCAGGGCCGGTCATCAATCCGTGCCGCTGGTCGGGATCGAAGTGCCAGATATATTGCATCAGCGGCGTTCCGGAAACGGCTTCGATCACCAGCAGCGCGTGTTCGGGCGCGAAGTGCAAAGGTGCGGCAATTCGGTAGGGTCCGTCCTGCATGTCGGGCCAGATGCGGGTCATTTCCGCCCATTCCCGTGCGGGCATCGGATCGTCCGGGGCCAACGCCATCCGAAACACCGCTGGGTCACCCTGAAAGCTGCCCAGAAGAATGGCGCGTTTGCCCGGGACATGGCGCAGAACCTCGTCCAGTTGCGCCGTTTCCAGCGCAGGATCGTCGCGCTGCGCGGCCTCAAACCGCGCGGTCACATCCATCATCGCATCCAGATCAGGCAGGGGAGAAGAGGGGGGCGTCATGCCCCAACCATCCCGCAGCCGCCCCGGCACGTCAACCGAATTGAACCCTGCCGCAGCCGCGACTATGGTGGCCAAAACAAACAGCCGTCAAAGGGAGAGCCATGACCGACACGCCCATCACTGAAATGTCGTTTGAACAAGCGATGAAAGAGCTTGAACAGGTGGTCGGCAAGCTAGAGCGCGGCGACGTTGCGCTGGAGGATTCGATTACCCTTTATGAGCGCGGGGCCGAGTTGAAAAAACGCTGCGAGGCCAAGCTGAAGGAAGCCGAAGAGAAAGTGGCAGCCATCACATTGGATCGCGACGGCACCCCCACCGGCACCACCCCCGTTGAGGGGATGTAGACCCCGTGAAAACCCGTCAGGCGCAGGTGATTGCCGCCGTGGAGACGCGGTTCGCTGAGGCGTTTCAGACGTTCCGCGACACACCCGTTGTGCGGGGGATGCGCTATGCTACCAGTGGCGGAAAACGGATTCGCGCCATGCTGGTGATGGAGGGCGCGCGCCTGCACGGGATCGACGATGCGCAGTCTGTTTGGGCCGCTGCCGCGATAGAGGCGATGCATGCCTACAGCCTTGTGCATGACGATCTGCCTTGCATGGACGATGACGATCTGCGCCGCGGTCAGCCCACTGTGCACATCAAATGGGGCGAAGCGACCGCCGTTCTGGTGGGCGATGCGTTGCAGGCGCTGGCCTTTGAACTGGTCAGCGATCGCATGGTTTCGGATGTGGCCGAGGTGCGCGCCGATCTTGCCTTAACCTTGGCACACGCCGCTGGCGGGCAGGGAATGGTGCTGGGGCAGGCGCTGGATATCGCGGCAGAAACCGCTGAAACGCCGCTGACCCTTGAGCAGATCACGGACCTGCAAGCCGGTAAGACTGGCGCGTTGATCGAATGGGCTGCTTTGGTGGGACCGCGCATGGCACAGGCCGACACGATGGCACTGTCCACCTATGCCCGCGCCCTCGGTTTGGCCTTTCAAATTCAAGACGATGTGATTGATGTCACAGGCGATGCGACGGCGGCGGGCAAGGCCGTTGGCAAGGATGCTGCCGCAGGCAAGGCCACGTTTGTGTCGCTTCTGGGGCTTGACGGGGCAAAAAGCCGCGCCGAAACCCTTGTGACCCAAGCCTGTGACGCTCTATCTATTTATGGCAGTAAGGCAGACACCTTGCAGCAACTGGCGCGCTTCGTTATCTCGCGTCAGACGTGATTTCCCCGGAAGGAGGGGCCAATGACCCAACGCCCGGACACACCCTTGCTGGATCAGATCGCCAGCCCGGCTGATCTGAAGCGGCTTTCCGATGCTGAATTGGTGCAGGTGGCGCATGAGTTGCGCGCCGAGACGATTTCGGCGGTCTCGGAAACCGGCGGGCATCTGGGCGCAGGTTTGGGTGTGGTGGAGCTGACCGTGGCGTTGCATCATGTGTTTGATGCGCCCAAGGACAAGATCATCTGGGATGTCAGCCATCAGTGTTATCCTCACAAGATCCTGACGGGCCGCCGCGATCGGATTCGCACCTTGCGGATGAAGGACGGGTTGAGCGGGTTCACCAAGCGTAGCGAGTCGCCTTATGACCCATTCGGGGCTGCGCATAGTTCAACTTCGATCAGTGCCGCTTTGGGCTTTGCAGTCGCGCGGGATCTGGGCGGGGCGTGTGACACCGGGCACGGTGATGCGATTGCCGTGATCGGTGATGGCGCGATGTCGGCAGGTATGGCGTTTGAGGCGATGAACAACGCAGGCCACTTGAAAAAACGCCTGATCGTAATCCTGAATGACAATGAGATGTCGATTGCCCCGCCTGTTGGGGCACTGTCTTCGTATCTGTCCCGCCTCTACGCCGGTGAGCCGTTTCAGGAACTGAAAGCAGCGGCCAAAGGCGCAGTTTCGCTTTTGCCGGAACCGTTTCAGGAAGGGGCCAAGCGCGCCAAGGAAATGCTGAAAGGCATGGCCGTGGGCGGCACTTTGTTTGAAGAACTGGGCTTTTCCTATGTCGGGCCGATTGATGGCCATGACATGAACCAGTTGCTGCCGGTTCTGCGCACGGTGCAGCAACGCGCGACCGGGCCAACCCTGATCCATGTGACCACCAAGAAGGGCAAGGGCTATGGCCCGGCAGAGGCTGCGCGCGATGGCGGTCATGCCACGGCCAAGTTTGATCTGGTCACGGGAAAGCAGAAGAAATCACCCAGCAACGCGCCCAGCTACACAAGCGTTTTCGCAAAGGCCCTGCTGGATCAGGCCGCGCGCGACGACAAGGTCTGTGCGATCACCGCTGCGATGCCGGATGGAACGGGGCTGAACCTGTTTTCCGAGCGCTACCCAAGCCGTTGTTTTGACGTCGGCATCGCCGAGCAACATGCGGTGACCTTTTCCGCCGCCCTGGCAGCGGGGGGTATGAAGCCGTTCTGCGCGCTTTATTCGACTTTCCTGCAGCGTGGTTATGATCAGGTTGTGCATGATGTGGCAATCCAGCGTCTGCCGGTCCGCTTTGCGATTGATCGTGCCGGATTGGTCGGGGCCGATGGGGCCACCCATGCGGGCAGTTATGACATTGCCTACCTGGCGAATCTGCCCGGTTTCGTGGTGATGGCCGCGGCGGATGAGGCCGAACTGGTCCATATGGTCGCCACCGCTGTGGCCCATGACGAAGGCCCGATTGCCTTCCGCTATCCGCGTGGCGAAGGCACGGGCGTCGAGATGCCCGAGACCGGCGTGCCGCTGGAGATCGGCAAGGGGCGGATTGTGCAGCAGGGCGCACGCGTTGCGGTCCTGTCCTTTGGGACCCGCCTGGGCGAGGTGATGAAGGCCGCCGAGGCGCTGAGCGCCAAGGGCATCACACCCACCATTGCCGATGCGCGTTTCGCCAAACCGCTGGATGAAGGGATGATCCTTGATCTGGTCGCCAGTCACGAGGCGTTGATAACCATCGAAGAAGGTGCCGTGGGTGGCTTTGGCAGCCATGTGGCGCAGCTGTTGGCGGAACACGGCGTGTTTGATCATGGGTTCAAGTACCGCTCGATGGTATTGCCGGATATCTTCGTGGATCAGGCCAACCCGGCGGATATGTATGCGGTGGCAGGGATGAACGCCGAGGATATCGAGGCCAAGGTTCTGGACGTGCTTGGCATTACGCAGATCAAGGATAAACGGGCGTAAGAACTACCGCCTGAAGTAGCACTCGAGCCGGGCCAGCGCCGGACCGTGGGATGGCGCTGCTACGGTCATGTGACACACTTTATCCGAGCCAAGTCCGTGTATCTTATCTATGGAACATCCAGCCTCACCAAAGTGCCAGCCCGGCGGGGCGGCCCAGCGCTGGCCCGGCGGCTACGCCTTGAGTCCGGGCTGATTCTGTCCCTGACCCCATCAATACGGCATCGGATGCGCCTTATGCGCGTCATCAATTTCGTGCAGCACCTCGTCGCTCAATGTCATATCCGCCGACGGCAACGCCGTTTCCAATTGCGTCAAGTTCGTCGCCCCAAAGATCACCGAGCCCATAAACGGCCGTGTCAGGCACCAGGCCAGTGCCATTTGCGCCGGGTCCAGCCCATGCGTGCGCGCGATCTCAAGATAGGCCTCAACCGCCTCATAGGTGCGCGGCACGTTGCGCCCGCCCAGATCCTTGGTCAGGGTCATGCGGGATCCTTCCGGCACGGCGCCGTTCTGATACTTGCCTGTCAGGAAACCCACGGCGAGCGGCGAAAACGCCAACAGGCCGACATCTTCATTGACGCTCAGCTCGGCCAGATCGGTGTCATAGAGCCGACACAGCAGCGAGTATTCGTTCTGGATCGAGGCCACGCGCGGCCATCCGCGCTCCTTGGACACACGCAACCACTGCGCCGTGCCCCACGCACTTTCATTGGACAAACCGAAAGCGCGGATCGTCCCGCGATCGACCTCACGCTGCAGTGCCTCAAGCGTGTCTTCCATATGGGCCAGTGTCTCGTCCCGGTTCTGCGAGGATGGATCATAGCGCCAGTTCTGACGAAACATGTAACTGCCCCGGTTGGGCCAGTGAAACTGGTAGAGATCAATGTAATCGGTTTGCAGCCGCTTCAAGGACCCTTCAATCGCCTCGGGGATGCTGGCCGATGTGATTGGTGCGCCATCCCGGACATAGCGCAGCCCTTCGCCGGAATGTTTGGTGGCCAGAACGACCTCATCCCGCCGCGCCGGATTGGCCGCGAACCACTGACCGATGATTTCTTCGGTACGGCCCACGGTTTCCTTGCTGACCGGGTTCACCGGATACATCTCGGCGGTGTCGATAAAATTGATACCGTGATTCAGCGCCATGTCGATTTGGGCATGGCCCTCGGCGGTGGTGTTTTGGGTGCCCCAGGTCATGGACCCAAGGCAAAGCTCGCTCACCTCAATACCGGTGCGCCCCAATGGTTTTTTCTTCATGCAGTTAATCCTCTTCGCGTCTTGCCGCGCACCTTAACCGGTTTCCAGCCGAGGTCACGCGTCATTCACACAAGCGTGTCGCGACAGATCGCATCAATAGGCTATCGTATGAGGAGATAAGGATTTTCATGATGCGTATTTTGCTTTTGTGCCTGACGTTCCTGGCGGCCCCTGCCTGGTCCGAACCCCAGATTTATCGTCTTGATGTGGAACAATCGGATGTGGGATTCACCTACACGTTTGAGGGCGGTGAAAAACGCGGCACCATGCCCGTTCAATCGGCCGAGATGCGGATTGACCTGGATAATGTTCCGGCCAGCCAGGTGAACGTCACGTTGAATCCCAGCAAGGCACGCGCCGGGTTCATCTTTGCCACGCAGATGATGAAAGGCCCCGAGGTACTGGACACAGGCAACCACCCGACCATTCAATTTCGCTCGACCTCTGTAAAGGGTGATCTGAGCGGGGCGACTGTGATTGGTGATCTGACCGTGCGGGGCGTCACCCGGCCAGTGACCTTGCAGGCAGGGCTGTTTCGCCAGCGCGGTACCGAGGTGGGGGATCGCGACAACCTGACGATCCTGCTGACCGGGGCGATTGACCGGAACGATTTTGGCGCGGGCGGCTTTGGCAGCTATGTCGGGCCGACGATTGGATTACGGATCGTCGCGCGGATATCCCGTTAGTCCTTAGAAAACGACCACAACATGTCGACTATGGGCAGACCTCGCGCTGGAAACGTGCCATCAAGGACGCATTATGCGTACCCTGATTTCCTTTGCGGCCCTGTTTCTATCGGTCATTCTGATGCAGCTTTCGACCGGCGGTGTAGGGCCGCTGGACGCGATATCCGGGATCGCGCTGAATTTCACGACTGCTGAAATCGGCCTGCTGGGCTCGGCCCATTTCTTTGGCTTCTTCATTGGGTGTTGGTGGGCACCGCGCCTGATGGGCAATGTGGGCCACAGCCGCGCTTTCGCGGCGTTTACCGCCGCCGGGGCGATTGGTTTGCTGGCGCATATGGTGATCATCAACCCTTACGCCTGGGCGGTGATGCGGATCGCTTCGGGGATGTGCATCGCAGGGTGTTACACGGTCATCGAAAGCTGGCTGAATGCAAAAGTCACGAATGAGACACGCGGGCGCACGATGGGGGCGTATCGCGTGGCCGATATGGGGGCGTCACTGGTGGCGCAGCTGATGATCGGCGTGCTCGAACCGGCGGCCTATGTGTCGTATAACTTGCTGGCGATCCTGTGCTGTGCCTCGATTTTGCCGCTGACCCTGACCAGAGCGTCGCCCCCCGAAACACCCAAAGCCCCACGGCTGCGCCCGGCGCTGGCCTGGCAATGCTCGCCGCTGGCCGCGATGGGCGTTGTGGTGGCAGCCTTGTCCAGTGCAACTTTCCGCATGGTTGGCCCGCTTTATGGCCAGCAGGTGGGGTTGGCGCTGGAGCAGATCGCTTATTTCCTGGCCGTTTTCGTTTTGGGTGGGGCCTTGGCCCAGATCCCAGCGGGCTGGCTGTCGGATCGTTATGACCGGCGCAAGGTGCTGATCTGGCTGTCTGTCGCGGCTGTTATTTGCAGTATCGCCTCGGCCCTGATCCATGATCTGCCAACCTGGGGCATCATGACCACGGCGTTCCTGTTTGGGTTGACCTCGTTCCCGATCTATTCGGTGTCGGCCGCCCATGCCCATGACTTTGCCAGCAGCGATCAGCGCATCGAGTTGTCGGCGGCCTTGATGTTCTATTATGCCCTCGGCGCGATCGCCGCCCCGTTGGCGGCGTCCTATCTGATGGGGCTCTATGGGCCAGCATCGATGTTTGCAATGATCGCAGTGGGCCATGTTCTGCTGATCCTGTTCGGCCTTACCCGGATGCGCGCACGCCCCACCAAGACGGAACGGACACGCTATATCTGGGCACCGCGCACCAGCTTTTTGATTGGCAAACTGACAGGCGAGGCGCGCGACAAGAAGTGACGTTAGCCCTCTGGTCCTGTCGGGAAACCTGCGCTACACCGGGCGCTCGGACATTGACACCCAAAGGCACGACATGGCACGGCATCTGATCACATCCGCGATCCCCTATATCAACGGGATCAAGCATCTGGGCAATCTGATTGGCTCGCAACTGCCTGCCGATCTGTATGCCCGCTACCTGCGCGCGCGGGGCCACGAGGTGATGTTTCTTTGTGCTACCGATGAACATGGCACGCCTGCCGAACTGGCCGCTGCCAAGGCGGGCAAACCGGTGGCCGAATATTGCGCCGAGATGCACAAAGTTCAGGCTGATATCGCCAAAGGGTTCCGTCTGAGCTTTGATTACTTCGGGCGCTCGTCAAGCCCGCAAAACCACGCCCTGACCCAGCATTTTGCCGGGCGGTTGCAAGCGGCTGGCTTGATCGAGGAAGTCTCGGAAAAGCAGGTCTATTCGAATGCGGATGGGCGCTTCCTGCCGGATCGTTATATCGAAGGGACGTGCCCCAATTGCGGGTATGACAAGGCGCGTGGGGATCAATGCGAGAACTGTACCAAGCAGTTGGACCCCACCGATCTGATCGAGCCACGCAGCGCGATTTCCGGTTCTACCGACCTTGAGGTGCGCGAAACCAAGCACCTTTTCCTCAAGCAATCCCAGATGCGCGATCAACTGAACGCCTGGATTGACAGCAAGACCGATTGGCCGATCCTGACCACCTCGATCGCGCGCAAATGGCTGAACGATGGCGATGGTTTGCAGGATCGCGGGATCACCCGCGATCTGGACTGGGGTATTCCGGTCAAGAACGGCGATCAGGACTGGCCGGGCATGGAGGGTAAGGTGTTCTATGTCTGGTTCGATGCTCCCATCGAATACATCGCCTGCGCCGGTGAATGGGCCGAGGCCACGGGCCGGGGCGAGGCCGACTGGCAACGTTGGTGGCGCACCGACAAGGGTGCGGATGACGTGCGTTATACCCAGTTCATGGGCAAGGACAACGTGCCGTTCCACACGCTGAGTTTTCCTGCCACGATCCTTGGGAGCGGTGAGCCGTGGAAGCTGGTCGATTACATCAAATCATTCAACTACCTGAACTATGATGGCGGGCAGTTCAGCACCTCGCAGGGGCGTGGCGTCTTCATGGATCAGGCGCTGGAATTGTTGCCTGCCGATTACTGGCGCTGGTGGTTGCTGAGCCACGCGCCGGAAAGTTCGGACAGTGAATTCACCTGGGAAAATTTCCAAACCTCGGTGAACAAGGATCTGGCCGATGTTCTGGGTAATTTCGTTTCCCGTGTCACCAAATTCTGTCGTTCCAAGTTTGGCGAAGTGGTGCCTGAAGGCGGTGCATATGGCCCACAGGAAGAGGCGTTGATCGCCGATCTGACTGTGCGCATCCGGGCTTATGAAGCGCATATGGAAGCCGTCGAGGTGCGCAAATCCGCCACCGAGCTGCGCGCCATCTGGGTGGCGGGCAATGAATATCTGCAAACTGTCGCGCCGTGGTCGACCGTCAAAGAAGACCCCGAGGCCGCAGCGATGCAAATCCGGTTGGCACTGAACCTGATCCGCCTGTACGCGGCCTTGTCTGCGCCCTTCATCCCGGATGCGGCGGCGCGGATGCTGTCGGCGATGAACACGCTGGATATGTCCTGGCCTGATGATGTGCCTGCCGCGATGAACGCATTGCCCGAAGGCCATGAGTTCACTGTGCCTGAGGTGTCTTTTGCCAAGATCACGGATGAGCAGCGTGAAGAGTGGCAAGAGCGGTTTTCCGGCACGCGAGACTGATCGCTGGCGCTGATTTCTGTGTCACATCAGCCGCTTGGTTAACCCCGTGTGGGGCATAAAGGTTGACTTATCCACCGAACGCCCTCATATGCCCCTCAACCCGCCATTCTGCCGCGTGAGCAGACCGGGCCTGCCAGATGCAGCGCCCCATAACAAGAAAAACCGATGGCGGTTCAGATGATCCCAAAATCACGCGTGGGGCCAAACGCCAAGGCGATGCAACGACACTGAAGTCGTGCATTGGGCTAATGGCGTAACCACAAGACGATGGGCTGCATATGCGGCCCTTATGGCTTTTGCTCATTTGGGGCAGGGCCTGAAAGGAAATGAATTGAACCTGTTTCAGGAAATGGGCCTGCCCGGCCCGCTGGTGAAAAAACTCACCCAAATGGGCATTGATGAACCCACGCCGATCCAAACCCATGCGATTCCGTATGGCTTGGATGGCGAGGATGTACTGGGCCTGGCCCAGACCGGCACCGGCAAAACGCTGGCCTTTGGCCTGCCGCTGGTCACCCAATTGATGGAGATGCAGGGCAAGCCTGCACCCAAAACCGTGCGCAGCCTTATTCTGGCACCAACCCGTGAATTGGCGGGACAGATCAAGGATTCACTGATCCCGCTGGTTGCAGGCTCACCGCTGAAAGTGGGTGTGGTTGTGGGTGGGGCAGGCATCAACCCACAGATTAACCGCCTGTCCAAAGGCACCGATATTCTGGTGGCCACACCGGGCCGTTTGCTGGACCTGCTGGATCGCCGCGCGCTGACCCTTCAGGAAACCCGCTTTCTGGTGCTGGACGAGGCTGATCAGATGCTTGATCTGGGCTTTATCCACGCGCTGCGCAAAATCGCCGGGATGCTGGCGACACCGCGCCAGACCATGCTGTTTTCGGCGACTATGCCCAAGCAAATGGAAGAAATCGCAGGCAGTTACCTGACTCACCCCAAACGGGTGCAGGTCTCGCCCCCGGGCAAGGCCGCCGACAAGATCACGCAAGAAATCCATTTCATTGCCAAGTCCGAAAAACCCAACCTGCTGATCGAGCTGATCGACAAGCACCGCGATGAGCGGGCCTTGGTGTTTGGACGTACCAAACACGGCTCGGACAAGCTGGCGCGCAAGCTGGAACAAGCCGGATTTGCCGTCGCCGCGATTCATGGCAACAAAAGCCAGGGTCAGCGCGAGCGGGCGTTGAAAGCGTTTCGCGACGGGCAGGTGAAAGTTCTTGTGGCCACCGATGTGGCCGCGCGGGGACTGGATATCCCGGACGTGAAACACGTCTACAACTTCGATCTGCCCAATGTGCCGGAAAACTATGTGCACCGGATTGGCCGGACAGCGCGTGCGGGTAAGGATGGCGCGGCCGTGGCGTTCTGTTCCCCTGACGAAATGGGCGAATTGAAAGACATTCAGAAGGTCATGAAAATCTCGATTCCCGTGGCCTCGGGGCGTCCGTGGGAAAATCTGCCCGAACCGGGGGTCAAGCCGAAAGGGCGTGGCAATGGCCCGCGCCGCGGCAATGGTGGCGGCGGCAAACCCGGTGGCAAGCCGGGCGGTGCTCCGGGCCGGTCGCGGCGGCGTCGTCGCGGTGGCGGCGGTGGTGGCCGCGCCAAGGCAGCCTGATCTGAAAACAAGAAAACCGCGGCAGGGACACCTTGCCGCGGTTTTGCTGTGGGGCAGATGCCCCGGTTTCAGGCGTAGATTGCAGGTACGCCCATCTGTTCGTGGATGTGATTTACATCCTTGGGGCCGATCCCCATGGAGGATGCCAGTTCGTGCAGGTATTTCGCCTCGGTCTGGCTGTCCAGATCGATGCCCATCACTGACATCGCGTAAACCTGCGCTTCAAGGCCGCGCGGCACATCGCGGGCGATCGCCTCTGCATTGGCGGGCTGACGCAGCTCGTTTTCCACAAAGGCCTGTTCCTCGGGCGAAACATCGCCCAGACGGCCCATGAGTTTTTGCTGCTCACCGGCGTCAATCTCACCATCGCATTTCATCGCGCTTATCATAGCCCGCAGCATCAGGGCGGCCATTGCTTCCTGATCGGCCGAGGGCTGCACTTCGGGTTCATCCTGGCGCGCAATCGCCTGGTTCAGCAGGTCACCAAAGCTGCCACCGGATTGCGTGGGGGCCTTGGCCGCCGCACCGCCCAGAAGCCCGCCCAGCATGTCGGTCAGACCACCACCGCTGCCCGCGCTGCCGCCCAGACTGCCGAGCAGATCATTCAAGCCCCCGCCTGACGCGCCACCTGATCCACCGCCCAGTTGTTCCAGAAGACCACCCAGACCATTGCCGCTTTGGGCGCTGCCTGTGCCACCACCGCCCAGGATCGAGCCCAGCATATCTTCGATACCGCCCCCGGATTGCGCTTGTGCATTCGGCGAATGTATCCCGCCAAACAAACCACCACTGCCTGCCTGGCCCCGCGAAGCAGTCTGACTGCCGCCCTTTTTCATCATCCCGCTTACGCCTTTGGCCACGGCCACGCCGATGGCCACCTTGGCCAGTGTCTTTATCATGCTCATGGATACGTCCTCCCAGACTGAATTAGGGTCAGTATGGCGATCTCTATGGGACACACACAGGGGAAAAACCGCGATCCTGCCGCACCGGCGGACTCTGGCCTCAGACCAGATCAGGTTCGCGCCCGACCCGATTGGCCAACCGTGCGACGCTGAGACCTTGCACGACGATGGAGAAGATCACGATGACATAGGTGGCGGTCAGGATCATCGGCTTCCATTCGCCCTCGGGCAGGCTGAGGGCCAGAGCGACCGAAATACCGCCCTTCAACCCACCCCATGTCATGATCGGGATCACGCCGCGCGAAAAGCTGCGAAATGGTTTGAGGAGCAAGACCGGAACGGCCACTGCCGTCAGACGCGCCAGCAGAGCCAGCGCAATGGCCAGCACGCCGGCCTGCAAAAACTCGATCTTGAGGGCGACGGCAAACACCTCGAACCCAATCAGCAGGAAAAGTACGGCGTTCAGGATTTCATCAATCAATTTCCAGAACGTATCGACATAGGCGCGGGTTGCTTCGCTCATCCCATGTTTTGCCCCCACATCACCGATCAGCAAACCGGCGCACACAGCCATGATCGGGGCCGAAACATGAAGGTACACAGCCAGTTCATACCCGCCAAAGGCAAGCCCGAGGGTCAGCAGCACCTCAAGCGAGGGGTCATCAATCAATCGCATCACCCGAAAGGTCAGCCAGCCCAGAACCAACCCAAGCAACGCGCCACCCCCGGCCTCCTGCACGAACAGGATTACGGCGGCGTTCAGCCCCGAGCTGTGTTGGTCCCCGCTGGGAAAGGCGAGGCCCACCAGCACCAGAAACACGACATAGCCAACACCATCATTGAACAGCGATTCTCCGGCGATCTTGGTCTCAAGCGACTTGGGAAGGTTCGCTTCGCGTAACACGCCCAGCACAGCCACCGGGTCGGTCGGTGAAATCAGCGCGCCAAAGACCAACGCGATCATCAGCGGCATCCCGGTCATCCAGCTAAAGCCGACCCCCACCACCACCGTGGACAAAGCCACCCCAATCGTGGCCATCAAGAACACCAGCCGCCATTGAGCGCGCAGATCGCTGATTTTGACATGCAAGGCACCGGCAAACAGCAACAGCCCCAACATGCCCTCAAGCAGGGCATCGGAAAAATCAATGCCCAGAATCACGGCACGGGCGGTTTCCGCGATGATCAGCTGCGGCCAGATCAGATCGGTCAACAACACGCCGAAAGAGGCAAACAGCGCCACGATGAGAATGCCAATGGCCGATGGCAGTTTGAGGAACAGATAGTTGATCGCACCAAACACGCCGGCCAGCACAATCAGTAGCGACGTGATCTGAAGAATGGTCATCAGGCAGGGCTTTCTAAAACGGCAGACAGGACCGAGCTATCACGCGCGCCGCGGCGCGGCCAGCCTGTTGGCCGGGGCAGGGGCAATATCCACCCAGACCGGCAGGTGGTCAGACGCAATGCGTGCCGGTCGGTTGCTATGGGTGCCACTGCGCAGGGCCGTGAGGCCAGGCCCAATGGCAAAGCAATCCAGCTGGGCCACGGGGCGGGGCGACGGAAAGCTGGGTGCGCCTGGTAAAAAGGTCATGCCTTTGGCAGTGGCCTCCAGTCCTGACATCGCCCGCCATTCGTTGAAATCCCCGGCAATCAGGGTCGGGCATTCCGGCAGATCACGCAACGCGCGCATGATCGCGGCCAGCTGCAAATGCCGATGACGGCGCACCAGCCCCAGATGCACCCCGACCACACGCAACGGGCCAATGGGCGTGCTGAGATCCGCATGGACGGCGCCGCGGGGCTCCAACCCCGGAAGCTCAAGATGGGAAGAGCGATTTAACTGGATGTCCTGGCGCACCAACATGGCATTGCCATGCCAACCCAGTGATCCGCCGGGCGCTCCAAATGGTAATACATGCCAGCCATCGGCCTCAATCATCGCGTGGGGCAGGGCGGCAGGCCGAGGCGGCAGGCGCTTGTCGGCTTCTTGCAAAACCACAAGGTCGGCCCCGATGGCATTGATCACAGACAAGCTGCGATCAGGCCTGCGCCGTAGATCGAGGCCAACGCATTTTTGCAGGTTATAGCTTGCAATTCGCAGGTGAGATGCCTTCATGTCAAAGGATACCACCATGAAATCGAAGAGGAGTCATCCCCGTGTTCGCCGAGCAAACCTGGCTGGTGCGCCTGATTTGGGTGACGCTTACAGGGGTCGTACTTTGGGCGTTGGTGACGTTTCGCTGGGAGCATGCTTTCGTGGGTATGGCTACACTGGCCCTGTCTCTGACCCCTGTGCTGGCAGCCCGGTGGGCGGATATCCATGTGCCCCCCAGTTTCATTGCCGCGATTGTCATGTTCGTCGGTGGCACGGTGTTTCTGGGCGAAGTGTTCGATTTCTACGAACGCTACTGGTGGTGGGATCTGGTGATGCATGGTGGCTCGGCCGTCGGGTTCGGGTTAGTCGGATTTGTGCTTGTCTTCATGATGTTTCAGGGCGACCGCTTTGCTGCGCCGCCTTTTGCTATGGCGGTGCTCGCGTTTTGCTTTGCGATTGCCATCGGGACCGCCTGGGAGGTTTTCGAGTTCGCCATGGACCAGCTGTTTGGGTTGAACATGCAAAAATCCGGGCTAAACGATACGATGGGCGACCTGATGGTCAACGGTCTCGGGGCCTTGTCGGGGGCCAGTGCGGGCTATGGTTATCTAAGGGGCTGCGCACGGGGGGGATTGCCACGGGTGATAGCCGAATTTGTAGACCGCAACCCAAGGTTTTTCCGGCGTCGCCGCAAGTGAATTACGTACCGCAAAACGTTTGCTGCACCACCTCGGCGGGCACCGGCGGCGCGATCAGATCATTGGCGTCGGGCTGATTCGTATAGGGTTTCGCCAGCACGTCCATAAGGCGGTTGAACGGTGCGTAGTCGCCGGCCACGGCGGCCTCGATCATCTGCTCAATCCGGTGATTGCGCGGGATGAAAACCGGGTTGGCGGCGCGCATCGTGGCCTCGGGGTCGGTCTCGGCCTCAAGCCGGGCGCGCCACGTCACCTCCCAGGCATCGAAACTGGCGGGATCAAGGAAGTGATCACGTGCTGCACCATCGCTTAAGGCGCGGAACGTGTTGGTGAAATCAGCGCGGTTCGTGGCCATGCGGCCAAGAAGATCGGTGATCAGGGTCTCATCTTCGGGCCTCGCATTGGCGATCCCTAGTTTCTGGCCAAAACGGTGCAGCCATTCGGCCTGAATTTGATCGGGCATGGCGTGGATGATCTGGGTGAACTCTTCCACCGCCGCGTCGGCATCAGGCATCAGCAGCACCAGCGACGTGGCCAGCTGCGCCATGTTCCACACGATCACATTGGGCTGGTTGGAATAGGCATAGCGCCCGTGGGCATCAATCGAGCTGAACACGGTGTCGGGGTGAAAGGTGTCTAGAAACGCGCAAGGCCCGTAGTCGATCGTTTCGCCCGACAGGGTAGTGTTGTCGGTGTTCATTACCCCGTGGATGAAGCCCATAGCCATCCAGTGGGCAATCAACCGCGCCTGTGCGGCGACCACGGCGCGCAGGAAGTCTGATGGAGTTCCGGTCTCTGGATAATGGCGTGCCTGGGTGTAGTCATAGAGGGCCTTTAGCCCGTCGACATCACGGCGCGCGGCGAAGAACTGAAACGTGCCAACGCGGATGTGGCTTGCGGCCACGCGGGTCAGCACTGCACCGGGCAACGCCCCTTGTTCGCGGTAGACAGACTCGCCCGTGACAACAGCGGCCAGAGCCCGGCTGGTGGGCACACCAAGAGCATGCATCGCCTCGGACACCACATATTCGCGCAGCACCGGACCCAACCACGCGCGCCCGTCGCCCATGCGGCTGTAAGGCGTGGGGCCAGAGCCCTTTAGCTGGATATCAACGCGGTCGCCGTTGGGCGTCAGTGCCTCGCCCAGCAGGTTGGCGCGCCCGTCACCTAGTTGCGGAGAAAACCCGCCGAACTGATGCCCGGCATAGACCTGTGCCAAGGGATCAGCACCATCAGGCACCGCATTGCCCGAGAATATCTGCGCAAGCGTGTCATCATCACCGGGTGTAATGTCCAGTTTGTGCGCCAGATCGTGGTTGAACCGGATCAGCGAAGGCATTTTCACCGGCATCGGGTTGAGCCGGGTGAAGAAATGCATCGGCAGGCGCGCGTAGCTGTTATCGAAGGGGATGTGCAGGGTCATATGCCTTATATAGCCGTGCGGAGAGAGGTTGCTAGAGCGTCCTTGTCATCAGCATGTACCGCTCGCGCGGTTTGAAATGCAGCTTTTCATACAAGCCCCTCGTCTTGGCAGCTTCACGGTCGACTTCAAGATGCAGCGCCTTCAACCCGGCACCGGCCAAGGCCTTGGGCAGCGCCAGCAACACCTCAGAACCGATCCCACGCCCACGCACACCGGGGCGGATGTAGACCTCGTCGATAAACCCATCCATGCCACCCAATTCGATCGACCAGCCGAAACTGACGGTGACATAGCCAATCGGTGCGCGGGCCGGGCCGATCAGATAGACGGCACCGTGAGGCGAGCCTTCCAGCAGGGGCAGGATCGCGGCGCGGCGCACAGGCTCGTCCTGATTGATGCCTTCCTCCTGATGAAAATCGCCCACCAGACGCATCACGCGCTCAAGGTCTTCGGGTTTGGCAAGGTTCAGGGCGGTCATAGCCGGGCCAGCCTTTCGGTCAAAAGATCAAAGAAACCATCGGCGTCCAGATCGCCAATGAAATAAGCATTGGGGACGTGATTGGTGACACCCCACCAATCGGCCACGGTCATGCCCATGGTCAGTTCGGACGTGGTTTCAATCTGTACGTTCACATGTCGCCCAGTGAACAGATCGGGGCGGATCAGATATGCGGTTACACACGGGTCATGCAGCGGCGCGCCCTCCGAGCCGTATTTTTCGCGATCATAGCGCTCAAAAAACTCGGTCATCTGTGCTACGGCGATACCCACAGGGGTACCTAGTGCGCGGAAAGCATCGTTGCGTGGCCTGGTCACCAGCGCTCTGTGGGTCACGTCCAGCGGCAGTACAGTAATCGGTACGCCCGAGCGGAAAACAATATCGGCGGCTTGTGGATCGACATAGATGTTGAATTCGGCGGCAGGGGTCATGTTACCGACTTCAAAATAAGCGCCCCCCATCAAAATGATTTCCTGCACTTTTTCAATGATATCCGGGGCAGAGTTAAACGCGCTGGCAATGTTGGTCAGCGGGCCGATAGGGCATAGTGTGACGGATCCAGAAGCTTCGGTGCGCACTGTGTCGATGATAAAATCGACCGCGTTCTGGTCTTGCAGAGGCATTGTCGGTTCGGGCAGGTCGGGACCATCCAGACCAGTCTTGCCATGCACATGCTCAGCCGTGACCAGATCGCGTCCCAGCGGACGGTCACAACCAGCATAGACAGGGACATCAATTTTGCCTGCCAACTCACAGATAATGCGCGCATTTCTTGTAGTCAGGGGGAGCGGAACATTGCCTGCGACGCACGTGATCCCCAGCAGGTCAATCTCCTCCGGGCTGGCCATCGCCAACAGGATTGCCACCGCGTCATCCTGACCGGGATCGGTATCAATGATGATCTTGCGTGCGCTCATTTGGCGACCATGGCGGCGCAGGTCAGAAATGTCCATCCGGGTTTAATCGCCTTGGCGTTCTTCTGCCTTGGCGCGGTTCCACAGCCCATCCATCTCGGCCAGATCAGACTGTTCGGGCGTTTTGCCGTTCTCGGCCAGATACGCCTCGATCCGTTGAAACCGCCGGGTGAATTTGGCATTGGCCCCGCGTAGGGCGGTCTCGGGTTCGACCCCCATATGGCGCGCCAGATTGGCCATGACGAACAACAGATCGCCAAACTCTTCCTCGACCTTGTCGTGGGTCAGGGTTTCGGCGGCTTCGGTCAACTCAGTTGCTTCTTCGGTGATCTTGTCCAGTACATGCGATGCATCGGGCCAGTCAAAGCCCACCCGCGCGGCGCGTCTTTGTAATTTGACCGCGCGCAACAGGGCTGGCAGGCCCACGGCCACGCCATCCAGCACGCCGGATTGGTTCTTCGCCGCCCGCTCGGCCGCTTTGACTGTTTCCCAATCGCGGGTCTGCTGTTCGGCGGATTTATCGCGGCTTTCATGGCCGAACACATGCGGGTGGCGGGCAACCATCTTGTCGCTGATCCCATCGGCCACATCATTGAAATCAAACAGGTTCTTCTCATCCGCCATTTGGGCATGAAACACGGCCTGCAATAGCAAATCGCCCAGCTCATCGCGCAATTCGCTCCAGGCTTCGCGCTCAATCGCGTCGGCGACTTCATAGGCTTCTTCGATCGTGTAGGGGGCGATGGTTGCGAAATCCTGCTCGACATCCCAAGGACAGCCTGTTTCCGGATCACGCAGGCGTCGCATGATCTCGATCAGGCGGGGCATGCCCCCGTTTGGGGTATGGATCAGGGTATCGTCAGCCATTGCGCGTGGTCCATGAATGGGGTTGAGTGGACCCTGACCTGCCTTTCAACCGGAGTCCAGCCTATGGCCGTGATCAACCGCATTGCCGGGTTTGCCGACGAGATGGCAGGCTGGCGACACCACCTCCATCAGCACCCCGAGTTGGGCTTTGACTGTCATCAGACGGCCGCTTTTGTGGCGGACCGCCTTCGCGGGTTTGGCATCACCCGGATTGAAACGGGAATTGCCCAAAGCGGTGTTGTTGCGGTCATTGAAGGGCAGGGCGACGGGCCTACGATTGGCCTGCGCGCGGATATGGATGCGTTGCCGATTGAGGAGGCGACAGGCGTGTCCTATGCCTCGCAGAATGCCGGGAAAATGCACGCCTGTGGCCATGACGGACATACCACGATGCTATTGGGTGCGGCGAAATATCTGGCGGAGACGCGGAATTTCAAAGGTCGCGTGGCCCTGATCTTTCAACCCGCCGAGGAAGGCCCGGGCGGGGGGCGTGTGATGGTGGAAGAGGGTATCATGGACCGTTACGCAATTGATCAGGTCTATGCGCTGCATACCTTACCGGGGCATGACGCCGGGCGATTGATGACAACGACGGGGCCGATCATGGCTGCGGCTGATACGCTTCATATCCATATCACCGGGCGCGGAGGGCACGGTGCTTTCCCCGAGGAATGCGCCGATCCGGTGGTGGCGGCCTGTGGAATTGTACAGTCTATTCAAACGATTAAAAGCCGAAATGCATCCAAGAAGGACGATCTGGTGATCTCGGTCACGCAGATCCACACGGGTACGATTGATAACGTGATCCCTGAAACGACCTATATCAACGGCACCATCCGCACCTTCGACAAGAACGTGCAGCAGATGGTGTTTCGTCGCCTGCAGGAGATCGTGGATGGGCAGGCCGCGGCTTATGGTGTTGACGCGCGGTTGGAGATTGAATTGGGTTATCCGCCCACAGTCAATCACGCCGGTTCGGTGGAGTTTGCATTGAGCACGGCACAAGAGGTCGTGGGGGATGCCGTGACGTCCGATTATCCGGCTGAAATGGGCGCAGAGGACTTCGCCTACATGCTTGAGGCTCGCCCCGGCGCATATCTGTTTCTCGGGCAGGGCGAGGGGCCGGGACTACATCACGAAGCGTTCAATTTCAACGACGAGGTCGCGCCGATTGGTGCCTCGTTCTTTGCGCGGCTGGTCGAGCGGGCTCAACCAGTGGATTAAGGGAGAAAAACGATGGGGCAAGATGCCAGAAACACTTCAGACGAAGCCTTTACACGCGAGAGCCTGAAAGGAATCGGGAGCGAACCTGCCTTTAGCGGGGCGCTGTCGTTTATGCGGCGCAAATATACCAAGGATCTGACAGGCGTCGATCTGGCCATCACCGGCGTGCCGTTTGATCAGGCCGTGACCAACCGGCCCGGCACACGCTTTGGCCCCCGCGCCATTCGCGAGGCAAGCAGCCTGCAGGCGATGGATATGATCTATGGGTGGGGCGATTATGACGTGATGAGCGAATTCAGCCTGATCGATTACGGGGATGTCGCTTTTGATTATGCCAAAGTGTCCGAGTTTCCGGCAGCGTTGACGGCGCATATCAAGACGCTTCTCGACGCGGATGTGGCAAGCATCGCCCTTGGCGGTGATCACTATATTTCTTACCCGGTATTAAAGGCTTACGCCGAGAAGTTCGGGCCGTTATCGCTGCTGCAATTTGATGCCCATACCGATACCTGGCCTGATGATGATCCGGACCGGATTGATCATGGCACGATGTTTTACAAGGCGGTGAAAGACGGGCTGGTTGATCCTGCGCGATCTGTTCAGGTGGGCATCCGTACCTACAATGCCGACACGCTGGGGGTAAACATCATTGACGCGCGCGAGGTGCATCTGGAAGGGCCCGTGAAGACGGCTGAGAAGATCAAACGCATTCTGGGCGATCACCAGACGTATCTGACCTTTGACATTGATGGACTGGACCCCGCCTTTGCGCCAGGCACTGGCACGCCGGTCTGGGGCGGGCTGACCACCGGGCAGGCGTCGATCATTTTGCGCGATCTGGCTGGAATCAACATGGTTGGCGGCGATATCGTCGAGGTGTCGCCACAATATGATACCACCGGCGCGACGGCCGTGGCGGGCGCGCATGTGGCGGTCGAACTGGCCTGTCTTTGGGGCTGGACCCGCCGAAAGGGGTAACGGATTTCCCATGAAGCAAAGATATACGCGATGAAATGGGTTTTGATCTTGATCAGTGCGATTGCCGCGCTGGCCATTGGGCTGGCAATCTGGGTGCGCGCGGCCCCGTCGGACCCGGGTGTCTGGCATGTCATGCCCGGTGCTGTGACCAACCGCGACATGGCCGGGGGGGCGATGCGCGTTGTTGGGGCGGGCGAAGATGGTTTGATCCGGCTGGACAGCATCATCCGCAAGACGCCCCGCACCACGGTTCTTGCGGGATCGCCGGATGAGGGCATGATCACCTACATCACCCGTTCAAAATTGTTTGGCTTTCCCGATTACACAACCATCCGCCAAAACGGTGCACAGATCGAACTCTATGCACGGCTCCGTTTTGGAGCGTCAGATCTGGGCGTTAATGCTAAGCGACTGGACCGCTGGCTGGCTCTGTTTGGGCAGAGAGGATGATAGGCAGCCTTCGCTGATTTCACGCCACATCGGCACATTCAGCGACATCTGACATTGTGCCATGAAACTGCGTCCATCCACCCGCAGACAGGTCATCTCGCCAATTTCCAGGCGTTCACCGGCCTTGTCCGTGCAATAGCAATCAATCGCCTTGCCCCCCATCGTACCATCGGCAAAGACAGGGGTCGCGACCAGGATCAGAGGCAAAAGATACTTCATTTCGCCATTATACCATGGGTTTTCGTCTTGACCAACGGTTTTGAATACGTGACAGGATCGCCCCTATGATACCCTTGGACAGACTAGAGCAGATCACCCAGCGCTTTGAATTCATCGAGGCGCAGATGGCGACAGGCGGCGGCGACATCGCGCAATTGGGCCGCGAATATGCCGAGCTACGCCCGGTGGTCGAGGAAATCCGCGCCTATCGCCAGATGCTGGCTGATATCGACGGGGCGCGGGTCATGCTGGACGATCCGGAAATGAAAGAACTGGCCGAGGAAGAACTGGCCGGGCTTGAGGCGCAAAAACCTGATCTTGAGGCGGCGTTGCAACTGGTGCTGTTGCCCAAGGACAAGGCCGATGCGCGCCCCGCGATGGTGGAAATCCGCCCCGGGACCGGCGGCGAAGAGGCGGCCTTGTTCGCTGGTGATCTGCTGCGCATGTATCAACGCTATGCCGAAGCCCGTGGCTGGACCTTTGAAATCCTCGAAGAGACCCAGACCGAACTGGGCGGTATCAAAGAGGTGGTTGCCCATGTGAAAGGGCAAAACGTCTTTGCCCGCATGAAATTTGAATCCGGTGTGCACCGGGTGCAACGCGTGCCCGAAACCGAATCCGGCGGGCGCATTCATACCTCTGCTGCCACGGTCGCGGTGCTGCCCGAAGCCGAGGATGTGGATATTCAGGTCGATGCCAACGACATCCGCATTGATACGATGCGCGCGTCCGGGTCGGGTGGGCAGCACGTGAACACCACCGACTCGGCGGTCCGCATCACCCATATTCCCAGCGGTATCGTGGTGACGAGCTCCGAAAAATCCCAGCACCGCAACCGCGAGATCGCGATGCAGGTGTTGAAAACCCGGCTATACGATGCCGAGCGGCAAAAAGTGCATGATGAACGCTCGGCGGATCGTGCATCGCAGGTTGGCTCGGGCGACCGGTCGGAACGCATCCGCACCTATAATTTCCCTCAGGGGCGGATGACTGATCACCGTATTAACCTGACGCTTTATAAGCTTGATCAGGTGATGCAGGGCGATCTGGACGAGGTGATTGACGCGCTGACCGCCGATGCGCAAGCCACCTTGCTGGCGGAGATGGAGGGGTGATCGTTCAGGCGGTTCTGAACACAGGTACGAGAATGCTGCGCGAAGCTGGAGTTGAAGATCCGATCCGTGACGCTCGCATATTGCTGGCTGCTAGCCTTGGCATCAAGCAAGGACGGTTAACATTGCACATCTACGATCAAATAGACCGGGAAATGGAGGCCGCATTTCTGGCGAACGTAGTGGAGAGATGCGAGGGAAAACCAGTTTCGCACCTTCTAGGTCAAAGAGAATTCTTTGGGCGTCAATTCAATGTGAATCCAGCCGTATTAGACCCTCGGCCAGACACCGAAACATTGATTGAGGCGGCTCTCTCGAAGCCTTTTCTCGAAGTTCTGGACCTCGGTATCGGATCGGGCTGTATCCTGTTGACCCTGCTTTCCGAACTGCCCGAGGCGACAGGGATTGGCACCGATGTCTCGGAGGCGGCTTTGACCGTCGCGCAAATCAACGCCAATGCCTTGGGCGTCTCGAAGCGTTGCGCCCTGATCGAAAGTAACTGGTTTGAGGCGGTGGGAGGCCGCTATGATCTGATTGTGTCAAACCCGCCCTACATCGCCGCCGACGAAATGGAGGGTCTCGAACCCGAACTGTCTTTTGAGCCCCGTGTTGCGCTGACCGATGATAGCGATGGGTTAAGCGCGTATCGTGTAATTGTGCCGGGGGCGGGGGCGCATCTAACGCCCGGTGGGCGGCTGCTGGTCGAGATCGGCTGGAGGCAGGGTGAAGCCGTTTCAACACTTTTTCAGGAAGCCGGATTCGAGACCATTGCTGTATCGCCCGATCTTGAGGGGCGTGACCGCGTGGTCAGCGGGGTTTGGCCAAAATAGCGACGTTTCGGCCAAATATAGCAGAAAATACATCAATTCTTTGCCTTTGCCCTTGTACAGTGGCGTCCTGCATGTTTATTGAAAGATAGTCAAAGCGACAGATACCCGTTAGGGCCATCCCGCTTGACACCAAGCCATGACACGTCAGATCCGGCAAATTCTACTCGGCGCAAGGGGTGCCAATCGGATCAAGCGACGATTTGAGCATAGGGCAATCAGCTAATCCAATGAGATCATCGAAGTCACGTTCGCGTAATAAGAGCAATCGCAACAATAACCGGTCCGGGGTCAATGTTATCAACCGTGTGTTTGATAGCTCGGGTCCCGAAGGCAAGGTGCGCGGAACGCCGCAGCAAATTATTGAAAAATACAACCAGCTGGCGCGCGATGCCCAGCTGAGTGGTGACCGCGTTGCAACGGAAAACTTCCAGCAACATGCCGAGCATTACCTGCGCCTTCTGGGTGAAGCGCAGAAAGAGCAAGAGGCCAAGCGCGAAGAGCAGGAACGCCAGAACCGCGAACGCCAGGCCGACCGTGATCGTGAACGGGCCCAACGCCAGGAACGCGAATCCAATGGTGGCGATCTTGCCGATACGCCTCAGCCCGATGTGATGGCCTCTGAAAGTGGCGATGCCGGTCTGGTTGAAACGCCCGAGGCGCACACCCCACCGAAACCCAAACGTCCGCGCCGGCCCAAGAAACCGGCCGAGGATGCTGCGCCAGAAGGCGCGACGCCGGGTGGCGATGCACCGGAAGCCGCTGAATAGACCAGCGGCACAGTCTAAAAATACGCGGGCCTTCTGGTCCGCGTTTTTTGTTGGCGGGGCAAAGCAAAGTGGTGCGCGCGTTCAGTCGTGAAATTGGCGGGCGAGGGCGCAGAACTGTTCCAGGCCCACCGTCTCGGCCCGGTCCGTGGGTTTGATCCCCGCGGCGATCAGACGATCTTCGATATCCGGGGCCAGCCCCTTGAGCGCGGCGCGCAGCATCTTGCGGCGTTGATTGAATGCCTTGGCCACGACCCGTTCCAGCGTCTTTGGATCAGCCGGATAACGCGGTTCGGTCAGGGCGCTGAGATGAACGACGGCGGACGAAACTTTGGGTGGGGGCGTAAACGCCTCGGGTGGCAGGCTCATCACGATACGCACATCTGCGCGCCACTGTGCCAGTACGGCCAGGCGGCCATAGGTTTTTGATCCGGGTTGGGCCACGATCCGCTCGGCCACCTCGCGCTGAAACATCAATGTCAGACTGTCCCAGAACGGCGGCCATGACGGCGGCGTCAGCCAGCGCACCAATAGTTCGGTGCCCACGTTATAGGGCAGGTTGGCAGCAATGCGGATCGGCGGTGTGAGGTGGTCCAGCGTGTTGATCTCAAGCGCGTCGGCATTCAGCACATCCAGACGCCCCGGATAGGCCGCAGCGATCTCGGCCAGCGCAGGCAGGCAGCGGCTGTCTTTTTCAATCGCGACCACCCGGCGCGCCCCTTCGGCAAGCAAACCACGGGTCAGCCCGCCGGGGCCGGGGCCGACCTCCAACACGTCACACCCTGTCAGGTCACCAGCCTGACGGGCGATTTTCGCGGTCAGGTTCAGATCCAGCAGAAAGTTCTGACCCAGCGATTTGCGGGCCGACAAGTCATGGTCGGCAATGACCTGTCGCAGCGGGGGAAGGGTGTCGATGGTGCTCATCTTCATCTGCATTCAGGATCGCAGGCCAAAAGGCAAGAGGCACCTCCGGGAATCTTGGTGGGGAAACCTGAAAGCACGAAATCGACGGAGACTGGCGCGATTGCGCGATTCATGATAAATAAGCGCTTCATGCACTCGCAGAAGTGCGGTTTTTGAGGTTGGGCCTTTGACGATGACGCGGGTTTGCGCGTGCCATCTCTTGGGCAGCAGGATCGTAAATGAGCAGTGAAACCCATCCTGACCATTTCTTTCGCGCGACCATGCGCCATTTCGCCGAGTTGCGCAGTTCGGGGCCGGATCGGGCTGCCTCTTCAAAACCGTTTCCCAAGGACTGGTTCGATTTGCCCGAGCCGGTTATGGCAGATTTCGGCGCGCTGTTCTTCCTCGCTTCACTGACCAATTATCACCGGGCGCGCGAGCTTTCGGATGTGTTTGCCGGGTTTGAATCGCCGTTGCGGTTGGGGCAATACAAGATATTTCGCTCAAACGGCTATCCTCGCGCTGCGATCACCTGGGCCGGGTTGGGCCCCGAGCAGGAATATAATTTTGCGGTCGAGCACAAACCGCTTCGGCCCGAAGACTGGAACAGCGGCGCTTCGCCCTGGTTGATCGACTTTATCGCACCTTTTGGACATATAGATCAGATCGTGCCGCATCTGAGTGAAAACCCTGACCTGGTGCATGTGCGCACCCTTTGGCACAACAAGCTGGGCACCCGCTATCGCATTGTCGAATGGAGCCGCCCAGCCGGAGAGGAAGACGTGCGCGTGCGGTCCTACGGTGTCGGCCAGTTCAAACGGTTCCTGAAAGGGGGGCAGCATGGGCACCCCTCCTAACATCGGCGGGACAACGACGGGCACGGTTGCCGAAGACAGCGGTGTCGTGATCACCGGCACGCTGACCGACACCAGTGGAAACATTTTTGGC
>Ga0316205_10001235_pt1 | contig 34785 bp, 36 predicted proteins | sample 3monthpyrite_MG_FD_204941 | JGI IMG/M metagenome (GOLD analysis project Ga0316205, IMG submission 204941) | Microbial mat bacterial communities from mineral coupon in-situ incubated in ocean water Damariscotta River, Maine, United States -... | ecosystem: Environmental > Aquatic > Marine >...
ATCAAGACCATCATCAAGATGCAGACAAACTTACCTGCGCAATAGAGAAAAAAGACATAGATTCATCTAAACACCTAGCGCATACCCTTAAAGGTGTGGCTTGTTCTGTAGGCGCTATGACTTTATTTGAAGTGACTAAATTACTAGATATTGCCATCAACAAGCAGCAATATGATGAATTTGAAAATTTATTAAAAGATGTTGTTGATCAATTAGCCCTTGTAATGAATGAAATTAAAACGCTTTAACTTAGTATTAAGCCTTTCTTAAGATTACTTTTATACTGTATTATCACCGCAAAGACTTGTATTATTTGGGCGTATACTATTATCAATAAAACTGCCAGCAAGGTTATGATCAACAAGACTCTTAACAAAGCTATATACAGGGGAAGTCAAAATAACATTCAGAAAAAACAATTACCTCTTAGTATTTATCTATTTTTAGCGCTACTTTCTTTTTTCTCATCTGCTAACGTCAATGCGCAAGAAAACACAAGTGAAGATCGACACAAACAATGTCAAAAAAGTGAAGAACAGATCGTATTTTCTCCCAATACTATTTTTGATGAAAGCAAAGAAGATACTTATTTCTTTCATCGTTGGGCTAATTGGTTACATATCACCACTAAAAAAGCCACATTAGAAAATGAATCGGCATTTTTTTTAAAAGACTGTATTCATCATGAAGATGACTTAGCCGAGCTTGAACGTCATCTTCGCACTAAAAAATACCTGCGCGATGCGAGAGTAACTTTTGACAAATCAACTAAAAAAATTACCGCGACAACGTGGGATAATTGGTCATTATTGCCGACTGCTAGTTTCAGTCGAAAAGGTGGTGTAAACAGTTACAGTTGGGGGATAAAAGAGCGAAATCTTTTAGGCTTGGGCATATACGCAAAACTTGAGTCTTATAAAAACACCCAACGTTCTGGCTATGCTATTAGAGCTAACATCCCTTTGTTTCAAAAACAAAATACTGATTTCTACTTAACGTTTGCAGATAATGATGATGGCGATAAAAAATCGGTTTTTGTACAAAAAAGTTTTGCGGGTTTTAAAACGACTTATGCATATAATATTGGTTTTAACCAAGAGTTACGTGACGATACTATTTTTCAAAATGGTGTGGATCAAACTAAATTTAGCCACGATATTAGCTATAAAACGGCGAGCTACTCGTGGTTAAAAAGTAATGATAGTAATAAAACTTTACGCTACAAAGTAGGTATTACCCAAAATAAAGAAACCTTTTCAGCTTTTCAACCACCCGTTGAAACCTTACTTTCAAGTGCCTTACCCCATAACCGTGACTTTGTTTATCCTTGGCTAGGTATAGATTATGTCGAAAAAGAGTTTCATAAACTCACCAATATTAAGCTTGTTAATATAATAGAAGATTTTAATACTGGTTGGCAGTTTGATGCCAATATTGGTATAGGTAATGGTAATAATGATAACGGTGCTTGGTTGTTTTGGAGTAGCAATGTCAATAAAGGCTTTAGTTTTGCCGATCGCTCATTGATGTTGTTAAAATTACGTTTTGAAGGCGAAATATATAAAGATCAACAAACAAGGGTATTGGCGCAAATTAAAAGTGAGTATTTCCACTCTTTTAATGAACAATGGGGAGTGTATTTTAATAATATTAGCACCTTAAGCCAAAACCAATACCTTGATAGGCCAGTAAATATAGGTGGTAACACCGGTGTTCGTGGTTTTCCTTTACAATACCAACATGGCGAATACAGTACTCAGTTCACCTCAGAAATTAGATATTATCCTAACATTAATATTTTTAAACTTTTTGATTTAGCCGGTACTGCTTTTGCTGATGCCGGAAATGCGTTTGGTGATACTTTGGTTGATAATGTTGAAGATAGCTGGTTATATTCTGTTGGCATTGGCGCTCGGCTTTATTCACCGCATTCCAGTAGAGAACACCAAATGATTCATATTGATTTGGCTTTTCCTGTTTCAGATAATCCCACCATTGATAGTGCCGCTATTCGCTTACAGGTAAAAAATTCATTCTAAATACTATATGATAAATTTTATATTGCCCTTTATAAAAAGCACTTTTGTTTTTTTGCTGTTAAGTTTTAGTGTTTCGCACTATGTGCAAGCTTACACGCAAGAACAGCACCCACAAATCAAGCAAAAAATAAAAAGCCAAGACATAACTCAAAAAACTAGAAAAAAATTATCAGCGGAAGAATTTATGCTTCGTCATCAATGTACTAAGCACTTTGACTATGATGTCTATTTAGCGGGGGCTCACGTTGGCCATTTTCAGCGAGTAGTCCGTTGGCAAAAGAGCGATAGTACACTCAGTGCAGAAGTTAACGCAAAAGGAAATATTTATCTTTTATGGTTAGAGTCAACCTATCAACAATCAAGTTTAATGGTATGGTCTCCAAGAAATAATCATTTCATTACGCCAACGTTTACTCAAAAAATCACTGGTATAAGAGCAAGAGAAATGCATGCGGTGATGTCAAAAAATGGTCAATCTTCAACCGTAAACCTTGATGATGAAGTTAGCTATTATAAAAATGAAAATCAGCCTTTGTATGATATTGACACATTAGGTGCACAAATAAGAATTAATCTATTACAAGACAAAAAAGCCTTTGTTTTGTATCGTCAGGCTACTGACCAAATAAAAAAATACGACTTTAAAGTCGTAGGTAATGAAACTATTCGCCATGACAAGTGGGATGATTTAAATACAATTAAAATAAAAGAAGTGGGCGAATACAGTAAAATGGTTTTATGGTTTTCACCAAAGTTGGACTATCAATTAGTTAAAGCACAACTTGATGCGTTTATTTCTCCTATGGTTTTTTTAACTAATTTTACCGAGCAATGTAAAATTTAAAACCAGCTTTTTGAAAAACTAAAAGTCCCAAATTGGCTAGTTCCTTAAGCTTACCTTAAGCTACTAAAAGTAAAATCTCAATAAATTATCAGCAGTTTTGCTTATTCATTGAGAGTCGTGTAATGCCAGCATTATTTACTTTTTTTAAAAACATTCAATTAACCGCGAATCAACTTATTATTATTGTTTGCTGTTATGTTGTTTTTATTCTTAATATCCCTTTTTTAAGTGAAACCTTCAATGCTATCACAGCATTAAATGAGTACAGTATTGGTTTTTTACTTTCTGTTCCTGTCTTTCTATTAAGCCTCACGTTTATTTTTATCAGTGTTTTTGCGCTACGATTTCTACTCAAACCTTTGTTGATTTTTATCGTGCTAAGCTCAGCGATGATTTTTTATGCTAGCTTAACCTATGGCGTGATTTTTGATTATGGCATGGTACAAAATACAGTAGAAACAGACTCTGCAGAAGCGTTAACTTATATTAATTTTTATGCGTTATTGTTTGTCGCTTTGTTTGGGGGCGCGCCTGCTTTTGCTATCGCTAAAGTAAAAATAACTTATGCGCCATTATTAAAAGATATTTCGCAGCGATTAAAAGTTATTACTGCCAGCTTAGTCATTACCGGTATCATTGCCAGTTTATATTATTCAGACTACGCGGCAGTAGGGCGAAATAACCGCATACTGACTAAATACATCACGCCATTTTCGGCTTTGGTATCGACTTATAAATATGCACGTAATAATTATTTTGCTCCCCCTTTGGCTTTTACTTTACTTGATACTACGCCGACATTAGCAAACGAAAACAATCAAAAATCAGTGACTGTGTTAGTGGTGGGTGAAACTGCAAGAGCAAATAATTTTTCACTTAATGGCTATAACAGAAACACTAATCTTTTTACTGAAAAATACCCTCTAGTTTCATTTGAAAACATGACTTCTTGTGGCACCGCAACAGCGGTTTCTGTACCCTGTATGTTTTCAAGAGTATCTAAAAACAATTACAACAAAAGATTAGCAACAAGCCAGCAAAATGTTCTCGATATTGCTCGTTTGTCTGGTGTTGATGTGCTATGGGTTGATAATAACAGCAGCTGTAAAGGGGTATGTAAACGTGTTGAAACTATCAAGATAGACCCTAGTGCTAATAACCTAAATTGTGATGGTAAGTATTGTTTTGATGAGGTGCTACTTAAACCGCTAAAAGAAAAACTGGCAACATTAACTCATAGCAATACTTTGATCGTCTTACATATGATTGGCTCACATGGACCAACATATTATCGTCGTTACCCTAAAAAATCTGCACAATTTTTACCAGATTGTCAGCGCAGCGATATACAAAACTGTTCTCAAGAAGCATTACTCAATACCTATGACAACACCATTGCTTACACTGATTTTGTTTTAAGCAAAATAATACAGCAGCTTGAAGGAGCATCTAGGCAACATGACATTAATACAAATATGCTTTATGTTTCTGATCACGGTGAATCGTTAGGTGAAAACGGAGTATATTTACATGGTTTACCCTATGTTATAGCCCCAAAAGAACAAACACATATCCCTATGCTCTTTTGGCAAAGCAATAGCGAGCAAGGTAGCCAAGCAAGTGTTGATGAAACTTGTTTGCAAGCAAACACTGCACAGGCATATTCTCATGATAATATTTTTGATAGTGTTTTAGGTTTGTTATCAATTAAATCCAGTGTTTATAATAAGAGCAATGATGTGTTTTCTTGGTGCAAACCAGGCGCTGTGCTTGCTCGTGAAAATGTATCTATTAATAAAAATCAACATATACAGTAATAGGCTTACCATTGAAATTTGATGTTAATAATAAACCCAAAGGTTTAAGACGTTTAGTCTTAGCGAATGAAAATTCACTTAAAGCGTTTCGTTGGCTTTATAAAAATGAAGCAGCTTTTAGGCAAGAATTGCTTTTACTCTTGCTACTAACGCCAATAACTTTCCTGTTTGATATTACAAGGTTAGAACAAGTAACGTTAATTATTTCGTTGTTATTTATCCTTTTTACAGAAATTATTAACACCGCTATTGAAGCTGTGGTAGATAGAATAGGCTTGGAAATACACCCGTTATCTGGTTTAGCTAAAGACTTAGGCTCTGCTGCGGTATTTGTCAGCTTAGTAATAGCTAGCCTTACTTGGCTAGCTATTTTAGTTTTTTAAAGTTATGGCTTAGTTGTTGTATTAACTAACTTAATTGGCTAACCGATATAATCCTTTACTGTAGGCTAAAGAGCCAAATAAAGCATGGGCGAGTGCTGTTTCACCTAATGGTTTATTTTCTTTTGCATCAGTTAATTTTTGCTGGTTAATATCATAAGTATAATATTTTATTGCCTTGTGTGGCTGTAAAATTGCCACTTCATTATTTTGCATGTAAGCAAAATTATTGGCAAATTGCATCATAGCTCGTTGTTGAGAGTGTTGCTTGGTTAAATCAAAGCCAAGCATAGGTGTAGCATCATCAATACCTATTAATGACAATAATGTTGGCGCTAAATCTATTTGGCTAGCAATGCGTTTATCTCGTTTGTTTTCTAAACCACTATTTAAGATCACACCAGGAATTCGAAAGTTTTTTATTGGTACAAGCCCTGAGCCATATACGCGGGCATCATGATCAGCAACGATTAAAAATACAGTACCTTGATAATAAGCCTCTTTTTTTGCTTGAGTAATAAACTTACCTAATGCGTAATCTGCGTATTGAATAGCTTTATGACGGGCTATTTCGTGGCTGCCATATTGCTCAATTTGCGTTTGGGTATAGGCAAGTGCTTTAGTTTTTCCTTGTGGAATATCGAAAGGGTCATGGTTGCTTGATGAAAAAATCAAACTAAAAAATGGTTTGTTTTGTTGGTGTAGTTTTTTTAATTCAACATTAGCTTGGTTGAATAAATCTTCATCGCTAGCGCCCCAAGAGGCAACAAATTCAGGTGATTTTATGTCATCAAAATCAACAATAGAGTTGAAACCATTTCCTAAAAAGAAGCTTTTCATATTATCAAAATGACTTTCACCACCATAAATAAATTGTGTGGTGTAGTTTTGTTTTTCAAGTAAGGCTGCAATGGTAAAAAAATTATGCTGTGATTTATCTAATTTCACAACAGAGCGAGCAGGGGTTGGCGTGAAACCTGTTATTACCGCTTCAATACCGCGTACAGAACGTGTTCCTGTTGCATAAAGTTGATCGAATGACCAAGCATTGTTGATCAGTTTATCAAGTTCAGGGGTTAGTGGTATTCCGCCAAGCTCGCCCACAAACTGGGCACCTAAACTTTCTTCTAAAATTATTACTAAGTTTTTGGGTTTACCATGATAATAAGCTGGTTTTTTTGCTAAGGTCGGTAAGCTAGTATTTTTATAGGGTGGAATAGCTAAGCTACTGTTTTTCTGAACTAAACTAATGATTTTTTGTTCAGGCATTTCCCCATAAATTTTTGCTGCATTTTTCTCATTCTTTAGCTGTTTAAAAGCAAACATCACACTGTAAGCTGAATTTAGCGTTAATGAATTTAATAGCGGATCAGTAGAGAAATACACTAACGATGGATTGATTGGGCGGTGATCAAACGTTCCTCTGGCTAAAATAAAAATCATCAAAGTTAACGTAATAAAACTTGATAATACTAAGGTTACTTTTTTAAATAACGTATGGCTAGAATCGGCTTTATCTAAAGTGCTATTTCGTTGTAGGGTAAAAATATAACGACTCGTAAAAGCCCAAAAATATTTTATACCTAAATACATCCCTAAACTTGTTAATACTATGGCAATTAGATGACCATTTAACATCATGCTAGCGACTTCTTTAGGGTAAACAAGGTACTCAATAAATAATCGATTAGGGCGTAGTTCATATTCATTGATAAAAGCAGGGGTCGCTAACTCAAAAAATAATAGCAGTGTTAAACTCGCCACAAACCATACTTTTAAAATGGTTTGCCATTGCGAATTAAAACGAGACATTATAATAAAGGGGTGAAATAGTGCCGGTAAAATTAATAAATAAGCGGCGGTGCTTAAATCTATTCTGCTGCCATTAAATAGTATGGTGAATAGGGTGTTAATGTTGGGTAAACGATCAAACTGCCAAAATATCAATGCTAAGCGACTAAAAGTAAGTAATAGTAGTGCTGTAACAATAAAAGCAATAAAAGGTCTGATAATTATTAAAGAAGGTAATAATCTGTGCATTATTTTATTTAGGTTATTTCAATAATCTAATATGCTGACAGATAAAGCTTAAGGCTCCCTTAAGGTTATTAGTTTTAAATTACTTAATTATTTAGATTGGAAAAAAAATGTCGACACCTTTAATTCTTATTTTACTTACTTTGTTAGCAGGTTTAGCTATGCCTTTTGGTGCTTTAATCGCTAATATTGAACACATTAAAGCTGACTGGCTAGAAGCTGAATTTAGGCATGGTGTCATTGCTTTTGGTGGTGGTGCATTGTTGTCGGCAATTGCATTAGTTTTAGTACCTGAAGGGATTCAGCATTTAAACGTATATGCAAGCTCGCTATTTTTCATTGCGGGAGGCTTCGTTTTTATGACGGTCGACATTATCCTCGATAAATTTAAAACATCAGCGAGTCAATTACTGGCAATGCTTAGCGATTTTATTCCAGAATCATTAGCATTAGGAGCCACCTTTGCAATAAATGAAAGTGGTGCCTTTTTATTAGCAATATTGATTGCACTGCAAAATACCCCAGAAGGTTTTAATGCTTTTAGAGAATTGAAAGATTCAAGTTCAATGAGCGCATCTAAACTTATTGTATCTTTTTCTTTAATGGCAATGCTTGGCCCTATTGCTGGTTTATCAGGGTACTTTTGGCTAACGAGTTATCCACAAATAGTCGCTGCAATCATGCTTTTTGCCGCAGGTGGTATTATGTATTCAGTATTTCAAGATATTGCGCCACAAGTGCCCTTACAAAAGCATTGGGCACCACCTATTGGCGCAGTATTTGGCTTTGTGTTAGGTTTAATTGGTTTTATGCTTACTACAGGTAATTAATTAAGATTAATTTTTTAAAAAATGACTTGATATTGCAATATAAAGTCACCATGCTTTAATTATAGTTACTTAATAAATCTCTATGCAGTTTTAACTTATGAGAATAACACTTCAGCTAATTTCAATTTTTTCGTGCCTATTTTTACTGGCTTTACAAAGCACATATACTTTTGATGGAGTGAAAAGCTGGAATAGCGAACAGCTACAAATTGATAACAATATTGATAAAAGTGATCAAGACACAGATTTTATAGTTGTAGATACAGCTTTGTTGACACCGACATTTTTATTTGAAAATAAATTCTCATTTTATAGCTTTTATATTAATCACCTTCAGCATAAAGCTGGCTTCATACGCGCTCCACCTACTAATTTAGTGTAAGTATAAAAACAGTTAATACCTTAAATTCAAGTATCCAATGTAGAGGCTCTTATGAAAAATCTTAAATTAGTCACCTTAGACACAGTTGATCGTATTGTTACTCCCAATGATTTTAAAAAAATCACCTTAGACTCACCAGCCACAGAAATTTTTACAGACTTTAAATTATTCAATCCGTTAATGATTGAGGCAAATACCAAAGCCGTTGATGCTCTGCATTTAATGTTAAAAGCGCATGTACACTTGAAAATTGTTATATCAGAGTCTAATGACTTTGTTGGCGTGCTTAGCAGTTATGATGTTTCGGAACAACGTATTATGCATCGTGTCGCTTTAGGGCATGATCGCGAAGAGATTTTAGTTAGTGATTTAATGTTGCCACGCAATGAGTTAATGGCATTTGATATTGTAGAGCTCGAAAACTCTACCGTTAATGACGTAATAGAAGCGTTGAAACAAAATGGCTTGCGTCATTGTTTAGTGATGGATAGTAAAAATCATCACATTAGAGGCATCATATCATCGAGTGATATTGCTAGGAAGTTGCATATTCCAATTGAGATCAGCAGTAATGTTACCTTTGCTAAAATATTTAAAGCGGTTAACGGCTAGTTACCTGATAAGTTTTAGATCAATTTACTCCAAAATAATTAAACGCTATTGTTAACAAATGAAATAGATGACTGAATTAACTATTGGTCATCTATTTTTCTTACCTTCAGTCGGTTAACCTAACGCCCAATTTGCTGCAAAATACACTCCTGTATAGCCAACAGTATAAGCAATAATTAAATAGCCAACATTGCGTAAGTAGCTCATAAAATTTAATTCTTTAATTTTACTCATGGCAATAATACCCGCCGCTGAGCCAATAACTAAAATTGAACCACCAACGCCTGTTGCATAGGTAAGCATTAACCATTCAGTTACCTTCATGTCAACATTAGCTTTTAGTAATGCTGCTGTTAATGGCACATTATCAATAATAGAAGACATAAAACCGACAATATAATTAACTTGAATGGGGGGAAGAATGTCGTAAAGAACCGTAAAGCCACTTAGTACGCCAATTTCTTTTAAAATACCGACCAATAAAAGTACGCCTAAAAAGAACAATAGGGCGTCATATTCAACTTCTCTGACATAGTTTAATACATCTTGTTGATTCTTATTTGGCAGCATATTAGCAACTAAAAACATCACAGATAAGCCAAACAGAAAACTTAATACTGGCGGAATACTAAATAAAACATTAGCGAGTAGAGTGCCAGAAATAGTAAGTATAAAAATAATAGCAATAATCACATCGGCTTTTTCTATTTTAAAACGTGTTTTCGTTAAGTGAACTTCGCCTGAGAGCTTAAGAGATAACAGGCTAGCTAAGGTTAACACGCCTAAAAATGATGGGATGACTAAAATAAGAAGATTACCGATAGTCACTTTCCCTTCCAAAAAAATCATTAACGTGGTGACATCACCAGTAATTAGTGAAACCCCACCACTGTTTACGGCAAAAACAATTAAGGTTGCATATTTAAGGCGTTTTTTAATATCAAGTTGTAAGTTCATAACCACGGCAATTGATACTAGAGTGGCGGTGACATTGTCAGCAAATGAAGAAAAAACAAAGGCAAAAATGGCAATAACAAACATTAAACCGCGCTCAGAAATGTTGTTAGGCAAAATCCTTTGCACCAAAGCTGAGATAAACCCTTTACTGTTTAAGTAGGCTACAAAAGTCATGGCTGACATTAAAAACAGCCATAATGTGGCAATTTCTAGCAAGTTTTCATTTAATTGATGATTGGTTTCGGCAGAGCTATTGCCATGAATGGGAAAAATAAAGGCTAATATCCAACACAGTGTACCAAAGAATAAGGTGGTTTTAGCTTTGTTAACATGAATTAAATCTTCGGTAATTATCATTATAAAACTGATGATTACCAATACTAAGATGACAGAGTGAATCATGATGTTCGTTTGACCTGATAAAATTAATGCTTAAAAATTAGTGTATAAAAAGATTAAAAATACGATTAAGAGGAATGTAATAAAATTACTTAACTTAACAATTATTTAAACGTATCCTCAGCCCAGTTTTTACCGAGCTTTTCTTCAATATATTGTCTCATTAGTTGCCTGACCTTTTGTGACGTATTGATATCTTCTTGTGCGCAAAGCTTCTCAAAAATCGCCTTTTTCTTAGGATCTATTAATATCGTTAATCTTGCTGTTCTATTTTCCATGGATAACTCCTTATATTTAATCACAACATTATAATGTTATTATAATGTAATGTTAATTCTATTATGGTCTTATGTTGCTAATATTGTAATATATGGCTTGGGTAATAATTATTGTTTTAATAGTAAAAAAACTACTTGAAAAAACCTTTTTCTGATAAGCCATCAATAAAACCACAATTATCTTTGCTATCAGGCGTTTGGCACGTAGAGATTAAATCATCTAGCGCAGTTTTAATGGTTAACAAGCCCGCAATTTGCTGCTGAATTTTATCACGTTTCTCTATGGCTAAAAGCTGAACATCTTCACAATGCTGCTCACCTAAGGACAACAATTGTTTGATTTCATTTAATGAAAAACCTAACTGTTGCGCGCGCTTTATAAAAAGAATACGCGCTATGATGCTGGCTGAGTAATGACGAAAGCCATTGATGGGCTTTTCAGGTTCAATAATCAAACCTTTACGCTGATAATGCCTAATGGTTTCAATATTTACATCGGCAGCTTTTGCTAGGCGACCAATGGTTAGTGGTGAAGTTGTTTTTTTCATAGGAAAATATTTTTAGTTAACTCTGGTCTTATAGTACATGGTTGCTATGTATTGGCATAGTTTAATAAAAGTTGACATGGAATTAACTCCAGACATTACTATAATGTTAGCAAGCCTAGTCATAGGTTACACTCCTATTCTACCACCTTTACATCTTAGTCTTTCCAAAAAACAAAATTAACTTTTCTTGAGTTTTCCACTTAAGTTTTACCACTAATAATTAAATGGATAATATCTTCAGCTTATATAGTGATATTTACTTAGCCATTAATATCCTCTTTAATAATTCAATGGTAGCCGTTATTTAATTTAGCGTGCTCGCATTTACTAAAATATTTTTAATCTAAATAATGTCGCTTTTGTTGAGAAATTATCCGCACGTTTTTTAAACTTTCTAGGTGGTACTTTCAATAATTTTGAACATGCTATTGGCGATGTTTTTTGAGTAGAGTGTGCCGAAATAAATTGGGTTAATTGATTTTGCTTCTGCAACTCCATCTTCATTTTTGTAGTCGATAAAAGGAATATGGAATTCGTTAGTCACTCGGCAAAGTAACTTGTCAATTTCAATGGCAAGGTCATCACGACTTTTGATTGGGTATTGGTTAGTGAAAATTTGGAAAAATTGATTAAATGCTAATTGCTCAGCTTGGTTGCAGCGGTCTTTTTTGTATCGTTTGATCTCCGTTATGGAGACAAGTAACAATGCTGTTAAGTTATCAAGCGACTTGTTCTCGTACAGACGTTGCTTTTGTGGTGCATAAGATTGTTTTAGTGGGTAGCTTTTGGTTTTGTTGCCTGAGCTTCGAATTATTCTTCTAACAATGTATGGTAGCCGCTTCATTAAGCTATCAATGGTGGATGCATCAAATCTTCGTGTCGCCAATAATGTCCAGAAGGGATGATTGAGCAGCTTAGTGGACTTATTCATCACTATCGGAAAAAGCTTAAAGCCATTCGTTTTGTTTAACACCTCTCCCTTCAATTTTCTTCGCCAAAAGTTATATTCCACGCTTTTCAATACAGCATCACTTTCTTTGAATTGATGTTTTATGTGTTTTTTCAATTGTGCGTATGTTTTGAGATTGTGCTTGAACATAAAGTCCTGCACAGCCGTTTGAGTTGCCAAAATTTTTATGCTGTTTGGCAGCTTTTTGTAATGTAAAAATTCAATGCTTTCAGAAGTTTCCATTTAAAAATATTTTTGTTAGTTAGGTTGTTTCTAAAAATTCACCTTGAAAAATTTTGAAGTTAAAAATTATCAAGTCGCTATTAATCAATAAATTAGTATAGTTCGGTCATCAAAATACCCCTAATTTTGATGAAAACATACACCCTTTGCTAACTGCATTGTTTGAATCTAGCTTTTAAAGTCACACGAAGTTAAACGGGGAAGTTGGATGAGTGATGAAGAGGAAGCGACCTTGATGGCGCAAATTGATGCTGAATTAAGGGAAAGCTATGGTTCGCACATATTAACATTGCATGATATTACCAAGGCACTGAACTATTCCAGCATCAGTGCTGTTAGGCAGGCAATCGCACGTAATAACATGCCAATCCCCTTGTTTAACTTACCAAACAGGCGCGGCAGGTTCGCGTTAACCGCAGAAGTTGCAAAGTTTTTGGCTCGACAAGCAAGTGCAAAAGATGTAAACGGAGAACAGGAAAAGTAATGGCGCAAACGTAAGAAAGCCCTGGGTGCTCTAACACTCAAGGCTCACTTTGAATATCGAATTTTCGGCTCGACTATTCAAGCTTAGTTTATGTTAACGAAAAATCAAAAAACTTCTTCGTTTTTTGATGATTTGTCTACGCGCCTTCAATACTTAATTGGAGGATACTATGCCAAACCCAATTACGGGTGAGCAAATTGACCTTATTGCGGAACTAAAAGAACGTAATAATCTATCATCTCGTGAAAAAGGCCGAGTGATTGGCGTAACCCATCCTGTTATCCTCAGTTATGAACGGCAGATGGAAGAGCTAGGTATTTCTACGGCATATTTGTCGATGTTTAACGACAAAGAAAAACAGCTTCTATTTCACCCTGAACACCCTAAGAGGGAATCTCATTTAGCTGCGATTGACGCGGATTTTTATTTAAAAAAAGTCAGAGCGAGTTATCGAAAAAAATCAAAATATACGCGTAAATCAGCCTTTAAAGAGCATAAAGAGAAATATATTGAAAAAGCGGGTAAACCTTCCCGCTTTTATAAGGCGCTGCGAGATGCAGAAAAGGCTGGAAGTAAACAACTTAAACTCTCACAAACTTATCACCCCGGAGAGGTCTTCTTTGTAGACTTTGCGGGAGTCAAACTGAGCTATGGTGAGAATGATGAATTTGAAGCAAATTTCATTGTCGGTTGCTTTGGACATTCAGGACTTCAAAAATATCGTGCTACAGCAACGCAAACGACAGGTGAGTGGTTAGGCTTTATACAGTATTGTCAGTATTGGGCAGGAGGCAAGGTATTGCGGCTCGTCCATGATAATACAACCTCATTAGTGACAAGCCCGTTACCTGATTTAAAGCTAAATAAAATTTATCAGGTATTCAAGCGGCACTTTGGTTTTATTATCAACCCAATCCCTAAAAAGATGCCTAATTTTAACGCGTTGGCGGAAAACTCAGTTAAGATTTTTACGGCTGAAGTGCTCCCTATTTTAGAAAAAATGAAGTTTAACAACTTGGAAGCAATGAATGCGGTGATTGTGCAATGTGAGGATGAAATCAATCGTCGAATTCTGACTGATGATATCGAATCCCGTATGGATAAGTTCATAAGAGATGAAGCTCCAGCACTAGGCGATTTACCTGAAAAACCTTTTAAAATGCCAGAAAAAGTACGAAAAATCAAACCTCCTTCAACGTGGAATTTTAAAGTTGACGGAGTGACTTACCCTATTCCTTATGATGATAAAACCACCGAGGTAAGTATATTAATTCGTAAAAAAGAAATTGAAGTCAAGGAAGGTAATAAAACACTGTGTGTGCATACTCGTCTTAAACGAGGCGAAATACACGATATTGATCCATCACAACTGCCTAAAAAATATCAAAACTACTTCATTGAAAACCAAGCATTCTTTGCTGACTGGGCTAACGATAAAGCCCCTTCAGTTTTGACACTTGTTAATAAGCAGTTTAACGGTGTTTCAACACCAGACTACCATGCTCGCAAAGCGTGTAAGCGTATTCAAGAACTCCATGAAGATGCAGAAGAGTCGCTATTCATTGGCTGTTGTGACTTTTTAGTCTCTCGTGATGAATACGATGTGGAAGTGCTTGCAGAAGCCATTTCAAGCGATATCGTTAATCCAACCATTGCCGCAGACTGTCGAGCGCTGCTAGCGCAATTTAACACACCCGATAACTCAACCAACGGAGATAATTATGTCCATTAGTCAGGAAATTTTAGATCGTTACAGAGCCAATCGTATGACTCCATTCGCTAAAGGAGTCTCGACATTGGTAACACTGGAAGATTATGAATCGCTAAGCCTTGAGGGAGTGCTGGTCTACCTCATTGACTTTGTTGAACGATACAAAACTAATGAAAAAGCGGAAAAAATCCGTGAAGACGCGAATGTACCATACCCCTGTGCAGCGCTATCTGATGTCGATTTTGGCGTACAACCTAATATTTCTGATTTAGAAGTGAATACATTGGTCTCAAAAACTTGGACGCGTATAGGCGACCATCAAGTGATAGCAGGCTTCAATGGCAATGAAAAACTAAAGTTTGCTAGCGCCATTGCAAATGAATTTGTGGATAAGGCTACCTCTACGTTTGCTTTATCGCTTAATAAGTTACTCATTGACTTGCGAATGTCGTTTAGCAAAAAACAAACCGACACCAAGCTTAAGGAGCTTAACAACGTTGATGTGCTATTGATTCATGACTGGCTACTAAAAGACAAATCTATTGAAGATGTATCACTGTTATCGTTATTTCTAAAAGCACGCAAACAGCCGTTGCTTATTGTGACGAACATGCCTACTGAGCGTTGGCGTGATGATGTTCAACAATCAAAATTGCCTGAAGCTATGCAGAAACAGCTTTTGAATAAAACCCATTTCTGGCGCTTTAAAGAGCCGTCAGAATCTACCATGCATTAATCACTGAGGAGCACATTATGATCATTACACAATCGGGATCATCACTACCATTAAGTCATGTACTAGCATCTGAGTACGTTTCACCTAGCCAAACAATACCGTCAACTTTTGGACGACTCGTTATTACATTAGGTGACATACAGGAGGTCAACCCAGTAGCACTTCGCTGCGAAGCGCCATTAGATGCCATTGAACTTGAACAACATGGTTATCACTATGGATTCTTTGAACGTGGTAACGAAGTCTGTGTAGATACCTTTGCTACCTTGAGTAAGCTAGGCATACATACCTTAGCCTATTTTTGTGATGTAAATGGGCCACAGTTTGATACGCGCAAAATGGCGAAATTTGCACAGCACTTTGATATCAAACTGTGCAAAGTACTGTTACCGTTTTGCCCTCATGATTTTGCACTGTGGGATAATTGGCAGTGGCGTATCTTTGATAACCGTTTGTCACTGGCATTAAATGATATGCAGTCATTACCCAAACCAATCAAATTGTTAAATGGAGGAATAGATAATGCACCCATCCACTAATCCAGAATGGCAGGTTTACAGTCCATCGAGTTTGGTAACAGCCGAAACCGAATTGACATGGCAAGAGACATTGATAGATCACTACCAATCCTCGCTGTTAACACAGCCCGAAGCACTCAAATATCTAACATTAGGCTTAGGGCTAAATGACACTGAGGTAATAGATGAGTTTCGGCTGGGGTTTGTTGATAGAACACTTGCTCATCGATTACCTGAGCGAGAAACCTTGGAAGGTGATATGGTGCGCGGCTATTACCAGCGATTGCAACTGATAAAGGGTGTAACAGGTCATGAAGTGTATCGCGGTATGATATTTGTGCCGATATTTGATGCTAACGGTGAACTTATCGCTAGTTTTGGTCAGCGTATTGCGTCATATCCACTTGCTGTTAGAGGTGAAAATCATTATACGGTGCAGCCTGAAATTGAAGGACTGTTCTTTAACCATCAAGCATTAGGTGCATCTAGCTATGTTATTTTGTGTGAAACGCCCTTTGATGTCATGAGCCTGCACATGGCACAAATTAAAAACGCGATAGCGTTGTTGGACTTTAAATATTTCGATAAGGCGCATGTGAATCAACTGTTGGAAAATGGTATTGAAGCAGTCACCATTGCGTTTTCACGCACACCTGTTGGTGATAGATATTTTGCCCATGTTCGCAGAGAATTACAGCAAGTAGGCATTAAAGTGAATAAGCTTGATATGTTTACAGGTGAAAGCGTTAATAGCATTTGGGCCAAATCACTACGTTTGAATGTGGTATTCAATGAGCTTCAAGGTCACCAACAGGAACAACAGCCGCCGCCATGCCCACCAACCTATCACTAATTCAATCAATGGCGCAGTACATAGAGTATTGCCAGCTTGATGAGCAAAGCCCACGCACAATTGAAGGTAAGCGTTGTAACCTTCAATTGTTTGTCCGTTGGTATATCGTTAATGTGGGCTTTAGTGCTGCTGATTTAACTCTTGATGGCATAATGGCGTTCATTAAGCACTTACATAAATATCGTGATCCGCAAAACAAACGCTTAATTGGCAAAGCGACCAGACGCAACAAAATCACCGCTGTTCGAATGTTTTGTCTCTATTTGTATCAACATGAATTCATCAAAGATAATTTGTCAGAAAAAGTAAAAACGCCTAAGGCAGATAAATCTATTACACAAGCCATACTGCAACCAGATGAAGTCGCTGCCATTGCTAATCAAACGACTTATTATGGTGATTATGGGCTTCGAGATAATGCGATACTAGCGGCTTTCTTTGCTTGTGGCTTTAGACGTGGTGATGTAACTAAAATAAAATTAAAAGGTATCAACGAAGCGGCTAAATTGCTTTTTGTACCTGATGGCAAAGGTGGACAAGATAGAATAGTGCCGATTGCAGAGGAGGCACTAAAAGCGGTGCTGTATTATAAAAAACATATTCGTCCAAAGCAGATAAACTATATGTCGGGTGACTATCTATTTTTAGACAACCGTGGATTACCGTTTAATGGCGGTCAAATCACTGCACTGGTAAATAAGTACAAACGTAGAGCAGGCGTATCAAAGCCCGGTGCTAGCAACCTCTATCGTCATACGACAGCAACAACGTTGCTCGATAATGGCGCTGATTTATTAACGACTCAAAAGATACTAGGTCATGCTAGCGTTGTAACTACGCAAGGCTATACGCACATTGCCGTGAAGAAAATGAGCGAAGACTATCAGAAGTATCACCCTGCGGTGCAAAACCCAAACCTATATATTCCGCGCAGCCACCCTTGTTTCATTAAGGGGACACGCTTAGATTAATCCAATATTATGCTCGTTCTTTAAGTTGTGACCACTTTTTATCAATAGTTGTGATAATAGTTTTGATGGTAGGCTTGGAAACCTCTACGCTCTCAAATAAGGTTTTGGCGTTTGTAAGGTGGTCCATAATGTTTTCAGACATCTTTACTGTTTCCTTAGGGTTTATGCTGGCATGTCGAGCCATTAACTCTAAGGAAGCTTTATTTGGGGCCATACCATCTCCGTTAAATGCAGTCATATGCTCACCAAAAGAGGAAGGTGAATAGATAACATCGTAGAATGGCGATAATCTCCAATTATTCTTGTCATCACATAGAAAAGCAAAATTCTTCGCATGATCGTCTTGATTACAGATAAGGTAATTAAAAAGTGCTCGTTGGATCAGATTCTTTGCATCTTCCGATCCGCACATGGCGCGTGTGGCTTTGACAAGATCTACGTAATCAAGAGCTGGTTCACGAAATGAGGCATCAAGAAGACCGCTAGCAGAGACCATATGAAGCCTTCCTTTATTACCAACACAATCAAATCTATTTTGGCGTAGCCAAAATCTACCATCATTTCCATTTAATAACTCAAACTTTGCGGTTTCAATACCGCATTGGTTAGCTAATGTCATGCAGCAAAATTCTACGAGACTTTCTTCGTGCTTTAAATAAAAGTTATCCGAGGTTAGCTTTATTAGACAGTGTGTTCCATTGGCATGTCGTTTTGTAGTGTATGAGCCATCAGCTAAAAGAGTCGCGTTTATTTTGGGTCTAGCGCCACCAGAGCCTGCGGTATTCATTAAATGGCCTATTAGCGCACTTTCAGTACCTTCAAACTCTTCTATTGCTTGTTTGCCAAGCTCCTGAATGGAAATATCCTGACGACTGTCATTATCTTCTAGTGCTATTGTTGGCTCGTAATAAAGAGAGCCTAGGCAATTGTCTCCAATAAACGCAAGTCTCTCTAATTGGGTAACTGTTTTTGGGTCATAATGTTTTTTTCTGAAGATTCTATCCATTAGGTATAGTCCCCATCCATCCGGCAGACTATCAGCGAATACACCGTGTAATTTTTTGTGCGGTGTTCGTGGACCCAATTGAAGGTTTATAGACTCCTCTAAAGCAAACGGGGATATATTTGAATGTTTTGTTAAGTAGTGCTCGTCATACTGAAAATAAATTCCAGCACTATTTTCAGCAAGTTCACCAACTTTAATTTCTCTTCCATTAGAGAGTCGTCGTTTAACAATAAGTTTGTGCTTAAGCATTTTTGATCACTTCGTCGATGCTATTTGGCACATCTACTTTTTGAGTAAGTTGCTGAAAATCAGCTAATTTACTTACAGCAGCGTAAATCATTAAAAACTGGCGCAAAGAAACTTCCCCTGTGTTTTCGAACTTTCGGATGGTGCTATTAGGTACGCCAGTCTTTTCTGAAAAGGCTTGGACACTATACCCTTTAGCTTGACGAGTAGTCTTCACAAACTGACTAAGCTCTAGCTGAAGATCAAAGGGAGAAAGTAATGACAACATGATAAATCCTCTAACACTTATTTGCCACTATAGTAGCAAATATATAGGTTAAAGTCAATTAATTGCTATTATAGTAGCAATTAATGTAGTAACTCAATAATCCTTGTTTTTGAACTCAGGGTGCGCAATTAACAGTTCATTAAGCAAAGTACCAATAGCCAAAAGAAGAAAGTTAGTAGCCTCAAGGGTATCTACAATAATTATAGAATCAAATCAGTTAGAGCCTTTCGGTGAATATTGATGCAAGGATGAAAAAATGCTAATTTACCCAGCATAGTTAAACTTGATTTAACCACTTGTTCTTTAATAGTTTATTTCTTCTGTTGAGGTGTTAACCCTACAGTCTCCCCGTTCACATGAACGGGCGGGTGTATGATTATAACGTTGGCCGTTTCATGAGTGTTGATCCCTTCATACAAGAGCCTGGTAACAGCCAATCGATTAATCCGTATTCGTATATTATGAATAACCCCTTAAGTGGAACTGATCCTACAGGGTATGTTGGCTCTCGAATTAAGCGCAAAGATCCTGACCCTGTACAAGCTACCGTTTCACAAGAAGGAAATACCACTAAAGTTAAGTTGACAGGTGGTACGGCTAAGCAGCAAAAAGCAGTGCAAAATGCTATTAATAATGGAGCTAAAAAGATTGGCTTTAAAATGGCTGAATCTTCAGGGAAAGTGGGAACATTGCAGTCAAGAAATACTGATAACAGTGCTAACCAAAGCTTTGGTGCACCAATTTATAATGATAATAGTGCAAATGGTGGAGAATTTGATAGTTATACCTCTGAGTTAACAGATTTAGGTGATAGGAAAATTTTAAGTGGTGATATTGAGGTTTCAAAAAAATCTATTACGGGTGAAACTACAGCTATCAGTATTCTAGATGGTAAAATAACTAGATCAAAAGAAGCTAAAGTGGAGGGACTTGCTATTTCTTTTGTGGAATCTACGGATGAGAAAGGCCAAACTACAGACTCTTTACAAGTAGCAAGAGGACCATTTTCTGCGTCGATTGATGAAAAAGGAAAACTCGAAGGAGCTGTATCTATTCCACTACCGAATGATATGGCTGTAACTACTAAAGTAGGTGCTGATCTAAATGCAGCAGTGAAAAATAGAAATAATTATCTTGAGAGATTGGTAAGGTTTATACAGAATTGTGATGGAGGCTCTGGAGCATGCGGTTTTTAATAGGTTTTATATTATTTATATCTTTAAGTTGTTTTTCATATCCTCCAGAGAAAGAGGAGAGCATAAACCTTAATGTGATAGAACTTAATGACCAATATAACTTTATGAAAAAATGTGCGGAAAAGAATGATATTGAATGCCAATATAAATTATTTAAATTTGTTATTAAAAATGAATATTTGTTAAATGAACATGCTGACTATGCATTTAAACAATTGATAAATGCAGGTATGAATGGGCATCTTAATGCACAATTTGATATAGGGTCATTATACCAAACAGGAATCTTGGTTGAAAAAGATGCAGATGCTGCTCTTACTTGGTTATTAGAAGCTTCAAGTAAAGGCCATGTGCAAGCGATGTATTTGGTTGGTAGTAATTATGAAAATAGAGGTGTAGAAAGTAAATGCGAGAAGAATAAAATTGAAAATTGGAATAAAGCTATTGAGTGGTATTCAAAAGCTAATGATTTGGGATTTATATCAGCCAAAAGGCAATTAGGTGTTGTTTTACTCCGTAAAGATATTAACTCAGCCGAAGGAGACAATTTAATCATGGAGGCAGCTATTGAAGGAGATGGAGCTTCTATGCGACTTGTTGGTTTAAAATTTAAATACGAGTGGAAGAAATCTCAAAATGAAAAAGATCTAACTGAGGCCGTTAATTGGTATCAAAAGTCTGTAGATTCGGGGTATAAAGCAAGTAAAGAAGACTTATCTAAATTAATTGCTGAGAAAAATAAAATACAAAAATCAAAATGAACTAAATGTGACATTCCGTAATTTAATGATTTAGTGCTTTACTAATGAAAATAGCAACTTTTAGCATGGATAAGCAAATAACTAAGTCTTACACTGAAACTTTATTAGACTTCAATTTTTTAAATCTCAAAATTATCATTATGTCTATTAAGGAAATTACAAAGGGAACGTTATGTTTAAAAAATTATTCCTAGCCTGTGTTTTGTTATCAAGCACACAGGCACTAGCGGCAGTAAAATGCCCAGAAGCAAAGATCCAGATGTTAAAACCAACGGCTGATAAAGTATTTATTCAGTTAGAAGGCCAAAGCTGGCATGTGTTGGCACTGCAAGGTGACAAGGACTACGATAAAAAGTTATCTCGCGCCATGTCAGCCCAACGCAACGGCCAAAAGGTGGAATTACAATTCCCCAGTGGCTATGACGATACCTGCATGTCATCAGACACCAGTGTTGTCGCCAAAAAGATAAAGCTGATCAAGAAAGAGCGGTATTAGCTTAAGTATTGTTGATATAGATTTATTAAAAATGACTATAAAAAAAGGAGAAAAACATGGCTGTTAAACATACACCAACAGGGGTGGTACACCAAGGAACCAAAGGTGGAACTACAGGTTGTGGCGTTGATACCAAAAAGAACGATGGTCACTGGGTAGATTCACATCAAAAAATCACTTGTGACAAAAATGGATGTAAGAACTAGGTTTCTTCACTGTTTTGGTTTCAACGAAAGATGAATAGCTCTAGTCCCAATTTAGCGGAAGGGACTTGTTGCCAAAAGATAAAGCTGATCAAGAAAGAACGGTATTAGCTTTATTAGGGTGTTTAAAAGCCCGCAAGAGTATGTTTATATGGTTTTAAATCTCAAGGTTTATGGGAACCTGAATGTTGAAGGAATAACTAATCATGCTCACTTTTAATGGAAAAACATTTAACGCTGGCGACTTTACTCAAAGTATAACTGATGAAGTAGTGCAGTTAACAAAAACTGAAATGGGTGAACGATTTCGTTCAATTTGCCATCCAAAAACAAGAGAATTCCCAACTGTCATTGTATTTGGAAACTCCTTGAATGAGTTATCTTTAAAAGTTGAAGGCTCAAAAGAGCTTATAGAGCACATTCATACCAAATTACCCCCTGAAGACCTAGCGAGTGTTAAATTTGTTGAAAGGAGAAAGATATTGTCACCTAAAGTATTTCTTAGTTTTGGATGGGAAGATCACCAGTTAGCTGAAAAAGTAGCAAAAGAGTTGATGAAAAATGGAATCGACACTTGGTGGGCTGAATGGGAAATCCAGTCTGGTGATAGTCTCAGGCAACGTATTGATGAAGGATTAGGTGTATGTACTCATTTTGTTGTTTTATTATCAAAAGAGTCAATTGAAAAGCCTTGGGTTAAACAAGAAATGGACGCAGGGCTTGTCAGAATGCTTGATGAAAAATGTAAGTTTATTCCGTTACGTTATGAATTACCTCCCTCAGAATTACCGCCACTGCTTTCAGGTCGTTATAGTCCAGAGGTATCTGACGATTGCGATTTGGCATCATTAATCAATGATATTCATGGCATTTCAAAAAAACCTAAATTGGGTAAAGTACCGTATAACAAGGAGCTGCCAGACATTGGGTTTAGTGTAGCTGCCACAACTATCGCAAGTGTGTTTTGTGAGCAAACTGAAACTGGAACAAGTAGTGATCCGATGCTATCGATGGAAAAAGTTATTGAACATTCGGGCTTAGCTCATGAAGATGTTGAAGATGGCTTATACGAACTAAGATCTTTTTTCAAAGATGATCAACATTATGTTCGCCCTGAAAGTGAACTATTTGTTGAATTTGATAAAGCATTTAAGGGGTGGGATTCAGAAAAAGATGCATTAAGAATAGCCTCTGCAATTCTTAATGATGATAAATTTCCTACTAGCGTAGAGAAGACCGCAACTCAGTTTGAATGGACACCTCGCAGAATAAACCCTGCAATAAATTACTTAATAAATCGAGAAATATGACGTGATTCAGAACTCATGGGTGCTCATCCATGGGCACAGCACTATATTGAAGAAAAGCAAAGTGGCTCTATTCGCAGGTTTGTAAAAAGCAGGAGTTAACAATTAGATTATTGATCCCAGAATCCTTCAATAGATAAGAGGTTGGCATTGAAGAACACAGATAATGGCTTTATTCATATCATTTTCTCATTTCTAGTTGAAATGTTGAAAAGGTTAAATCTAGTTGAGTATTTTAAATCTGAATTTCAATATTGGGGGATTCATGCTTATGGCTACCCTAAAAGTAACGAATCTTACCGAAAACTTGCCAATCTAGGTATAGATACGTTTATAACCTTTAAATGGCTTATTGTTACCATATTGTGGTTATGGGAACAGGAAACTGCTTTTGCCGAAGCGCTGGTCTGGTATCTAATTATTAGCAATATCTATACGTATTTTTATTATCATGCATGGGATGTTTCATCTGGCTCATTAACCAAAGAGCGTAGTCAACGTAGATTTGTCAATGTTTTACTGTCGATGGCATTTTCAATTTTTTGTTATGGATACCTTTATGCAGTTCCATACCATTGTGATTTTAACTTGGGAATACATAATGGATTTTGGGATATGATTTACTTCAGTACTGCAAACTCATTCACCGTTACATATGGCGATGTCGAGCTTTTAAATACAACAGCGAGAATGGTCAGCTCAAGTCAACTGGCAGTTACATTTATTTTTGTGCTGATTGTTGCTTCATCTATTCCAACTAACACCACTAAGTAAAATAAAAGGATAATTATGTCTTATAGAAACAAAACGTATGCCATTTTTGACGCAGGCAACGGTAAAATCACCGATGAAGACCTGTGTAATTACCGATTAATGATGGTATTGATTTCAATTTTCATGATGCACACGATATAAATAATATTACAGATCGGGCTAAAGAGCCTCAAATAAAAAAGAAGCTTCGTGAACGTTTTAAAGCAGCGAAACAGTTTGTTGTTATTGCAGGAAAAAATACAAAGTCGAATGATACCTATGTGAAATGGGAACTTGAGATAGCATTAGAGCTAGAGTTACCTATTATTGTTGCATACATGAATAAATCTAAGCGACTAGATAAGAATGTGTGCCCAATCTTATTAGTAGATGAAAACTGTGTTCATGTTCCATTTTCACCTGAAAAAGTTCAACATGCTTTAGATAACTTTCCTTCTTATTATCACGAAAATAAGAACAAGAAAAAAACCAACTATCATTGGGATTAACCCAAGTAAAAGAAGACCAGCTTGTGCTGGTCTTCCTTTACTTTGTGCTTGGTTTTATCGTCTAGTGAAAATAGTCATTTGGTGCCAAATTGAGCGGGATTAGATAAAGGCGAATCGTAAAGGTTAATAACTTTGCTCTCAAAGAAGCCAGCGGAAGCTGGTTTTTCTTTACCCTTATTTGTTTTTATTCTAGTTCCTACTATATTTACCTGTGACTCGCTTAACTCGAAAAGTTAAGTTTTTTGCAGGTGAAACTGCTTATCCAACGAAATTGGATTTTTACGATGAATCATGAAAATACCCCTGTCTAATCCCCGTTGTTTACAACCATTTATGATGAGGCTCAGCCTGTTGGCAACCTAGGACGAGGCACACATTACTCCATCCTAAGAGCAGCTCAACCGCTAAATTACTTAAATAGGCAGCAAAAAGAAATTCAGGCACAAGACCTATGTGTGGTTTGGGATGAAGATCATGACACGCGTGTCATTGAAGTTATAGAAGAACTATATCTGCAAAACCTGTTGGCTCCCGTCATCTTTATTGGCGAAAGAAAAGGTTCTGTTACTGTCTTGGTTCATATTGATTTCCGCAAAAATGATCTTTTGTTTGAAAAGTTTGCGCAACAATTAGGCCACATAACTAGCAGTTTGAACGACCCTTGGACATTGGCAATTGAAACATATAGAGCGCCACGTTGGGAGCGCTTTGAGTCAACTATGATTAATGCTGATAGCGAAAAAGTTAAAACTTATTTGGATAATATAGACAATTTATGGAACTTGGGGCTAAAGAAGTACGAAAGACTGACTCTCACGCAAGAAGAGCACCTTTGTTCTCAAGAAAATACAGCTACAACATTTACTGAAGAGATTCCATTTTGACATGATTAACTAATGTCTTTAAGGCATAAGCAATTTTGCAAAGCTAGACGCACATACTAGGGCGCTGACTTCGCTGACATTGTTATTGAGGCTTTATTTGGGCTGATAGTTCTTCAGTTGCTGAGTAAACCCAAAAGGAGCAACAGCTATGCTCTCAATACTGCGGAAGCTGGTTTTTCTTTGTCTAAGCCCTTTTCTTAAATATCGCTGGATCACATTGAGATTCAGCATATTCGACAACAGCATCATTCCAGTATGAGCTTGGATATGCATAGATTAAGAATGTATGGCAACAATGTTGCCATAGCTTTATTTGATGCTCCGTGAGCCAAGTAAAGTCTATTAGCTCTTGATGCTTGTAGATATTGCGAATGCCAGTGTTTAGGTATTTCTCTGATGCAGTAGCCGATGTTATTGGACCTCTTGCTGAGGAGCTTGGACAAAGTGACAACCCAAACAGTACATTTGAAATCATGCATTGGTGGTGAGCTAAATATTGCTTGCACGCTTGCCGAATCAATTCATCATCAGTAACGTAGTAAATCATCGGCCTTAATCGAGGCCAAAGTTGAAATCTTTCATGAGGCTTTACTTGAGTGATCAATTGATACTCTTGGTCAATTTTTTCTCTGAGTTCTTTTGGCAACATGGTGAGTAAATTCAAGTGCATTTTGACGCTGCCTTTTAATGATTAATTGAACATTTATCATAAAAAGTCACCGATGAAATCGCCAATAATTTAATGGAAGATAGTGAGGCTTTTTAGCGTAAAAATGGTCTTTCACATTTATCGGTGGTAAAGTTACATTTCCCCTTGCAAGCTACGTAACTAATTAATTTAATGAAAAATATATCCATTTTTAATCGTGAATAATGTCGCTATATTTTAATGTTTAATTAATAGCGGTGGTAAAACTAAAATGGAATATTGGCTTCAGTTAAATGCAATACTGGTAACAAAGTAGTGTAATCTACGCTCTAGCTAACTTTACTAAAGCTTGAATACGTTGACCTTGCCGAGTCGTAAGGGGAGTTAGGGTATCTATATCGTTTAAAACTAAATTGGCAATTTTACGTATATTTGCTGAACTTGCATCACCGCCAAGTGTTTGCATAAACCGTAGGTATTCTGCTCTTATCATGATCTATCCCTTTTAATTTCATTTGAACAATTTCACTTGGTTAAATAGGAGAGCAAACTGTAGGAAGTTGATATTACGCTCATAAAAACCGAAATATCGAACAACAGAGATAGAATGATCCCTCAATATGAGGGGGAATTTATTATTAGCTTAAATTGAAATACTTATCCGTGTAAATCTATTTCTATATCTGTTGACGGAGCTGAACAGCAAGTTAATATTTCACCATCCCCAACATAGGCTAGAGGGGGAACTTCATAATGAACTTCCCCTTTAATTAACTTGCATCTACAAGCACCACAAAAGCCATCTCTACAATGGTAATGTGATTCAATATTTTCTCGCTCAAGAGTACCTAAAATATTTTTATCTTGTTCGAGGAACGAAATAATTCGCTCCTCGGTAGTTATTTTCCATGACATTACAAATCGAAATCAGTAAATTCACCTGAGCCAACGTTAGAATCAATTTGGCCAACAAGGTAGCTAGATATCTCAGCTTCTTGTGGTGCAACTTGAACATTATCGGATGTTAGGTAAGCATTCATCCAAGGAAGAGGGTTGCTTTTAATATTGAATGGGCTGTCCAAACCAATAGCAATCATTCGTTGATGACTAATATACTCGATATACTCTTTGATAATTGCAGCATTCAGACCAATCATTGAACCGTCTTTAAATAAGTAGTCAGCCCATTCTTTTTCTTGCTCAACAACGTCTAAGAAAATCTGTCTTCCTTGATCTTCTAATTCGATACATATTTCCTGCATTTCAAGGTCATCACCACCATTTTTCCATATGTTTAACATATGCTGAGTACCCGTTAAATGGAGCGCTTCGTCCCTGGCAATAAGTCGAATTAGTTTACTGTTGCCCTCAAGCAAGGATCTCTCAGAAAATGCAAATGAACAGGCAAAACTAACGTAAAAGCGGATAGCTTCGAGTGCATTAACTGAGCACACAGCTAGATATAATTTTTCTTTTAATTTACGTAAAGTAACATCATATTCAACACCTTCAGACGTGTGCTTGCCTTCACCATGCAAGTTATATAGCTGTGAATATAAAATTAAGTCATCGAAGTAAAACGCAATACTTTCTGCACGCTTTAATATCGCTGGATTAATAACTATTTCATCAAATACTTCACCTGGGTGAGTGAACAAATTTCTTAAAATATGCGTGTAAGAACGAGAGTGAATTGTTTCAGAAAACGCCCATGTTTCAATCCAAGTCTCTACTTCAGGTAAAGAAGCAAGGGGAAGTAAAACGGCATTTACTGAACGAGCTGCCATACTATCAAGTAGTATTTGATATTTAAGGTTAGAGATGAAAATATGCTTTTCAGCATCTGATAAGCCTTGCCAATCTGCACGATCTTTTGATACATCAACCTCTTCCGGTCGCCAGAAGAAAGATAGTTGCTTTTCAATTAAATTCTCAAATGCTACGTGTTTTTGGACATCATAACGTGATACATTTACTGGGTTGCCAAAGAACATTGGTTCTTTTAAAGCGTCATTATTTTTTTGATTAAAAGTAGTATATTTCATTTTTTATTAATTCCGGGATAAAGCCACATATTTATTTTTTTATGCTGCTATTTTAAGTTGTGTGGCATTTTTTGTAATTTTATGTGGGGTGTCACATAAGTTGATCACATTGTTTGCTTTTGTTTTTACTTGATTATTTGTCAAATTGATGCTATTATGTGTATATCTCTGACGGGATTTCAATTTAATTATTTTAGCATTACCTTCTAATAACTCTCGTTCAGCAAAGGCAAATGAACAGGCAAAGCTTACATAAAAACGAATAGCTTCTAAGGCATTAACTGAGCAAACCGCTAAGTACAAACGTTCTTTTAATTTACGTGTGCTTACTTCAAACTGTTCTTTACCTTCAACGTTATAAACACCCTCACCTTGGGATTGTAGTAATTGTGTCGTTAAAATAACATCATCAAAATATTTTGCGATACTCGACGCACGTTTTAAAATAGCCGGATTAACAATAATATCGTCAAACACTTCACCCGGCTCAGTGAATAAATTACGTAAAATATGGGTGTAAGAGCGGGAATGAATAGTTTCACTAAACGCCCAAGTTTCTACCCAAGTTTCTACTTCTGGCAATGACACAAGGGGTAATAATACCGCGTTTACCGAGCGAGAAGCCATTGAATCAAGTAATGTTTGATATTTTAAATTTGAAATAAAAATATGTTTTTCAGAGTCGGTTAAACCTTGCCAATCAGCTCTGTCTTTAGATACATCAACTTCTTCTGGTCGCCAAAAAAAACTGAGCTGTTTTTCTATTAATTTTTCAAAAGCAATATAGCGTTGCTGATCATAGCGAGAAACATTAACACTATTACCTAAAAACATTGGCTCTAGTAAAGCATTATTGGGAGTTTGGTTAAACGTGGTGTACGTCATTAGCGGTTATTCCTTAGTGTGTCACTTTAGGTAGAGTGACAATGAGCCTACCTAATAGTACTAGGCTCTTTATCTTAAATTATTGTTGTTTTGTTTAAGTAAACAATAGTGCTTTTTTACTAGCTATATTTTACACGCGCCACCGGCACAGCCATCATCTTCAACTTCAACATCATCACTAGCACCATCACGAGTGTTGTGATAATACATAGTTTTAACGCCAAGCTTATAAGCTGTTAAGATATCTTTTAAGATTTGCTTAACCGGTACTTTACCGCCGTCAAACTTAGCTGGATCATAGTTAGTATTGGCTGAAATTGTTTGGTCGACAAATTTTTGCATAATGCCAACAATTTCTAAGTAGCCTTCATTGCTCGGAATATTCCAAAGAAGTTCATAGTTATCTTTAAGTTTTTGATACTCAGGTACTACTTGTTTCAAAATACCATCTTTGCTGGCTTTAACACTGATCAAGCCACGTGGTGGTTCAATGCCATTAGTAGCATTTGAAATTTGTGATGATGTTTCTGACGGCATTAATGCTGACACCGTTGAGTTGCGCACACCATACTCTTTAATGCTGGCACGTAGTGCTTCCCAATCTAAATGCAGTGGCTCAGCGGTAATGTCATCAATGGCTTTCTTATAGGTATCTATGGGTAATATACCTTGCGAAAGACGCGTTTCATCAAACTTAGGGCAAGCGCCTTGCTCTTTTGCTAATCCGTTGGTCGCTTTTAATAAATAATATTGAATAGCCTCAAAGGTTTTATGGGTTAAGTTATTAGCGCTACCATTTGAGTAGTACAAGCCATTCTTAGCAAGATAATAAGCATAGTTAATGACGCCTATGCCTAAAGTGCGGCGCGCTAAGCTGGCATTACGAGCGGCAGGAATTGGATAGTCTTGATAATCTAGTAGGCTATCAAGAGCACGTACCGCCAAATCTGCAAGACCTTCTAATTCATCAAGTGAATCAATGGCACCTAAGTTAAACGCTGATAACGTACATAGCGCTATTTCACCATTTTCATCACCCACATCATTCATTGGTTTAGTTGGCAGTGCAATTTCTAAACATAAATTAGATTGACGAATAGGTGCTTTACTAGGGTCAAATGGGCTATGAGTATTACAGTGATCTACATTTTGTAAGTAAATGCGACCGGTGCTTGCGCGCTCCTGTGCAAATAAAGTAAACAACTCAATCGCTTTAATACGTTTTTTACGAATAGATTCATCATTTTCATATTGAACATAAAGCTGCTCAAATTTATCTTGATCTTCAAAGAAAGCATCATATAAGCCCGGAACATCACTTGGGCTGAATAAAGTAATGTGTTCGCCTTTGATCAAACGTTGATACATTACTTTGTTAAATTGCACGCCGTAATCTAAATGACGCACACGGTTTTCTTCTACCCCACGGTTGTTTTTAAGTACCAGCAAGCTTTCTACTTCTAAATGCCAAAGTGGGTAGAAGAGGGTGGCGGCTCCGCCTCTAACGCCACCTTGAGAACAGCTTTTAACAGCCGTTTGAAAGTGCTTGTAAAAAGGAATACAACCAGTGTGGAATGCTTCGCCATTGCGAATAGCACTACCTAAGGCGCGAATACGTCCAGCATTAACACCAATACCAGCACGTTGAGAAACATATTTAACAATGGCGCTTGAAGCGGCATTAATAGAATCTAAAGAATCGTCACATTCAATTAACACACAGGATGAAAATTGACGCGTAGGAGTGCGCACACCAGCCATAATAGGTGTTGGCAAAGATATTTTAAATGTTGATATGGCATGATAAAAGCCTTCAACATAACTTAAGCGGGTATCTTTTGGGTATTTAGCAAATAAACAAGCCGCTACTAAAATATATAAAAATTGCGCACTCTCATAAATTTCGCCATTAACGCGGTTTTGTACAAGGTATTTACCTTCAAGTTGTTTAACAGCGGCATAACTAAAGCTTAAATCACGGCTGTGATCTAAAAATAATGACATATGCTCAAAGTCACTTTCATCGTAATCAGCTAATAAGTGTTGATCATACTTACCTGATTCCACCATATTCACAACATGCGCATACAATGACGGTGGCTCAAATTGACCATAGGCTTTTTTACGTAAATGAAAAACAGCCAGTCTTGCGGCTAAGTATTGATAATCGGGGGTTTCTTCTGATATTAAATCAGCCGCAGCTTTGATGATAGTTTCATGAATATCTTCGGTTTTAATACCATCATAAAATTGAATGTGAGACTTTAATTCAACTTGAGAAACAGATACTTGCTCAAGGCCTGCAGCAGCCCAAGCAATAACACGGTGAATTTTTTCTAAATCGATGGATTCTTTTTCGCCATTACGCTTAGTAACAAAAAGATTATTATTCATGAAAGACCTATGTGTAAATTGTTATTATTTTCTCTGGCATAGAAGGTAGCTATAGCAAGAGAGCCCTGTTGTTTTTATTATTTCCTATGTGTATTTAATAAACATGTTTAATAGTTTAATACACAACATCTAGGGTTTTTTATAAAGCTAGACACAAGATAATGAGGTTTATCTCTTAATGCAAGCACAAAAAAAGCATGTTTTTTTGTTGACATTCAATGAAAAAATATCAGCTCGGCTAGAGCTACTATTTTGTGTGGAGATTTTAAAAATCAATATTTTTTTATAGTTTTTTTTAGCTAAAAATATTTTTATTAATTTTATTGTTTCTATATTCTTATTTGGAATAAAGATAATAAAGTCGAATTAAAACAAATAGATAAAAAAGAGGTTAAACTTCACCCAAGAGTTGTTTAAATTTAAATCTTCTGACAACACAAAATATAATTAACATCTAAATTAGGTGATAATTTGTGATTTTCAGAAACAGGATTATAGTGAATACCACTAGTATCTATACATTTTAAGCCACTTTGTTCAGCCCAGCCGATTAATTGTGAGGGCTTAATGAATTTTTCATGATCGTGGGTACCATCAGGAACAATTTTTAATATTTTTTCAGCGGCCAAAATGGCGAGTAAATAAGATTTAACCGTTTTGTTTAATGTCGAAAAAAAGACTAATCCGCCAGGTTTTACTAAAGCTGAGCATGCTTTAACAATCGAGGCAGGATCTGGCACATGCTCTAACATTTCCATGCAAGTTACTATATCGAATGTGCTACCACTTTGCTGGGCTTTTTCTTCAGCCGTTATTTTTTCATAATTTATAGTTAAACCAGACTCTAATGCATGTAATTTTGCAACGTTAAGTGGCTCTGTGCCCATATCTATGCCGGTAACTTTTGCGCCTAATTTGGTTAATGATTCAGATAAAATGCCACCACCACAACCCACATCAATAATATTTTTAGCAAAGAGTTCACTGTGTTGCTCACTTACATGCTGACAAATAAATTGGACTCTTAATGGATTCACCTGATGTAACGGCTTAAAATCACCGCTTAAATCCCACCATTGACTGGCTATTTGTTCAAATTTTGCTATTTCTTCATTGTTTACATTAAGTGAATTTGTTGCCATGGTCGTCTTTAAATCATAAGGAAAGTTAAGGTTTGAGAAACCGATTCTAAACCAAAGATTTTTTTTAGCATAGTATACAGATCAAAAAACCTTGTTTTTGGTCGATAAATAGCCACTTAAAGGGCTAAAAAAACAGTACTTTAAAACCACGTAATAAAGCTGTTTGGCATCACTAAAATTTGTGATAGTATGCTGCGTTGATTTACAGTTTTTTATGAAAAATTTAGTTACTAGTTTTTCAAAATTTTATCAAAAGAAAATAATAAAAATCTTGTGATTTTAAAGTTACGTTTAAGTTAAGGGATAAGTCTATTTATGTCAGATCTGGCCAAAGAAATAGTTCCGGTAAATATTGAAGATGAGTTAAAAACCTCTTATTTGGATTACGCGATGAGCGTTATTGTTGGGCGTGCTTTGCCTGACGTTCGAGATGGTTTAAAACCCGTACATCGCCGTGTTTTATTCGCGATGGACGTTTTAGGTAATGATTGGAATAAAGCCTATAAAAAATCCGCCCGTGTGGTTGGTGATGTAATAGGTAAGTATCATCCTCATGGTGATACTGCGGTTTACGATACAATAGTGCGTTTAGCTCAACCTTTTTCCATGCGTTATATGCTGGTTGATGGTCAGGGTAACTTTGGCTCGGTAGATGGTGATAGTGCGGCAGCAATGCGTTATACCGAAATTCGCATGGCTAAAATCGCCCATTCAATTTTGGCTGACTTAGATAAGGAAACCGTTGATTTTGTGCCTAACTATGACGGTACAGAACATATTCCTGCGGTAATGCCTACTCGCATTCCCAATTTATTAGTCAACGGTGGTAGTGGTATTGCTGTTGGTATGGCAACCAATATTCCACCTCATAACTTAACTGAAGTCATTAACGGCTGCTTAGCGTTAATTGAAAATAGCGACATTAGCTTTGAAGAGCTATTAACGCATATTCCTGGGCCTGATTTTCCTACCGCTGCTATTATTAGTGGCCGTGCGGGTATCGAAGAAGCCTATAGAACGGGTCGTGGTAAGATAAAAATTCGTGCCCGTGCTGAAATAGAATGTAATGAAAATACTGGTAAAGAAACCATTATTGTTCACGAATTACCGTATCAAGTAAACAAAGCTCGCCTGATTGAAAAAATGGCTGAGCTTGTTAAAGACAAACGTCTTGAAGGTATTTCAGCCTTGCGTGATGAGTCTGATAAAGACGGTATGCGTATGGTTATTGAAATCAAGCGCGGTGAAGTGGGTGAAGTGGTTTTAAACAACCTCTATAAACTTACGCAAATGCAAGTGTCTTTTGGTTTTAATATGGTGGCATTAGGTAATGGCCAACCGAAAATATTTAACTTAAAAGAAATGCTTGAAGAGTTCGTTCTTCATCGCCGTGAAGTTGTTACTCGCCGTACTATTTTTGAATTAAGAAAAGCGCGTGACAGAGCACACATTCTTGAAGGCTTATCCATTGCCTTAGCTAATATCGAACCCATTATTGAATTAGTTAAAACTTCACCTTCAAGAAAAGAAGCAGAAGAAAAACTAGTTTCTCAAGGTTGGAATTTAGGCAATGTTAGCGCTATGTTAGAACGCGCAGGTACACATGCCGCACGTCCTGAATGGCTTGAAGAGCAATACGGTATTCGTGATAACAAGTATTATTTAACGCCAGTACAAGCTAAAGCCATCGTTGAGTTACAACTTTATAAGTTAAGTGGCTTAGAACACGAAAAAATTCTAAATGAGTATAAAGAGTTATTAGACCTTATTGCTGAATTAATGCATATTCTAGAAAATCCAGAGCGCTTAATGGAAGTTATCTGTGAAGAGCTAGTGGCAATTCGTGATGAGTTTGGTGATGAGCGCCGCACTGAAATAACCAATGCTTCACATGATTTATCTCTTGAAGATTTAATTTGCGAAGAAGATGTTGTGGTGACGCTTTCTCACGAAGGTTATGTTAAGTATCAAGTATTAAGTGATTATCAAGCGCAACGTCGAGGTGGTAAGGGTAAAGCTGCTACCAAGATGAAGGAAGAAGATTTCATTGAGCGCTTGTTAATTGCCAATACCCACGATACCATTTTATGTTTCTCAGATCGCGGCAAGTTATACTGGCTTAAAGTTTATCAATTACCACTAGCAAGTCGAACTGCACGTGGTCGTCCAATTGTTAATATTTTGCCACTTGAGAGCGATGAACGTATTACCGCTATTTTACCAGTGCGAGAGTATGAAGAAGACAAATACATTATCATGGCAACAGCCTCAGGTACGGTGAAGAAAACAGCATTGACCGCTTATAAAAACCAACGTGCTAACGGTATTATTGCTCTAAACCTTCGTGATGACGATACCTTAATTGGTGTTGATATTACTGATGGTAATAATGACATTATGTTGTTCTCTGATGCTGGTAAAGTGGTTCGCTTTAATGAAAAAGTAAAAGATAG
>Ga0316205_10001236_pt1 | contig 34774 bp, 38 predicted proteins | sample 3monthpyrite_MG_FD_204941 | JGI IMG/M metagenome (GOLD analysis project Ga0316205, IMG submission 204941) | Microbial mat bacterial communities from mineral coupon in-situ incubated in ocean water Damariscotta River, Maine, United States -... | ecosystem: Environmental > Aquatic > Marine >...
AAATGCCTTTATAGCCGGGTAGTTCTGTAAATTTATCTCATGAGTTTCGCCGTTTGCTTTGCTGAGTTGCAAGAAATCACCTTTGATTTCAAACTTTTCATGGTGTGGTTTAAGTGTTTCTTTAAGAATGTGGTCAGGCGCAACATAAGAAAGACGACCTTCGCTCAATAGTGGCTTGTTTAAAAATGCAATCGTTTTTGTTTCTTTAAAGTTTGCTTGTGATGAACTGATTTCGGATAACTTGTCCATTACCTCTTTTAAAGCTATCTGAGGCTCCCCTAATTCTACAGTAGCTGCTACAGTAGTCAGAGCACATAAAACACTGCACAGAAGAAATCTAGTCTTTATTATAATCTTTCCAGTAATCATAAAAGTTAAACCAGTTATAGGGTGCTTGTCTCATATGCTTCTCGATATGATCAGCATACATTTGCATCCAGGTTTGAATGTCTTCATTTCTTGTTTTTCTATTTAGGCTAACTTCTTCACCTAATAGTTCAAAATGAATATCATAACGATTACCGCCACGATAGAGACCAAAAAATACAATAATTGGTGTTTTTAACAAAGAAGCCAACAATGCCGGCCCCGAAGGAAAATCAGTCTCTTCACCGAGTAGTTTGCACGATGTCTTCTTTTCGTTGCCAGAAACCCGATCGCCTAACATACCAACCAAATACCCGGACTCAATCGCCTCTTGCATTTGTAACATCGCATCGGCATCACTCAGATTAATCACAGACGCTGCAACAGCAGGATTCAGCGCATTTAATACCGTAGTAATCATTTGATTATGATCACGATACATCAGGATCTTGACCGGCAAATGGTAACGTGATATTGCCAACGCCCGCAAGACTTCAAAGCTACCTAGATGAGAACCTAACAGGATTGCCCCGCGCTTATCCTTTAGAAAGGAGTCAAAGATCTCTGCATTATGCACACGTATATCAAAGCGTTCATACTGATCAGTCAGAAAATAGACGCGATCAAGTACTGTCGAAGCGAATGTATATATATGCCTGGCAACCTCAGAAATTTTTGCTGGTCGCCCCAATATACGTTTTAGATAACTTCGACTACTACGAACAACCTTATTTGAAGTCAATAAGAAATACGCAACGATTGGATAAAGCAAAATGCGCGAGAAACGACGGCCAATGTGTAAAGCGATCCAGCGAATCAGTTTTAACGTAAATGGATTGCTACGCTCACTCTGTTGAATCCATTCCTGACTCATGAGTGCGTTTCCATGATAATACTACCACGCGATATAACAACATCATTTACTCGACAGGTAAATTTTATATTTGAAGATTTCTCGGACTGCTCATACTCAACATGACAAAGCTGTTCGGGTAACAACGGTTGGACAAACTTTACTTGGCTAAAACCAATTATATTCTTATATCCTTGCTTCTTTAACGCTCCAACCACTTCATCAAGCACAACGACGCCTGGTACTATTGGATGATCAGGGAAATGTCCAGCCAAACTCGGGTGCAATGTACTAATTGTGAATGACGAAGAATGCATAAATTATGTGCGTAACTTATTATAGAATTCTTGTAATGCAGTACGAGTCAGTTTACCCGTTTCGTTATATGGCAATGAATCTACTTTAAATAATGGCCGAGGTAAAAAAACGGGATCAACTTTTGATGACAATGACTTTATTACATTCTCTTGACTGACATCAGGTGCCACAATAAAGGCCGTTAATCGCTGTGTTGCCTCGTCGCTATCAGGTTGAAAGAAGACACCTTGTTCTACACCTTGAATCGATTGCAATTTCTGGTTTAAATCCCCTATTGAACCACGCTTACCCGCAATATTAATCATATCTGCATTACGACCTAATAACTGAAATTGTGAATCATCAGTAATCTCGATAACATCATTCAAGTCTACTTCGCCAGATAAATGTGGAGCCGTCACGAAAGTTCGTTGGCTGTCTTGTTCAAGTCTAACGCTGGGATAGAGTTTCCAATTCGCACCATCAAGTGTTCGCCGAGATGCCATTGAGCCCGTTTCTGTACACCCATATATTTCTAACACGGGACATTGGAATGCTCGCTCAACTTCTAGAGCCAATTCAGTACTAAGCGGCGCTGTGGCAGAAATAATATATTCAAGCTCTGGCCATTCTAGCCGGCTACCGACACAGGCACGAAGGTGTACTGGTGTTGTAACCAAGACACGTTTGCCGCCATTATGATTCAATGCATGCTGAATGTCGGCAGGATAAAAAGGTCGCTCGGCATAAACTGCATTTCCTGTCAGCCATGGAAGCAGCACCGATGTTTCCAACCCATACATGTGCTGAGGCGGCACAGTAGCCACTATCCGATACTGCCCTTGATCAAGATGAAAACGTTCCGCAGCAATGCGTGTCCCTTCAATGAGATCTCGCCAAAGCTTATGGTTTGGTTTTGGCTCACCCGTACTTCCAGAGGTAAAGACGATGGCTGCAAGATGGTTACTATCAAGCATGGGTACATCAATACTTGGTTGTTTGTTAAGTTCAGGCCAGAGAAACTGTGGAATTGAAATATTATCTTGCTTTATTTCTAGCAATGCATAGTTAGAAACATGTTGGCTGGCAATTTTATTTATTTCGATGCCTGAGCGTGAAGGCGGTAAAAGATTAGTTTGTCCACGTACCATGGCTGCGGCAAAGCCCACCATAAAGTGATAGCGATTTTCACATAAGTTGAATACATATTTGGCGTCAGGGAGTTGTTCTGCCAAACAAAGTACGTCCGCAATAAATTGGCCATGCGTGATCTTATCTTCTGACCAGGCCAGCAAACTATCGAGCTGATGTCCAATTGTAAGTGGAAGTTTGTCTTGCATATGTGTAGCGTTAATAGTTGTTTCCAAACAGCCGAAGCATAAATTGCTTAAAATTATCGTGTTTCAGGTGATGTAAAAATTTGATCCTAACTAAATATTCCACTACGAACATCGCAATGATAATTAAATAGTTCAATAGATTGGCAAACAATGACCAGGTTTTATGACTGGCAAAATTACTGAGCAAGACGCATTCGATGGCAATGCCAATAAATAACACTGTCCAAATCCATGTCACTGCTCTTGTATAAGTTATTGCGCGTGCATCTAGTTCTTGGCCACGCATCTTTGTCGCTATCTGCGTTACCAATGCAACTCTGCCGTGGAATAAGGTATGACCAAAGGCGTATGCTAAAGAAAGTTGTATGACAACGGGCACCGAATAGATTACCCAATTCTCTTTACTCAAAATAATTAATGTGACAATAATTCCGAAAATGATCAGTGCTGTGACTGCCAGAATTAAATGTTTGTGAACGATGTTTATCAGCGCGAAACTGAATAATAACATTGATAAATAGACGGCAGGCGGAGCTAAACAACCCTGCAATACACTGATGTGAACAACAAATGGGTAGGCTACGACAGCAACTAGCGTCAGCAGGCGCAGCGACATATTTAAGTCAGACTCGATTCTTGTCAATATGAGCAGTCAGCTCGCGTAAGGACGAAAATATTTTAGTGTTTTCCGGATCATCAGAACGTAGCTGAAATCCATATTTTTGTGAGATTGCCATCGCAATTTCTAGTGCATCAATCGAATCTAAGCCAAGACCATCTCTAAACAATGCCGCTTCAGGTGCAATTTCACTGGCCTCGACATCTTCTAAATTTAACGCCTCGACGATCAGCGCTGCAACTTCACTTTCTGCTGCCGTCTGTGTTGCCATCTCCTAACCGCTCTCCCCTTAAAAATTGGTTATTATTTAACCAAATCAGCCTAAAATTTCATGGGATTATAGCAGGATCATTCTGGACTTGTTCAAAAAAACAATAGCAATTATAGCGTACTGGACTGCTGCCAGGCCCAGCTCGTGGTGAGAAATATCACATAGAAAACAGTAAGTTAAGCCTTACACAATTTGACTCCTCTCTGCACTTATACCCTTCAATGCAAATAGGCATTATTCATGTAAAATAACCTCTTAATATTTTGTCTGTATTGGAAAATAGAACGGCATGAGTGTCAGCCCATTTCGAAACAAATACCCCAAAAGTGGCAAAACACTGGAGGCTGTCTATACAAACAGACGTAGTGTAAGCGAACTCGATCCCGCCCATATTCTTGGGCTTGTTAATTATAGCGCTCCGCTGGAGCCTGACACCCAACACGCAGATATTCGAACCAGTCTTCGCATTTCCTTACCCTCACTGAGTGAGAGTAACAATATCGAAGTCTGGATTAGCGGAGATCCTGTCAAGACGGCGCAAATGGGAAATCTTCATTATCGTCATACTGAAGAGTTAATGTTTGGCACGCTTGAGATGAGTGAAAGTGACTACAGTAGCATCTCAGATTGCAGCCATTCTGCTTATACAGAAATCATCAACGCCATCCAAGAACTTGGCTATCGACATCTTCTTCGCATGTGGAACTACTTCCCTGATATTAACAAGGACAGCGATGGGCTTGAGCGTTATCGAGCGTTCACTGTTGGTCGACATCAAGCTTTAAGCGTCATACCAGATTTTGAGCGCTATCTACCTTCTGCGAGTGCCGTCGGAACCCAAGAAAATGGTTTTCAAATAGTTTTCCTGGCGGCAACAAAACCCGGTATTCAAGTGGAGAACCCACGCCAAATTAGCGCCTTTCACTACCCGGAAACATATGGACCCAAAAGTCCATCATTCGCCAGGGCAACACTGAAGCACTGGCCAGAAGGAAAACACAGTCAGCTATTTATTTCAGGGACTGCAAGCATAGTTGGACATGAGACCCTTTACCCTGAAAGCACTTCAAAACAAACTGAAGAAATAATCAATAACATAAATTCTCTGATCGAAAATGTCCGCGATAGTCACCAGCTAAATGTGAACAACATCGCTGATATCTCATTTCTCAAGGTCTATATACGATATCCCAAAGATATCAACGATGTGAAAAAAGTACTCAAGCTACACCTAAAACCTAGCCAGCCGATCATGTTTTTGCAGGGCGACATCTGCCGTAGAGAACTACTGGTTGAAATCGAAGGCGTTATAGATATCCAGCGATAGAGATTGGCGGAGAAGGAGGGATTACTCGGGCTATCACCCTCGCCCTTCGGGCCGTCTTCGCTACGCTCGACGTTCCGCTCACTTCCAGTGAGCGGTCGAACTCAGCTGAATATATTTCTATCGAGGGTTCTCATCTACTGATTGGCGGAGAAGGAGGGATTCGAACCCTCGATACGGGGTTACCGTATACACACTTTCCAGGCGTGCTCCTTCAACCACTCGGACACTTCTCCAAATACACCTGTTTGCCCCCTTTTGTTAGGAGGGATTACTCGGCGCTTCCTGCGCCTCGCCCCTTCGGGGCCAGCTTCGCGTCGCTGTTCGGATTTGTTCCCGACAAATCCGTCGAACCTTCTCTCGATACGGGGTTACCGTATACACACTTTCCAGACATCTTAATTCTTCATTCCAAAGAATTCAGTCAACCACACGGACATTGCACATGGATGTGCAGGTGTCGCGAAGGCCAGGGATGGCCGAGAGCGACCACTTCTCCAATTACCTGTCTTCCCCTTCCTTCTCAGGAAGCACTTAACCTGCCGTTTTGTAAGCTCTTAGTAATCCATGCTGAATTACACTCAGGGGCAAGGCGCGCAAGGGTATAACACCTTGCCCAGATGAGGCAAATCGCTAATTTTGCTAACCATTCAGGATCTGTTCACCCATGCCCACTATGCTGGGTCACTGATACCAGAACAGTTTGACTGTGAGTGGAACGGAAAAATGTAGTATTTATAGATACAGATCAGTTAGTTAAATAGATCACTTAAGTATTTTGATCGGAAATAGATGATAACGTACAGTAATTACAGGAAATTAGTCTAAAATGTTCGAAATGGCCGTTAATTTCTACGAAAAAGCAGTATCGTGTGAAATTAAAACTAATAAGTATGTTATTATTTGCTGATATTAAAGGCGATCTATGTCGCAAAAACCACAGGAAAAAGATGTATGTAAGCCTCAGGACCTATCGGTATCGGCCGATAAGTGTGATGGACTTCTCACTTTATTGATGAATATGCGTGTTTTTAGTGGAATCATAGTTTTCTCGGTGGCACTGGTATTTGTCCTCAATGCCTGTGCACCTCAGCGTTCGGTACTGCAGCAAGTACTCGCTGCTGGCGAACTGCATGTCCTGACTCGCAATAGTGGCACTACCTATTTTGAAGGCCCTCAGGGCCCATCAGGGCTCGAGTATGAACTGATGCGTCGTTTTGCCGAAAAACTCGGTGTCGAACTGAAAATATCCGTCCCTGACAATTTAAACGACATTTTGACCCAAATTAGCGAAGGTGAAGCGCACATTGCGGCAGCTGGTTTGACCATCACCGAACAGCGCAAACAGCAAGTTCGCTTCGCTCCTGCTTATCAGACTATTACACAGCAAGTTGTCTATAACGTTAAAAATGGCAAGCCCCGCTCGATTAAGCAACTCGATGGCAACTTCGAGGTCGTTTCCCTAAGCAGTCATGTGGAACAGCTCAACCGTCTAAAAGATAAACACACTAAACTCGAGTGGATAGAAAATAGCGAAGCTGATAGCACTGAGCTACTTACTCTGGTGGCAGAGGAGCTTATTGATTATACGGTTGCTGACTCAAACGAGGTCGCCTATAACCGACGCTATTATCCAAGGCTCAGAGTAGCTTTTGATATAACCGATCCACAGGGGCTTGCCTGGGCATTCCCGATTTCGGAAGATAATAGTCTATACGACGCTGCCGTCGAATTTTTAAACGAACTTAAGGAATCTGGTGAGTTAGAGCGCCTCCTCAAACACAACTACCAGCATGTACAAAACTACGATTACGCCGGTACTCATAGTTACCTGGCACAAATTCGTCGACGCCTGCCCACTTACCAGGAAATGTTCCAGCAAGCGGCGGAGAAATATGACCTTGACTGGAAACTGTTGGCTTCACTGTCATATCAGGAATCACACTGGCGCCAAAATGCAGTTTCACCCACTGGGGTACGTGGCATGATGATGCTAACCAATGCAACAGCCGATCACCTGGGTGTCGTCGATCGCACCGATCCCTATGAAAGCATCATGGGTGGCGCTCGTTATTTGCGCGCACTCATGGATAAAGTACCGGCACACATACCTGAACCTGATCGTGTTTGGGTTGCTGTCGCCGCTTACAATGTTGGCTATGGTCATGTTGTTGATGCCAGGAAACTGGCGGCCAAACGTGGCGACAACCCCGATAAGTGGGTCGACATAAAGGCTACACTGCCCTTACTCAGCAAACGTAAGTGGTATAAACAAACTCGTTATGGATATGCGCGCGGTTGGGAACCGGTTCGCTATGTAGAAAATATTCGTAGTTACTACGACATTCTTACCTGGCATCTGGAAAAAGAACAACCACACCTACAGAACTCACGTCCTGTCCTGGCGTTTTCATCCAACATCCTTTAAATCACCCATTTTTTCTTTTGAATAAATCGTTGTTTGGTTGCGGCCATTCTCTTTAGAGTAATAAAGAGCCTGATCTGCCTGTTCCAGCCACTGTTTGTAATCTTTCGTGTCTTTATTCAATTCCGAAACGCCAATACTAATCTTGAATTCTATTTTGAGATCTTCATGTTGAACCGTGAGAGCTTCTATTCTTTTTCGCAAACGTTCAGCAAGGATCATTGCATTGTCTGTTTGAGTGTCAACTAATAGTACCGTAAACTCTTCACCACCGTAGCGACCGGCGATATCAGTTTTACGAATCGTTCGGCGCAAGGTCTTTGAGGTCTGACGAATAACTTCATCCCCGGCCTGATGCCCATAGGTATCATTAACGTTCTTAAAATGGTCGATATCAAAAATAATTAAGGTCACTGGTTGTGAGGTGCGTTTATATCGCTCGAACTCTGCCTCTAAGCATTCCTCCCAATAGCCTCGATTGTTTAATTGTGTCAGACGATCGGTACGGCTTAATTGTGCGAGTTCATCGTTCGCGGTCTCAAGTTGCTGCTTACCTACTGCTGCATCAGTAACATCATAGATAACGATACCAATATTTTTAATCATTCCATTGGTACCCATAAGTGGCAGAAAAGTAATATTCTGATACATAAAAGGTGAAGCACCGGTGATGGGACGGTAATTTTTAAATTTAAATACGTAGGGGCGTTGTTCCCAAGTCGTAAAAGCACGGTTTGCCAATGTATAAACAGATTCGACTTTACGCTCAAACCACTGTTGTGGTACTTCAGGAAATAGATCTAACAGTTTTTTTCCCATGACTGCATCAGCACGTTTACCACTGCGATTAACCATGAAGCTATTCCATAGTTTAATCGTATAATTACGGTCAATAACGATAATACCCACGTTAATCGAGTGCACGACACCCATTAACCAGTGTAGTTCGTCAAGATCTGTATCGTCGTTCATAATTATGCCGCAACATATGAGATAAGTTGGTTAAACCTGGGTATTGAGTCTTCAGTGAAGAGTAATAACAGATTCACATGAACATCTTTATTTTCAATCGATATCTGCATATCGATTGCCAAGGTACTTTTCCAAAAATCATTTCCATTCTTTATAATATCTTCGCTCTTTGTATGTCTACCCAGGACCATGGGGTGACTCAGACTCATATTGATATCAAACTGTTCTGCTATCCCATTTATGCAGGCACCAATCAGAATATTCGACATATCCATCAATAATTCCATTTCGGCGGTATCATCCAGCTCACCATCAAACTGGGTCATCTCTGCAATGTCCTGGTAACTAGAGTCGGAAAAAACCAGCATGACTTCACCCGCCAGGCCGCCACCAATGAAACCCTGGCAAACGGCTGAAGTACTTTCATGTTCGGTTGCTTGATGCACGGCCATTTGTAACTCGCTGACTTCGAGCATACTGACATTGGGGATAGGCATAATCACGAAGGAATCCAGCACACGAGCAAGCAGTGCCGCAGCCTGCCCCATGGCAACGTTAGTAACTTCTCGATAAGCATCAAATAATTCCAGTTCCTGGCTATCATTTGCTAAATCTAATTCTTCATTATCAAGACCATATTGTCCGATAATTTCAGCCATATCGGTTTTTTGAACCGGCTTTTTAACAAATGCCAGCGCACCTAATTTCATAACACGATCATGTGCCTCGGGTTGGATATCACCAGAAACGACTATAACTTTGATATTCATATTTTCGTCATGGATATGCTGCAGAACACCATAACCATCAAGAACCGGCATATTCAAATCTAGGAATAAAACACTCACCTTTCCCATCTTCAGCGCCTCAATCGCTTCAATACCATTACTGGCATAACTAAGATCTGCATCGAATTCTTCAGGCAAGGCGCGCATAAGCTGTTTTTGAGCAAAACTAGAGTCGTCGCATATGAGAACAGGGATGGCCATGCTAATTAATATCGGCGATCAACCTATTACATTTAGCGTTGTTGATGATAATTGGCTGATAATTGTAGAAAAATGGACGGCTAGGACAATGACTGGGGGGACCAGTTCTAAGCTGGTGAAATTATAGGCAAAATGAGTCTAGATCGGGGCTATTGATCGGCCTTAACTCGGCGTTTCTGGAAAAATTCGGTCAGCAACATCGCACACTCATCTGCCATCACACCCCCTCTTAGCGCAACATTATGATTGTGGGCAGGTGAAGTCAGTACATCGAAGACACTACCTGCTGCCCCAGTCTTAGGCTCACTAGCACCAAAAACCACCTCAGCAATACGGGCATGCACAATGGCTCCTACACACATCAAGCAAGGTTCGAGCGTGACATACAAGGAGGTATTCAGTAATCGGTAATTACCCATCCTTTGAGCCGCATCTCGCAAGGCACGTATCTCAGCATGGGCAGTGGGATCACTTTCACTAATCGGCGAGTTATAACCTTCGCCAATAATCTGATCATCCTTCACCAATACGGCACCCACGGGTACCTCACCACGTGATTCGGCTAGCTTGGCTAACTCAATCGCGCGCTGCATCCAGAAGACATCCAGCGCTTCCCTGTCATCATTATTCTGCATATCAAATAATTTTTGTTGCGATGAATTCGATCAAGGCGATGATGGCAAGGCGGAAGTTGACGAAAAAGCGTAGTTTACATGTAAGTAAATGAGCATTTTGAGGAAACTTCTAACGAAGCCAGTGCGCCTTCAGCGGATTCATCATTCCCACTCGATAGTGCCAGGAGGCTTACCGGTCACGTCATACACCACCCGTGATATACCATCAATTTCGTTGACAATGCGTCGTGAGACTAAATCTAAAAAGTCATAAGGTAAGTGGGCCCAACGGGCAGTCATGAAGTCGATGGTCTCAACTGCACGCATCGCCACAACATATTGGTAACGGCGACCATCACCGGTCACACCCACTGATTTTACAGGTAGAAATACGGTAAACGCCTGTGAGATGCCGTGGTACAAATCGTGTTTGAATAATTCTTCGATAAAAATATTATCGGCAAGACGCAGCAGATCAGCATATTCTTTTTTTACTTCGCCCAGAATTCGTACGCCCAAACCAGGTCCAGGGAATGGGTGACGGTAAACCATGTCATAGGGCAAACCAAGTTCTACCCCAAGCTTACGTACTTCATCTTTGAAGAGTTCGCGTAATGGCTCGCATAATTTTAATTTCATATGCTCAGGCAAACCACCGACGTTGTGATGTGACTTAATTAAATGCGCCTTACCTGTTGTAGCACCCGCAGATTCAATCACATCTGGATAAATCGTTCCCTGTGCCAGCCACTTAGCTTGTTTGAGCTTACCTGCTTCTTCTTCAAAGACTTCGATAAATAAATTTCCGATTACTTTGCGTTTGCGTTCCGGCTCATCCACACCTTTGAGGGCAGTGAGAAAACGCTCTTCGGCATCGACTCGAATCACTTTCACGCCCATATGTTCAGCGAAGGTCGCCATCACCTGATCACCTTCATTTAAACGTAACAGACCATTATCGACAAACACGCAAGTAAGTTGTTCACCAATCGCCTTATGCAGTAATGCCGCTACAACTGATGAATCTACGCCACCCGACAAGCCTAAAATAACTTCATCGTCACCAACACTTTCTCGAACGCTAGCAATCGCATCGTCAACAATATTGCTTGGATTCCATAAGGATGCACAACCACAAATGTCATGCACAAAGCGTTCGATGATTCGCTGTCCCTGCTGGGTATGGGTCACTTCCGGGTGAAACTGTAACCCATAGAAATGTTTTTCTTCATTGGCGATCCCGGCAATCGGTGCAGAGTCTGTTGAGGCCATCAATTTAAAACCATCAGGCATCGCTGTCACGTGATCACCATGACTCATCCAGACATCAAGCAGGCCATAACCTTCTTCCGATATTTCATCTTCAATGTCTTTTAACAACGCGGTGTGACCACGCGCACGCACTTTAGCAAAACCATATTCATGCTGATCTGCATTCTCGACTTTGCCGCCTAACTGTGACGCCATGGTCTGCATGCCATAACAGATACCTAAGACGGGTACCCCAAGTTCAAAGACCGCTTGCGGTGCTTCAGGTGCATCAGCTCCGATCGTACTTTCAGGGCCACCGGATAAAATGATGCCACTTGGCTTAAAATTATTGACGTCCTCATCGCTGATATCCCAGGCGTAGAGTTCACAATAGACTCCGGCTTCACGGATACGACGCGCAATGAGTTGTGTGTACTGGGAACCGAAATCCAGAATTAAGATACGGTCCTGATGGATGTTTTTATGAGTTGAATCTGCCACTTGCCAGCGACTAGCTTTCGGTTCGGTAGTTGGGCGCTTCTTTCGTAATGGTCACATCGTGCACGTGACTTTCACGCATACCTGCATTGGTTACTCTGACAAACTTGGGTTTGGTTCGCATTTCTTCAATCGTACGACAACCGGTATAACCCATGCTGGAACGAATGCCACCTAGCAGTTGGTGGACAACAGGCATCATAGACCCCTTAAATGGCACCCGACCTTCAATACCTTCTGGTACCAATTTCTCTGAATCGCCACCTTCCTGGAAATAGCGATCACTCGAGCCATGTTGTTTACTCATCGCCCCCATCGAACCCATGCCACGATAAGACTTGTAGGAACGACCTTGATACAGCTCCACTTCACCTGGTGACTCCTCGGTGCCGGCAAACATGCTGCCGATCATCACACAATCAGCACCCGCAACTAAGGCCTTTGAGATATCACCAGAATAACGAATACCGCCATCGGCGATAACCGGGATATTTTTGCCATTCAAGGCTTCGACTACATTGGCAATGGCGCTGATCTGAGGAACACCAACACCCGCCACAATTCGTGTGGTACAGATTGAACCTGGGCCAATGCCCACCTTGACGGCGTCGGCGCCTGCTTTCGCAAGTGCCAGTGCAGCTTCCGGGGTGGCTATATTTCCACCAATCACCTGCACACCAGGGTAATTCTTCTTAACCCAGGCAACTCTGTCTAGTACTCCCTGGGAGTGGCCATGAGCCGTATCGACCACGATCACATCTACACCAGCCTCAACCAGCAGTTTTACACGCTCATCGGTGCCTTCACCCACACCCACTGCCGCGCCGACGCGAAGCTGGCCATCAGCATCTTTGCAGGCATTTGGGAATTCTTTGGCTTTTTGGATATCCTTGACAGTAACCAGGCCACGCAGCTTGAAATCTCCGTTAACCATCAGCACCTTCTCGATCCGATGTTTATGCAATAAGGCCTGAACTTCGGCTTTGCTCGCCCCTTCAGTGACTGTCACCAGGCGATCCTTTGGCGTCATGATATTGCTGACTGGGTCATCCAGTCGTGTCTCAAAACGTAGGTCGCGGCTGGTTACAATACCGACTAATTCTTCACCATCTACCACTGGCACGCCTGAAATGCTGCGCGCATGGGTCAGATCCATGACTTCCCGAATGCTGACATTTGGTGAGACAGTGATAGGGTCTTTAATGACACCGCTCTCGAACTTCTTCACAGCATGCACCATAGCGGCCTGGGCTTCAGCAGTCATATTCTTATGAACTATGCCTACCCCACCCTCCTGGGCAATAGCAATGGCCAGACGGGCCTCCGTAACGGTGTCCATCGCGGCTGATAATAAAGGGATGTTTAATTGAATCTGGGCAGTCAGGCGGGTTTGCAGGCTGACATCGCGAGGCAGAATGTCCGAATGGGCAGGGACGAGGAGTACGTCATCAAAGGTTAGGGCTTCCTCAATAATTCTCAGCATCGAGCGGCATCCACATCCAGTTGCGTTAAAGTCGCGGATTATAAAGATTTTCTAATACAGCGACAATCAAAACTTTTTTCTTCCGTCAAGCCCTTCTTGGCATTGCCAAGTACATCATGTTATGCGCATAATGTTCGAGTTGCGTGTGGCCGGCCCGCCAGGGCAGGATACAAATTATATATCACACGAAAACAGCTAATTAGCATTTTCTTAAGAATTAAACGCGTTTGATTTTGGAGGAACACATGAGAAAAATTATTCCATTCGCCATAGCAGCAGCTTTTGCACTGGGTGCCTGTGCCAGTGGTGGCGGATCTTCTGAAGCTACTAAGGGTGATGCGAGTTCAGCAATCACTGCAGCCGAGCACGAAACAAAGCGTGCAAAAGGTAAAGGCTATGAGTGGCGAGATACTGGCAAGATTATTAAAAAAGCCAAGAAAGCAATGGAAGCCGGTGATTATGATAAAGCCGTTAAGCTTGCTAACAAGGCGAAGAAACAAAGTACTAATGCACTTGCACAGTACGAACAGCAAAAAAATGCAGGACCAAGATACTAATTCATACTCGATTTAGTTGAATGAAAGGCCGGGATTTTCCCGGCCTTTTTTATTGCATGTTACTTTTTCTGTCGAACTAATACATGAAGAATTCAGCAACACAGGATATCATGTGAGAATGAGTGACCATCAGATGAACACGCCAATCCAACGCGATATTTATTCAATCAGTCGCTTGAACTCAGAAGCAAAAAGCCTTCTCGAAGGCAGCTTTCCTTTGCTCTGGGTGGAAGGTGAGATCTCTAACCTCGCCTGTCCTGCCTCAGGCCATTGGTATTTTTCCTTAAAAGATCAAAAGGCCCAGGTCCGCTGCGCAATGTTTCGCAATCGAAATGCTCACCTTGGCTTTGTTCCCAAAAACGGCATGCAAATATTGATTAGGGCACGAATTAGTCTTTATGAAGCTCGAGGTGATTTTCAGATCATCGCCGAACACATGGAAGAATCTGGCGATGGTGCCTTGCGGAGAGCATTCGAGGAATTAAAAAAACGCCTGCAAAGTGAAGGTCTATTTGCAACTGAACACAAACAGACTTTACCTGAACACATCGAAACTATTGGCGTAATTACATCACCCAGTGGTGCAGCGATTAGGGATATCCTGACCACTTTGAAGCGACGTTACCCTGCGGCTAGCATCATCATCTACCCAGTCGCGGTGCAGGGAAATGAAAGTGCCGCACAAATTGCCGATATGCTCAAAACCGTCGAGAGAAGAAACGAGTGTGACGTCATCCTCTTGGCAAGAGGTGGTGGCTCCCTTGAAGACCTCTGGTCCTTTAATGAGGAAGTTGTTGCACGCGCTATTTTCAATTGCTCAATACCAATAGTCTCTGGCATTGGTCATGAGATCGATTTCACCATCGCAGATATGACAGCTGATATTCGCGCTGCCACCCCAACTGCAGCGGCTGAAATAGTCAGCCCTAATCAATACGAGTTACGAGCACGATTACAACAATCCATCTTACGATTGAACAATGTAATGTCGAGGGCCCTACATCGATATACTCAGCAGGTCAGTTGGCTAAGCCAGCGGCTGCAACACCCTGGACGTCGTTTACAGGATTTATCGCAACGCCTTGATGACTTGCAGCTAAGAATGAGTCAGGCACAAACTCGTTATCTACGCCACATCTCAATGCGGGTTAGTCATGTAAAAGATAAATTGGCAAGCCTGCACCCCAAGCAAGCTATTAATGTTAAGAAGCAGCGGCTGGCATATTTATCACACCAGTTAAAACAAACGACAGAGCAGGTGCTAAAAACAAAACAACATCGCTTTATTCAAACAACCAAAACACTTAACGCGGTTAGTCCACTAGCGACGTTGGAACGTGGTTACGCCATTGTCACCAGGCCTACTAAGGGTGAAGTCTTACGAGATGCACACGATGTAAAAACTGGTGATAAAGTTCATGCAAAGCTGCATATTGGACAATTGATCTGTACTGTCGATAATATAGATTATGATTAAACGCTTAACACTCACTTTGCTTGTACTGTTTATAGTTACAACTAGCTATGCCGGTAGTCTACCAAAGCATTATCCCGTGCCAGGTGGAATCGCAGTTATTGAGCTCGGAAGTAACCGCCCTGACAAGGTTACATTTAAAAAACGCAAAGTGCTGGTCACTCAATCAGACAAAAAATGGTATGCAGTTGTCGGGATCCCACTTTCGAGCAAAGCCGGCACGCACACACTTGTAGTGACTAATCAGAAACAGCAAAAGCAAATCAAATTCAAGGTAAGTAAAAAGCAGTATCAAACACAACACCTGGAGATAAAAAACAAACGTAAGGTAAACCCCTACGCTAAAGATATGGATCGCATTATTAAGGAAAAGAAAATAATTGGTGCCGCATTAAAGGCATGGACTGAAGCACACGATATATCCTTCACGTTTGAATTACCCGTACAAGGTCGATTTAGTAGTCCATTTGGATTGCGCCGATATTTCAATGGGCAGGCGCGCCGCCCGCATAGTGGATTGGATATAGCAGCACCTGAAGGCACACCAATACTTGCACCCGCAGAAGGCACCATCATCAATACTGGTGATTATTTCTTTAATGGCAATACTGTATTCATCGATCATGGGCAAGGACTGATTACAATGTATTGTCATCTAAACAGAATATCAGTCAAAGCAGGTGACACAGTAAAACGAGGTGATTCAATTGGCGAAGTCGGTATGACCGGGAGGGTAACAGGCCCACACTTGCACTGGAGTGTGAGCCTGAATAACGCGCGTGTTGAGCCTAAGTTATTTCTAGCTAAAAAGTACCAGAACGGTTTACAACTAAAACACGAATAATGAAAACCTAATTATCAAACCATGCTAGTGAATGTTTTGTAATTGTTCAGGTTGTACGGGTAAACCGGCTATACGCATCCATTGTGTAACCGGTTTCATTGGAAATAGCATCTCAAGATAAGCCTTTCCATCTGTTAATCTAAAATCCTTCTCTAGTTTCCGAACAATAAAGTCATCATCATAATTATTTCCAAACTTATCATAATCCGCTCTTAGCCAAAGAATCACTTCGATATGTTCCTGGGTCAGATTGATGCCTTCTGCGGCCGCTAGACCGTAGGCCGTAATCAGACTCCAATACTGTAGCGAGTCAAGGTAATGAATGTTTTCCTGCAAGGGTACCGCAGTGTTGGGGGATGTGACTGACATATGGTGCCTCCTTTCTAACTGTAGCCAGAAGTGAAAAATACTAGTTTTAATAGTCATTGCATCTATCAAATCTAGTCGTTCTGCTGCAGCCCTTTAATATCCAAAGTGCGTTAGGGTAAACATATAATAGACGATTATTTTAATAATCCAGCCGATGACTTAACCCTAGAACACTTCTATCTGCGTTTATCCTAGTTAATTTGAGTAATTAGCGACTAGAGTTTATAAATAGTCGATAAATCACATGTATCTTATTGATTTATATAATTAATTATCATGCAACTCATAAACTATAAAAAATAATTATTATTAAAAAGCATCTTTTCTAGGTGCAATTAGCTTACACCGCAGGAAGGTCCATAAGCAGGAGGCGTTTTTATCCGCAAACTTAAGTAATGCGCAAAAAGCGTGAAGGAACGACAGAGATGAACACAACAACTCACCCCAGGTTGTGCTCGAATTGGCAGTCCAACTTTCCATTGCGATTCGAACAAAAGTGCTTTGCAGAGTATTTAAGCAGTCGCTTTGCTGCTCTTAGTTTGCTGAGACTAGGCAAGTTGTTGATAATCGCGTACATTAAGCCCAACATGCGTGATGAAATTACTAACGAACAATTAATGTTGCAGTACAAGGATGGAGATGCCAACGCCTTTGAGGTGTTGTATACACGCTTTCGTCTACCCATGTTTCGTTACCTAAAAAACCAGTGTGGTAATGAGGCTGTTGCTGAAGAAATTTTCCAGGATGTCTGGATGAATCTTGTCCGCGCCCGAGAGCGTTACCAGGTAACTGCCAGCTTCAAGACATACATATACCGTCTTGCTCACAACCGATTAATCGATCACTACCGTAAACAAAAACATGGTGTGCCCAGCTCGTATGATGAGCATGAAGGCCTGCTAAACACTGAGGACACGGCTAACCATCTTACCCCACAACGCCAGGTAAATTCAGATCGGCAAGTCGACAAATTATTAAATGCCATAGCTGAGTTACCCGAAGCACAACGCGAGGCATTTTTACTAAAAGAGGAATCCGGTCTCTCGGTCGAAGAAATTGCCGACATGACCAATGTAAAACCCGAGACAGCGAAAAGCCGACTTCGCTATGCAATGAATAAGCTTAAACAAGCAGTTGAGTTAGAACAATATGGCTGATCAAAAGACAAGTGATACAGAATTCGATGACTACCTAAAAGGTGAGTCTGCCCTGTCTGATCTTTACCACCAGAGTGAGACCGATGGTCCAGGTAAAGATATTGATAATGCTATCCTCAGCGCGGCACGTAAGGAGGTAAAACAAACTTCTTCAGGTTCATCTGGTAAAATTTATCGTTGGTATGTCCCGCTAGCGCTAGCTGCCAGCCTGATTATTGCTGTGTTTGCTATACGCATCATTCCACTCGACAACTCGCTCAACCCGGATCAAGTGGCCGAAAATGGTCAGCAAGCTAGTACAGGGCAACACGTCGGCTCAGGTAAGGCGGCACCTGATGTAATGCTGGAGAAAATTAATGAATTAGTCGTGAGCGGTAACAGAGACGAGGCGCAACAAGAGATAGATCTGTTTGTTGAGTTATTCCCTGATTATAAGATAGATTTTAGTAAGTATCCGGCTTTAAAAGAGCTCTCAATAAAATAACTTTATTTGCGTTTTGCGTGTTTCATTAAACGCCGGCGTTTTGCTACCTGTCGCGGGGTTAATTTGTTTTTTCGACCTTTGAACGGATTATCACCTGTTTTGAATTCGACCCGCACTGGTGTTCCCATCAATTTTAAGTGCTTGCGAAAACTATTAATCAAGTAGCGTTTGTAACTATCAGGTAACGACTGAGTCTGGTTGCCATGAATAACAATAACCGGGGGATTTTTACCCCCCTGGTGTGCATAACGTAATTTCACCCGGCGACCATGTACTAAAGGTGGTGGATTGGCATTAACCAAATCGGTCATCAACCTTGTCAATCTGGGAGTAGGAATATCAACCATCGCCGATCGATATGCCTTTAGAATAGAGCCAAACAAATCACCTACTCCGCTTCCATGTAGCGCAGAGATAAAATGTTGCTTAGCATAATTAATAAAAGGAAGCTTAAAGTCCAGCTCACGTTTTACTTTATCGCGCTGATCTTGTGACAGACCATCCCATTTGTTGATCGCAATAACCAATGCCCTTCCAGAATCAGTTACAAACCCGATTAAACTTGCATCCTGTTCTGTCACACCTTCTGAGGCATCCAGTATCATTAGTACCACATGTGAATCGGCAATAGCTTGCAGTGCCTTAATCACACTAAACTTTTCTATCATTTCATTGACACGACCACGACGTCGCACACCTGCCGTATCAATCAAGGTGTACTTTTGACCATCGCGTTCAAACGGTAAATAAATGCTATCGCGTGTCGTGCCCGGCATATCAAAGGTCACTACACGTTCTTCGCCAAGGATGCGATTTGCCAGTGTCGACTTTCCAACATTCGGTCGACCTACGATGGCCACCTTTATTCCTGATGAATCATCTTCTTCATCGTCCTCAATTTCAAAATCAGCTGTTAGCTCTGTGATCATAGCCGTCACACCGCGACCGTGTTCAGCTGCAATAGGGTACATACTTTCGAGACCAAGTTGATAAAAATCATTCAGAACGAGATCTTCATTCAGGCCGTCAATTTTATTAACGATAAGGTGTACCGGTTTACCCGTTTGTCTGATCCGATCAGCAATCTTCTGATCGCCTGGCAACAAACCGTCACGTGCATCAACAAGGAATAAAATCTGATCTGCTTCTTCTACGGCCTGCCAGGACTGAATTGCCATAACGCTATCAATCTCTTCCTGATCATCACTAAGCCCCCCAGTGTCGATAACCAGGTATTTTGCACCGCCTAGCTTGCCTTCACCGTATTTACGATCACGCGTCAAACCTGGCTTGTTTGCCACGAGCGCATCACGTGTACGTGTCAAACGATTGAACAGCGTCGACTTGCCCACATTTGGACGTCCAACCAGTGCAAGTACAGGTTTCAAAGCAGACATTTTATTTTCCGATCTTAGAGAGAGTAATGATAAACCAGAAATTACGGATAAGAGGCTTCAAAAGCTTCCGTATTCCCGTGTCTATCAATGGCGATCAATACATTGCCTGTAGTTATCGGTGTCGCTAAAATATCTTTAGATTTCGGATATTGGAGGTCTTCTTCTTCATCCAGGTTAGGGTCTGCGAAATCAAAAGAATCTAATCGTACCCTGGCAGTAAGTTCTCCACTATCTCGTTTAATCCAATGCAGATAGCCATTAAAATCACCGAGCACAATATAATTTGAATGTAATACCGGCTTAGTTGCGCTGCGCCGTAGCAAGGAATCCTGCTTCCACTGCGCTACCCCATTACTTTTATCCAGTGCCCATATTTTTGAGTTTGAGTCGACGACGTATATTCTGTATGGATCGACCGCCATACCAATATAAGAATCAATATCTCGACTCCAGATAATCTGCCCCGAACCCAATGAAACTGCTGCCAATTTCCCCTGGAAAGCAATGGTATAAGCAACATCGTCCGAAACTACAATGTCTGCATCGATATCTACCAGACGCTCAAGTGTAGTACGACCACGAGCATCAGCTATCTTTCTTTGCCATACAACTCTGCCAGTTTGTAAATTGTAGGCAATCAGTTTTCCATTATCGAAAGCACTTAAGACTAAATCATTTGAAATAACTGGTGCACTGGTACCACGCAGTGTTAACGAAGGAGTAACTTGTCTATCAGTCCAGACTTTTTCCCCGTCAGAAGCATTAAATGTATAGATCTCACCATTGACACAGCGCGCAACTACATAGCCTCTTCCTACAGCGGGTGCCGCAAGCACCTCACTGCCGACACGAGCCTTCCAGATGACCTTTCCAGTTTTACGCTCAATCGCAACAAGGTAACCTTCACTGGTACCAAGATAGAGTGTTTCACCACTCAATGTAAGCGGGCTCCCTACGTCCATATCAAGTTTCGTTTCCCAGCGTAGACTACGATCAGTAATTCTAAACGCAGAGACGACACCAGTATGATCAACGCTATACAATATATTCTCATCCAAGACCGGGGTCAGCCTTAAATAATTATCACCTGCACCATCACCGACCTGAAACTGCCAAAGTTTCTCGATCGAAAATGTATTTGAAACTTTCTGTAGCGTCTTTGGCGGTTCTAAAAGTGAACTCGAACAACTTGCCAGAAACAACAAAATCAATGGTAGCAATATTATGGAATGTAACTTTGGGCGTAACATAATTAGTCGCTATCTCCAGATTTACCTATCTCTGGTTTAGCTCCAGCTGGTTTAGCTCCTAAATCGTCCAGCTTCATTTGGACAAACTCACGCTGCTTACCTCCAAATGAAGTAGAAGCCAAGGCTAATTCATAGGCACTACGTGCCTTCTCAATATCGCCGCGCATTCTATAGATATCACCTTTGATCACTGCATATTTAGCATCAAAGGCAGGCTCACTGATATCTTTTAACAACTTCTCCGCCTCATCCAGTGCATTTTTTGCAACCAGCATTTTTGCCAAACGAAGTCGTGCGATATGTCCGACTGAATCATGTCCCGGGTGTGAAGTTGCCCAGCGCAAATGCGCTATTGCTTTATCCGCATCACCTTTTTCATAGTCAACTGTAGCCATGCGCAGTGCTGATAAAGCCGCATACGTGGTTCCTTCATAATCTTTTTTTAATGACTCATAACTTGTGGCTGCGTCAATCTTTTCATCACCAATAGCTGTTACAAACTCATCATAAAGTGCAGACGCTGCCAGAGATCGTGTCTCTTTGTATTCAGTCCACTTCCAGAATCCAATGATGGCACCAATACCGATCACAATACCAACTACAATAGCGGTACCATTTTCCTTCCACCATTTTTTCAATACTTCTACTTGTTCGTCATCTGTTAACTGTTCACTCATTATCTTTAACCATTAGTTAGGAATTCGTTTGATTTACGTATTTTCTCAACCAGCTCAATAACTCTGATTGCTTTATCGTTACTTGTTCTGCACCTGTTCGAAGATGCTTAATTGTTACTTGGGATGATGCCATTTCATCTTCACCCAATATAAGCGCTAATTTCGCCTTACTTTTGTCTGCCCGTTTCATCTGACTTTTCAGACTACCACCACCAGCGTGCACATGAAGTCTCAATGCTGGAAGCTCGTCACGTAACGATTCGGCCAATCGTCGCCCATGGCTCTGAGCTTCTGGGCTTAGCATTATAAAATAAGCATCCGGTAGTTGGACAGAATTGGCGAGAAAATCTTCATCTAACAGTGAAATTAGTCGTTCAATTCCCATGGCAAAACCCACCGCCACAGTGTCACGCCCACCTAATTGTTTGACTAAACCATCATAGCGCCCACCCGCACACACTGTCCCTTGTGCACCGAGGTGATCAGTAATCCATTCAAAAACCGTTCTGTTGTAATAATCCAAACCGCGTACCAGGCAGGGATTGATTCGATATTTAATAGCGTGCTCATCCAGAATTAAGCACAATTCCTTAAAGTGTTGCTCCGACTCCTGATCAAGGTGGTCAGCCAGTTTTGGCGCTGCCTCAACGATCTCGCGCATATCAGGGTTTTTGCTATCAAGAATACGTAATGGATTGGAGGTTAAACGCCTCTTTGAATCTTCATCTAGTTTATCTTCATGACCTTTAAAATAATCCACCAGGATGTCACGGTAAGCTGCGCGTGCTTGATTAGAGCCAAGCGAATTTATTTCGAGTTCGACTTTGTCCTGAATTTCAAGCAGTTTCCAGAACCTGGCTGTCATCAGAATCAATTCTGCGTCAATATCAGGACCTGCAATACCAAAGACTTCAACACCTAGCTGGTGGAACTGACGGTAACGGCCTTTTTGTGGACGTTCATGCCGGAACATTGGACCGGCATACCAGAGTTTCTGAACCTGGTTATGCAATAACCCATTTTGCATGGCTGCCCGTACACAACTCGCAGTTCCTTCCGGGCGCAACGTTAAACTATCGCCGTTACGATCATCAAACGTATACATTTCCTTTTCGACAATATCGGTCACTTCACCAATGGAGCGTTTAAACAGACTGGTCATCTCCAGTAATGGCATACGAATTTCTTCGTAACCATAATTATCCATCAGTTGCTGGAACACACGCTCAACTAATTGCCAGCTTTTGATATCAGCTGGCAAGATATCGTTCATTCCACGAATTGCTTGAATTGACTTGCTCACGATATGATTTTTATTCTTCTGTTAAACCAAGGCGGAAATATGCTATTTGATCTCGTTGATAACGCTTGTGATTAAATGATTTATTCTTATAAAAAACCGCAACGCCCTCAGCATTTCCTAGTAAAATTGTATATGGTGCAACTCCGTTGACATGTATTTCTGTGTTCTTGGCAGCTAGACGGTAAATATGACGCTTACCTTCAGAGTCTGTAACTTCAATCCAGGAGTCTTCACTAACGACTAATTTCAGGTCTCCACTTTCTACCTGCTCTGCTACTACAGCTGCTTCAACCGCAATATCACCTTCATCAATAAGTAATGGCGAGGAAGATGCTGACTCTTCGTTTTGTGCAATAGCCACTTCGGTTCGTTCTGCGTTAAATTGTTGTATCTGTTCCTGAACCTGAGCTGGTCGTTCAATAACGGCTGATTGATTCATCTCTGGTTGATTCATATCTGGAACCGGTACATCAATCGTAGTTGATTCTGTATTGGCGGCAGTGTCAAACATTTGAAACTTCTCAGCAAACCACATGAAGCCCGCTGCAACTAATAATGCAATAAGAATAAGCATCACAAACTTAATTATTCCGGGATTGATCTTTTTTTCTGGCTCCATACTTACAGTTTCTGGAATCAGAGCTGCATTGATCTCCTGCCCTTTACTATACGCACTAACAATTTCATCCTCAGGTAATTTAAGGATACGTGCATATGAACGTAAGTAACCGCAAATATACGCGGGTGAAGGCAAGTCATCGTACTTGTCGGTCTCAAGCGCCTCGACAATATTGACATCAAGATGGAGGTGATGAGCAACCTCATCTTTACTTAGGTGTAAGTCTTCACGCGTTAACTTTAATCGGTGCCCGGGTAAGGCAACAGTTGATGTTTCCTTTTCCTGGGTCTCTGTTTCTTGATCATGTTCAGACATGGTTATATCTTGCCCTGACGTTCAAGTTTTATAAGTAGTTTCGTCTCTTTCGAGTCAGGGTACTTTCCCTTCAGCTTAACTTTATAACTCGCTACTGTATTTTTAGCTCCACGCCCATTTTCCAACAAAATCCCCAGCCATAGGCTTTCTGAGGTATGCTGTGCAATCGCGATGTAACGAGAGTAAAGTGAATATGCTGCCACATTATTACCCGCATCAAATCTTAGCTGTGCGAGTTGCAACAAACTTTTTGGCATTTTTGGATTTAATTTTAGCGCCTGAGTAAATGCTTGCTCTGCTTGTGTGATTTGACCTTGTCTCAACCGACACTGTCCAATATTTTCATACGAACCTGCCTTATTGGAATATAGGGCATCGGACAAAGGCTTCTTGAAAAGCGCAATTGCTTCTTCATATTTTCCTGAGTCGCAAAGGTGAACCCCATAATTATTTTGGATAGTGAGGTTATCTGGTGCCAGGTCTAGTGCAATTTTAAAATGTTCCTCGGCCTTTTGAAGGTCATTAAGTCGACGATAAAGTTCTGCCATATAGTGATGAGCATTTGCATTACTCGAATCGAAATCCAAGGCCTTCTCAAGCTTAAATTTCGCTCGTTTGTACTGACCCTGCTGCAGGTAACCTGCACCCAACTGTGCATTAAGCTCAGACGCCCTTTTAGTATCAACCGGTGAAAGTGTACTATCTGTAGTACAGGCCACAAGAAAGAGCACTAAAAAACATATGCCCAGAAATTTTCTCATCGAGTTATTCCTCCACTATCGCGTCTCAATTTTCTTTTGGTTCTATCCATTACTTGACCAGCCAACTGGCCACAGGCGGCATCAATATCTTCACCGCGTGTCTTACGGGTAATTGTTGTAAGCCCCTTCGAGATGAGCACATCACGAAAAGCATCAATTTTTCCTTGTGATGAGCAGCGGTAATTAGTGTTGGGAAAAGGATTAAAGGGAATTAAATTCACTTTTGAGGGAATATTCTTGAGTAACTTAGCTAAAGCCAATGCATCCTGTCTCGAATCATTGATACCTTCAAGCATTACATATTCAAACGTGATTTTTCGCCGAGGCTCATCCGCAATGTAATTTTTACATGCCTGCATTAATTCTTTAATCGGATACTTTTGATTTAAAGGAACGATTTCATTACGCAATTCATCATTAGGTGCATGTAGCGACACCGCAAGACTAACGTCGCTCACTTCCTTTAAGCGATTCATTGCCGGAACGACACCGGAAGTACTTAAGGTTACACGCCGTTTAGACAACCCATAAGCGTCATCTTCAAGCATCAGTGATATCGCTTTAATCACGTTATCAAAATTCAGTAACGGCTCACCCATTCCCATCAAAACAATATTTGAAATCACTCGCTGTTCACGTGGCTGACAACCCATTGCCTGATTGGCAACCCACAACTGACCAATAATTTCAGATACTGTTAAATTTCTGTTAAATCCCTGCTGCGCTGTCGAACAAAAACGACAGTCAAGTGCACAGCCTACCTGGGAAGAGATACACAAGGTTCCCCTGTCGGCCTCTGGAATAAAAACGGTCTCGATGCAATTCTTCTCGTCCAGCTTTAAAACCCACTTGGTAGTACCATCATGGGAGCGATGTTCGCTGAGCATTTCAGGTGGACGAACCTCTGCAAGCTCAATCAGTTTTTCACGCAGCGACTTACTCAAATTCGACATCGCGTTAAAATCGCTGACCCCAAATTGATAAATCCACTTTAAAACCTGAGACGCACGAAAAGGCTTCTCCCCTATCTCTGAGAAGAAGGTCTCTAATCCGGCTTTATCCAGATCGAGTAGATTTATTTTTGGTTTCGGATCCAATGGTCTACCTTATTTAATTAGCGAGTACGTGGACAGAGCCCATCATCGCCGAAGAAAAATGCAATTTCAGTGGCCGCCGTCTCAGCCGCGTCGGAACCATGTACCGCATTTTCAGTAATATCCGTGGCAAAATCGGCCCGTATAGTTCCCGCCGCTGCCTCTTTAGGGTTAGTGGCTCCCATCACTTCACGATTTTTCGCAATGGCATCTTCGCCTTCAAGCACCTGGACCATAATGGGGCCTGAAGTCATATAGTCCACTAACTCACCATAAAACGGACGTTCTTTATGCACTGCATAAAATTCACCCGCCTGTTCTTTAGTTAAATGCATCATCCGGGCTGCGATAATTTTCAGCCCCGCCTTCTCAAATCGAGCATAAATCTCACCGATGACATTCTTTGCCACGGCATCTGGTTTGATAATCGAGATGGTACGTTCAACAGACATCTGAAACTCCAGAAAATTCCTGCATTTACAATAACATAAACCCGCACCTTAGCGCGGGCTACATTCACAAATCCACAAGGATTTGATCGGAAATTGTATCTGTTCGGAGGGAGTTTGGGAAATGAAAAACCCAGCTAAATTGCGGGTTATAGCCCGGTTTACTCGCGTTCCTCAAGCCAGGCCATCTGGATTGCTTCCAGTATCCGCTCACCCGAATGCTCCGGATCGTCATCAAATTCGTCCAACGCCATCACCCAGTTGCGCAGATCGACAAAATTCACTGTTTTAGGGTCCACATCGGGGTGAGCCTCATCCAGCTGAATCGCTATTTCCAGGCTATCGGTCCATTTCAGGCTCATGTTTCACTCCTCCTTCACTCGTCAGCCCACTTAATGGTTTTCAGAAACCATATTTATAGTGTATTTGGGAATCTCAATAACCAGGTCCTCATCGGCAACAATCGCCTGACATGACAATCTCGAATCTGGCTCTAATCCCCAGGCCTTATCCAGATAATCATCCTCTTCTTCAGTGGACTCCTCCAGAGAATCAAACCCTTCTCGCACATATACGTGGCATGTCGTACAGGCACAGGACTTTTCACAGGCATGCTCTATATCAATACCGTTCGACAAGGCCGCATCACAGATGCTGGTACCAGGTTCAGCCTCAATTACCGCCCCTTCCGGGCAAATCTCTTCGTGAGGTAAAAAAATTAATTTCGTCATTGTTCCAGTAACACCTTTACTCATAATTTTTTAAGGAAACCCTGATTTATTCAGAGGTTCCTGCGGCACATTGGTGAATTGTTCAGAGATACATTAGTCAAACTCATCGACTTGGTGGCCAGCCAATGCTTGCTTGATACTATTGTTCATCCTTCTTGCCGCAAATTCAGTGGTTGCGTCATTAAGCTTGTCGATCGCGTTTTTAATCTTGTGATGGTCTTCACCATCTCTAACTTTATGGAGCGTAAGTAATGCTTTTTCAATCGTCGTCACTTCTTCGGCAGTTAACAAGTCGCCGTCTTGTTGCAACGCAATCTGTAAGGCATCCATTACCCGATCCGCCTCTACTTGTTGCTCCCGGACATTCCTTAATTCGACATCATCTTTTGCATGTTCAATAGAGTCTTTTAACATCGACTCTATTTCTGAATCCGTTAATCCGTATGAAGGTTTAATCTGGATACTAGCTTCAACATGCCTGGTCTCTTCTTCCGCTGTAACCGACAACAAACCATCTGCATCGACCTGAAAAGTCACACGAATGCGCGCAGCCCCCGCCACCATAGCAGGAATACCCTGCAGACTAAATTGGCCCAGTGAGCGACAGTCAGACACCAGCTCTCGCTCACCTTGTAGAACATGCACCGTCATCCCAGTTTGACCATCTTTAAATGTCGTAAAATCCTGTGCACGAGCAACCGGGATCGTTGTATTGCGCGGAATGATTTTTTCTACCAGACCGCCCATGGTTTCCAATCCCAATGATAGTGGTATCACATCCAGCAACAACAATTCATCATCGGGTTTATTGCCGGCTAACACATCGGCCTGAATAGCAGCACCAACAGCAACCACTTTATCCGGATCAATATCGACCATAGCTGGTTGTCCAAAGAATTCTTCAATTTTTTCACGTACCCGTAAAGTACGAGTTGAACCACCGACCATGACAACCGCTTTTACTTCATCAATGGTCACTTTTGCATCGCGTAATGCGCGCCGCGAGGTGATGAGTGTCTTTTGAATGAGTGGATCGATAAGCTTATTCAGCTGTTCGCGATCAAGCTGACCTTGCCAAACGCCGCCATCTTGTAAATCAATATTTAATTCAACTGATTCAACATCTGCCAGTGCTTCTTTAGCGGTGCGGGCATCATGTAAAAGTCGACGTATTACGCCATGACTCGCATCATCACCAATATTTGCCTGAGACATGATCCACTGTGCAATAGCACGATCAAAATCATCCCCGCCCAGTGCCGTATCACCTGCTGTTGAGAGCACTTCAAACACGCCTTTATTCAGACGTAATATGGAAATATCAAAAGTACCGCCACCAAGATCAAAAACTGCGGTTATTCCCTCTGCACTTTTGTCCAGACCGTATGCAACTGCAGCAGCCGTTGGTTCATTCAACAGACGCATGACATTAAGCCCCGCAAGTTTGCCTGCGTCTTTCGTCGCCTGACGTTGTGCATCATCAAAATAGGCAGGGACAGTAATCACTACCCCTTTTAACTCATCGCCTAATGTTTTCTCTGCGCGTTGTTTTAGGACATGCAGAATTTCGGCCGAGACCTCAATCGGGCTCTTGTCACCCGCGACTGTTCTAATTCGCGGTACACTGGTATCAGTCTGGACAAATTCATAGGGCAAACGATCACCAAGGTGTTTGATGTCTTCTACTCCACGCCCCATAAAACGTTTAACAGAAGAAATCGTGTTGAGGGGATCGTCCGCAGCAGACTGGATAGCCTGCTTACCAACCACAGGTGCTTGTTCGTTATCTAAATAACGAACAACTGAAGGTAACAGGTGTTCACCCTGTTCATCTGGCAAGGTATCGGTTTGACCACTTCGCACGGTTGCTACCAATGAATTTGTCGTACCCAGATCAATACCTGCAGCGAAACGACGCTCGTGTGGTTTGGTCGACTGGCCAGGTTCACTGATTTGTAGCAATGCCATAGGATTCTCTTTGTTTCGACTCTTGTTTACAGGGCATCTGCTAGATCTTGTTCAAGACTTTCGCATTCAAATATCAGCTTTTCGAGGAATTGGAGCTTCTGAACCTGCATTTTAGCAGCTTCATACTCTTGAGTGCTGATTAATTCCTGTAAGCGGTCAATCATCGTACTTTGTTTATGATTAATCGATTCCATTAACTTGTTTAAGCTGGCAAAGGGGTCATCTTGCTTACGTACATCAGCGACGGCCTCACGTAACTCCATTTGCTCCATCAAAAACTCTGGATCCATGGTCGTCTCTTTTTCGTCATCAAACTCAACACCATTAAGCTCTAATAAATAGCGTGCCCGTTTTAATGGCAGTTTCAGGGTGTTGAGCGCTTCATTGATATGTGCGGCTTGTTGAACTGCGAGGCGACGGTCCCGATCGCTTGCATTCGCATAGCGGTCAGGGTGTACCGTTTTTTGGAGTTCCCGATAACGCTCAGCTAAGAGGGACGTATCGATTTGAAAATCTACCGGCAGGCCGAAAATCTCAAAATAATTTTGCGTAAACTCCACGGCCATGATCGCTTCTGCCCTTAGACCGTGAAGCTCTCACCACAACCGCAGGCATCTTTCTCATTTGGATTGTTGAATTTAAATCCTTCATTGAGTCCTTCCTTGGCAAAATCCAGTTCAGTGCCATCGATATAAATCAGACTCTTGGGATCAACAAATATTTTTACACCCTGGGACTCAAAAACCTCATCACCTTCGTCTGCGCCATCGGCAAACTCAAGTACATAAGCCATACCAGAACAGCCGGTAGTCTTAACGCCAAGGCGTAAACCATCACCAGAACCGCGGCTGGAAAGAAAATCTTTTACGCGTTGTGCTGCTGCTTCTGTAAGCGTAATTGCCATAACTAACTAAAACTCTCAGGCGCTTTTCTTTTCTTCTTGATCATGCTTACCTTTGTAATCGGTAATCGCTGCTTTAATCGCATCTTCGGCAAGAACAGAGCAATGGATTTTTACTGGTGGTAACTCAAGCTCTTCAGCAATCTCTGTATTCTTGATCTCTGCTGCCTCATCCAGTGTCTTACCTTTAACCCACTCTGTTAACAGTGAACTAGACGCAATCGCTGAACCACAACCATAAGTCTTGAACTTGGCGTCTTCGATAATACCGTCTTCACCCACTTTAATTTGCAAGCGCATCACATCTCCACAGGCAGGTGCACCGACCATGCCGGTACCGACATCCTGATCATCTTTATCCATGTTGCCAACGTTACGAGGATTTTCGTAATGATCGATAACTTTTTCGCTGTATGCCATGACTTACCTCTTTAAAAAACTCAATAATTAATTGTTAGCTTGACACTAAAACTTAGTGTGCAGCCCATTCGATACTATTCAAATCAATACCGTCTTTATACATTTCCCAAAGTGGTGATAACTCACGCAATTTATCAATATTCTTACGAATCGCGTCAATTGCAAAGTCCACTTCTTCTTCTGTTGAATAACGTCCAAGTGTGAATCTGATTGAACTATGCGCTAATTCATCGGAACGACCTAATGCACGTAGTACATAGGAGGGTTCTAATGAAGCTGAGGTACAGGCTGAGCCTGATGATACCGCCAGGTCTTTAAGCGCCATAATCAACGATTCGCCTTCAACAAAATTAAAACTGATATTCAGGTTATGCGGTATACGCTGCTCCATATCGCCATTGATATAGACCTCTTCAATATCTTCTAAACCTTTGAGAAGACGATCTCGTAACATGCGGATACGCTCATTATCGGCAGCCATTTCTTCTTTGGCATATTTAAATGCTTCACCGATACCCACGATCTGGTGTGTCGCTAATGTGCCTGAACGTAGACCACGTTCATGACCACCACCGTGCATTTGAGCTTCCAGGCGTGCACGTGGTTTACGACGTACATATAGGGCACCAACACCTTTAGGGCCATAAATCTTATGTGCTGAAAACGACATAAGATCAACATTTAGATCTTGTACATCGATGGGCACTTTACCGGCACTTTGTGCAGCGTCTACATGGAACATAATCTTGCGTTCACGGGTAATGTCACCGATTGCTTTGATATCCTGGATCACACCGATTTCATTATTGACGTGCATGATGCTTACCAAAACAGTGTCATCACGTAGAGCCGCTTTGAACTTATCTAAATCGATTAGACCATTGTCTTTAGGATCAAGATAAGTAACTTCATAACCCTCACGCTCTAGTTGGCGGCAAGAATCCAGCACCGCTTTGTGCTCGGTCTTGCAGGTAACGATATGCTTGCCCTTCTTGTTATAGAAGTGAGCGGCACCTTTTATTGCAAGGTTGTTGGACTCGGTTGCACCCGATGTAAAAATAATTTCTTTAGGATCAGCATTGAGTAATGCTGCAACGTTGGCCCTTGCTTCATCAATCACTTTCTCCGCATCCCAACCATAGGTGTGCGAACGTGAAGCGGGGTTACCAAAATTGCCTTCAAGTGTAAGACATTGACACATCTTATCAGCTACGCGCTTGTCCACTGGCGTGGTTGCTGAATAGTCAAAGTATACAGGTGTCTTCATATGTTTATTTCTCTCTACTTGCGTTAGGAAACAGCGACTGTTTCACGTTCAACTGTATTAAGATTGATCTTCTGGTTACCGTCCTGTCTTGCCGCGACATCTTGAATGGTCTGGCGGCTAACCAGGTTACCCAGGCTAATACCACTCAGGAAGGTGTAGATTTGATCACTCAGCTCAGTCCACAAATCGTGGGTCAGGCAGCGTTCGTCTTCCTGGCAATTACCAAGGCCACCGCAGCGAGTTGTTTCCAGCTTTTCGTCAACGGCGATAATAACATCTGCGACCGGAATTTCTGCAGGTATACGACTGAGTCGATAACCACCGCCCGGCCCTCGCGTGCTGTCTACCAGTCCTTTGCGGCGAAGCTTGGCGAACAATTGCTCAAGATAAGAAAGGGATATACCCTGGCGTTGTGAAATATCAGCCAGTGTAATGGGGCCATCTTCGTAATGAAGGGCCAAATCCAGCATTGCGGTAACAGCGTACCGACCTTTTGTTGTAAGTCTCATTGCGACATCCTAAGTATTTTAGTAATCTATGAATTACCGATGTACGGAAAGTCATATTATACATACCCGAGTGTTTTAGTCAAGTATATTTCCTACTATTTTACTCAACTAATAACCCCCGCATACCAAGGCTTTTAGCCAGTTAACTTACTGTTTTTCCTCAGAATCTTCTTCCAGCTTGGTCTGGTATTTCTGCTCACTGACAATATCGCAAGGCCCCAGGTCAGGTAGTTTGACCTCATCAATCTCCATTCCCAGTGATTTAATCGAGTGGCACATGTTCTTCATCTGCTCATCCATGGCATGTACATGGTCCAATAAGGCATCAATGGCATTGGCAACCGGGTCAGGCATGTCCTTGGTGGTGCCATACGCGTCAAAACCAATTTTTTCGGCAAAGGCGGCGCGACGTTCGTGCCCTTCTTTGACTTTTTTGGCTGTCACCATCCGGCCAGGCACACCCACTACCGAGGCGCCGGGTTTTACATCACGAACCACGACTGCATTTGAACCTATGCGGGCACCTTCACCAATCATGATTGGCCCCAGCACCTTCGCCCCGGCGCCCACAACAGTATTATTCTCCAGGGTAGGATGTCGTTTACCTTTATCCCAGCTTGTCCCGCCCAGGGTCACGCCATGATACAAGGTCACATCATCACCAATCTCTGCTGTCTCGCCGATCACGACGCCCATGCCGTGGTCAATAAAAAAACGCCGACCGATTGTCGCGCCCGGGTGAATTTCAATCCCTGTCAGCCAACGCGAAATCGTCGATAGCCATCGCGCCAACCACTTTAGTTTCCACTTCCAGAGGCGATGACTTATCCGATGATATAGCACGGCATGCACACCAGGATAGGTCGTGATCACTTCAAACCGGTGTCGCGCAGCCGGGTCCCGCCCAAATACGCAATCGATATCTTCTATGAATCTGAATATGGCCATGCATTCACAATAGAGTTGATAAGCCTTTATTTCAATTGTTTTTTTTCGGTGATTCTGCGGCCGCCAAAATGCCACGCAAGATATTCATCTCCATCGAGTCGAGTTGAGCTCGATTAAATAAGCGGCGCAAGCGACGCATTAATTGACGTGGATTTTGGGGATCGTAAAAACCGATGGTTTCGAGGGCTTGTTCAAAGTGTGCATATAAACCTTCCATTTCCTCTGCGGTCGACATAGGGTAATCATTGCTGACCTTTAGCGTTTCATTTGCCTGTTCTCGTTTGGCCATGTGTATTTCATAAGTTAGTACTTGCACCGCCGCAGCAATGTTGAGTGAGCTATATTCTAGATTTGCAGGAATATGCACCAACTTATGACAGCGCTCCAGTTCCTCATTGGTCAGTCCTGAATTTTCACGGCCGAAAATAAGTGCCACCTTGCCTTGCTCAGATTGTTCTACCAAATTTTTTGCCGCTTCACGTGCATCGACCAGGGGCCAGGGTATGGCTCGCAGTCGAGCACTGGCGCCCACCACCAGTTGGCAATCAGCAATGGCCGCCCCGAGATCATCTACAACCCGGGTGCGTTCCAGGATGTCCAGGGCGCTGGAGGCCCTTGCCCTTGCCTTACCACTGGGAAACTCCGCTTCGGGCGAGACCAGCACCAGGTCTGATAAGCACATGTTTTTCATGGCTCTGGCAACACCACCGATATTGCCCGGATGAGACGTACCGACCAAAACCACTCTAATATTCTCGTAACTCACACTTTCATTCCTTAATTCTGTCCATGGTCCACAACTACAATAGCCTTGCTATTACCACATTTGCAGCCATGCTGTTAGAATGCGCATCCGCTCTTTAATACTACTAAGATTGTTTAGTGATACCTGATTTTTTTCATCAAACGATTTCTGGCAAGGCGTAAAGAAACGAACACGCGGAGTTTACATTAAGTAAATGAGCATTGTGAGTTTCTTTACAACACAGCCAGCAACGTTTCAGGAACAAAATCAGGGCTTGATGCTTGTTGAGGTTTGTTTATGAATCCAATGTTAAACATTGCTGTCCGTGCTGCACGCAAAGCAGGTGACATTATCGCGCGTTCCTGTGATCAACTGGGAAGTTTATCCGTTACTACCAAGTCTAAAAACGATTATGTCAGTGAAGTTGATCACCGTGCCGAACAAGTCATTATCGAGACTATACAAAAAGCCTATCCAGATCACAGTATCCTGGCCGAAGAAAGTGGTGCCCACAGTGGCAATGAATTTGAGTGGATCATCGACCCCTTAGATGGCACTACCAATTTCCTACGTGGCATCCCACAATATGCCGTCTCCATCGCGCTTCGGCAAAAGGGAAAACTTCAGCAAGCGGTCGTATACGATCCAATTAAACAGGAACTTTTCACCGCTGGGCGTGGTGAAGGTGCGCAATTAAACAACAAACGTATTCGCGTCAGCCAGTGCAAAGGCATTGAAGGCGCCTTACTTGGGACCGGTATCCCCTTCCGGGAAAGCCATCTAGATGTTCTCCAAGACTACCTGGGCATGATGCAGGAGCTCATACCCGGCAGCGCCGGTATCCGCCGTGCCGGTTCGGCCGCGCTCGATCTGGCTTATGTAGCGGCGGGCCGTTTTGATGGCTTTTGGGAATATGACCTGAATCAATGGGATATGGCTGCCGGTGTGCTGCTGGTTGAAGAGGCCGGCGGTATGGTCAGTGACTTCTCAGGTGGCTTCGATTACCTCGAATCGGGCAATATCATTGCCGCTAGCCCAAAGCTGTTCAAACATATGTTGCAGGTAATTCAGCCTCGCTACAAAAAAAGCCAGTAACAAAAATAGTCAAAAAGAACAGGCCAGGCGCCATCAAGTTCCACCGATCCCGGACGCTACTCCCCTAGGTCAGGCATGAAATGAAATCGGATCGGGATAGATGGCGAAATCACTCAACAGGGCCCCAATTGAGGGGGG
>Ga0316205_10001238_pt1 | contig 34706 bp, 27 predicted proteins | sample 3monthpyrite_MG_FD_204941 | JGI IMG/M metagenome (GOLD analysis project Ga0316205, IMG submission 204941) | Microbial mat bacterial communities from mineral coupon in-situ incubated in ocean water Damariscotta River, Maine, United States -... | ecosystem: Environmental > Aquatic > Marine >...
CCTGCCCATTTGGGCGATTGTGCGCCGCATTGTTTACAGGTGTATGTTGTTTTATCGCGTGCCATGGATCTGCCCTGAAGACTCTGATCGCATCAGTTTAACATAGATAAGGCTTTTTGGGCCTTAGCTGAATGACAACAGGACTGCCAGGTATATTGTTACCTCAAGGCAAAAGTGTTTGCATACCTGTTTTACAGGTACGGTTATTTTGTTCATCAGGCATAGCGTTTTACCAGGCCATCACTGATACCGCCGATAATGATACGCTCACACAAGCTATCAAAATGCTGCAGGAATTCGGCCAACTTCGCATAAGCCTCTTCTCTTATTGCATTCTCCATGGCTTCACTCAGCTCACTGAGTTGAGGAAAGCCATAGCCGCCACCGATAGACTTCATGTTATGCAGCAGATGAGACAGTTCAGTCATATCCAGTGATTGCACTGCTGAATGTAATTGTAAAATCATACCGGGTAATTTTTCCAGGAAGATGGTGACAAGATCATCCATTTCCGGTTCTTGCTGTAACAGCGTTGAATAAATTGGATTGACTTCTTCAACGATCGGCTGCAGAAAGCAGGCCAATACGGCGGTAAAATGTACAGGGTTAACCGGTGTCGACAGGAAAGCAGCAAAACCTCCCTGGCGACATTGCTGCTTGTCTTCCGCTGTCGCATCCACGGCCAATGCCACAATAGGAGTCATACAACCACCTTCTATCAGTATTCGGGCGGTTTCCAGCCCATTGAGCGCGGGCATATTGATATCAAGCAGGATCAGGTCATAGATACCCCGACAGCATTGCTCAAAGACTTCGCTGCTGTTATTAACCACAGTGACACGAACACCATGCTGCTTTAAAAGCTCTGCAATCATTGCCTGGTTATTCAGATTGGCTTCCGCCAATAAAATATGCCCGTTAAATTTTTCAATACCTTCTTCATACATCATAATAACCACCTGACTTTACCTTGCAGTATTTGTTGTTGGCCTGGCAGCCACCTAAAAGGCTGCACAACAGGCATAGATATATACAGATGCCTGATGACAAATAGTTGAAAGGAATGTTAAGTAACGATTAATAGATGTAATCGGCAGGGATGTGCGTTGAAAGTGAGACCTGTGTCACATTCCAGCGGCCATTGAAACAACACGGTAACAGGGTTTAAGGATGAATAGATTACTAACGTACTGTTTATTATGTTTTTTATTTAACTGTAGACAAACTTGACGCGTTTGGTGAGTTTGCACAGTAATTCGTAGGCGATGGTATCGGCACTGTCGGCCACTTCCTCGATCGGTAGTCCATCGCCCCATAAGATGGCCTCATCACCGACTGCGGCATCAGGACATTGACTCAGATCGACACATATCATATCCATCGATACCCTGCCAATCAGGGGTACTCTGTTTCCATTGATCAGTACCGGCGTACCCGATCGGGCATGCCTGGGATAACCGTCTCCATAACCGATGGCAACAATGCCTACCGGCATATCATGCGGACATACCCAGGCACCTCCATAACCGATGGCATCACCACGACAGCGCTGATGAACAGACAACAATGTGGAGGTCAGCGTCATGACGGGCTGTAAAGAAAAATCACTCGCCGTGCCTGACAGCATGGGATTGACACCATAGAGCATGATACCCGGCCTGACCCAATCAAGATGACTGTCTGCAAAAACACAGATCCCGGCTGAATTGGCCATGCTTCTCTCTGCAGCATATTCTTTGGTGACATCAAGGAAGCGCTGTAACTGCGTGTCTGTCAGATCATCATCGGCATCGTCCGCATTAGCGAAGTGGCTCATAAAGCGTATATTCAATTCGTTTCCGCTTTGCTGACAACGGCGATAGATCGCTTGAGTGTGTTCAGGTGAAAATCCAAGCCGATGCATGCCGGTATCAATTTTTATCCATATGTCCATTGCCGCAGGCAGATCAATGGATTCCAGCAAAGCGACTTGCTCTTCATGGTGTAGTACAGGACTGATACCCTCCTGGGCTGCCTGCAACCATTCTTTTTTGCCGCTGACCCCTTGCAGTACCATAATATTTTTTGTATTGCCCGCCTGGCGCAGCAGCATGGCTTCTTCCAGTGTGGCAACCGCAAAGGTAGTGATTTTGTTCAGCGCGGCGGCGACTTCCAGCATACCGTGCCCATAGGCATTGGCCTTGATGACCGGGATAACACGCGATTGTGGTGCCAGCTCTCCAACCCGCCTGAGGTTATATCTCAGGGCTTGCAGATTAATATAGGCGCGCGCGGACATGGAATTTCATCATCCTCTGACAGCGTTAAAAACAACAGCCAAACACAGCATTAATCCAGACCATCCTGACTATAGAAATCGGGAGTGAAATTCTCGAAACGCGTATATTGACCAAGAAAGGTTAGTCGCGTTGTGCCAATAGGGCCGTTACGCTGTTTACCGACGATAATTTCGGCAATGCCCTTCTCCGTCGTTTCAGGATTATAGACTTCATCGCGATAAATAAAGGCGATCACATCGGCGTCTTGCTCAATGGCTCCGGACTCGCGTAGATCGGACATCACAGGGCGCTTGTTCGGACGTTGCTCGAGGCTACGATTCAATTGCGACAAGGCCACCACGGGGACATTTAACTCCTTGGCCAAACCTTTAAGGGAACGTGAGATTTCAGAAATTTCTGCCGTGCGGTTTTCCTTACCTCCGGTTTGCATGAGCTGCAGATAGTCGATAACGATCATGCCCAGACCATGCTCTCTCGCCATCCTTCTGGCGCGTGCGCGTAGTTCAGTCGGGCTTAGAGCCGGTGTATCATCAATAAACAACGGCGCGTCGGCCAGAATACCCATTGAAGACGTTAGTCGATGCCAATCGTCGTCATCCAGCTTACCCGTTCTGATTTTGCTTTGATCGATACGCCCCAATGATGCCATCAAACGCATTGCCAACTGCTCACCCGACATTTCCATGCTGAATACCGCAACCGGCTTCTGGTGCTTGATGGCGGCATGTTCAGCAATATTCATGGCAAAGGTTGTTTTACCCATGGATGGACGGCCGGCCACAATGATCAGGTCTGACGCCTGCAAGCCGGACGTCTGCTCATCAAAATCAATAAAACCGGTAGGGACCCCAGTGATCGGGTTATCCTGTTGATACAAGGCATCAATACGGTCGACTGCATCGGCCAGTAAAGATTTAATGCTTTGCATGCCGGATTTACCACGCGAGCCCTGTTCCGCAATTCTGAAGACTTCAGACTCCGCCAGATCCAGCAATTCCTTGCTTTCACGTCCTTCCGGATTAAAGGCATTGGCGGCCATGCGTGTGCCGACTTCAATCAATTGACGCAAGATCGAGCGTTCACGCACGATCTCACCGTAAGCCTTGATATTCGCGGCGCTGGGAGTATCCCGCACCAGTTGCCCCAGGTAGGCAAGACCACCTGCATCATCGAGCTCATCATTATTTTGCAGCCACTGGGAAACGGTGACCGCATCAAATGGCTTACTGGCTTCTGACAAGGCGATAATCGCCTCCAGGATTTGACGATGATCATGTCGATAAAAATCTTCGGTAGCGACGATATCCGCAATACGATCCCAGCCGCTATTATCCAGCATGAGCCCACCCAGCACAGCTTGTTCAGCCTCAATCGAATGGGGTGGGACTTTTAATCTTGCCGTTTCACTATCAGTGACGGTCGAATGGCTAAATGGATCTGGCATGTTAATTATTAATTCTGAAGAATGGACGTTAATATTGGTTGTTCGACTACAGGGCTATAATGCACTGCACAGGCAACAGACTCAATAGCCTGAATGATTTTAATCATGCAGGGCCAGGCAGATTGATTGATACAATGACTTACTACTCATACCGGAGCTGTCAATACGTATTAACTCAGTATTTTTGAATATACTTTTATACCCGTAAGTGCTTGTTTCAATAAAATCCAATACATTGTTGCTTTTGTAACAATGTCATTTCAGGGTCCAAAGCACGGCAAAATGCTCAAGGAATACTAACGAAAAATGCCGGAGAACTAACCGGCATTTTTCTTAAAGCTTGAACTCATATTACGACTACTAAACAGGATATTATTCCGCTTCAATAGTAACTTTCAAGCTGGCATTAACGTCCGAGTGCAAGTGAATAGCCACATCAAATTCACCAATTGCACGAATAGGGCCTTCTGGCATGCGTACTTCTTTCTTTTCCAGGCTAACACCTGCGGCGGTCACAGCGTCAGCGATATCGGCAGGCCCAATGGATCCAAACAATTTACCTTCATCACCGGCCTTGGCCTTGATGACAACAGTGACTGCCTGCAATGCTGCTTCCCTGACTTCAGCGGCACTGCGGGCTTCGGCCGCATTTTTTTCGAGCTCGGCTCGGCGTGCTTCAAAAGCCTCGATGTTTTCTTTCGTCGCTGCTGTCGCTTTTCCACCAGGAATGAGGAAATTACGTCCATAACCTGGCTTGACGTTTACCTTGTCACCCAGATTGCCCAGATTATCAACTTTTTCCAGTAATATTACTTCCATCACGTCCACCCTATTTCACTTAAATAAATTCAAATTATTTGATTGTGGTTAAGCCACACACTCATCTGGACAACGCTACAATCAATTCACTTTCTTTTCGAACCGGGCACGATAATTTACCCAGATATCCGATAAGGCAAGTACCATCAGCAATGGTGCCGCCACTTTGCTTAACAGAACCAGTAACAGGTAGATGCCTACCAACCAGAAACTGGAGCTTTGACTGCTGGCAATCACACCATGCAACACAGCAAGCCCGAATATCACATAGACCAAACTAACCATGACACTGATATTAACCAGTATCAGTTCCAGAGGTTGTCCAAGCCAACTGGAAAACATCGGCGCAATAATCACAACAGCCGCTATCAATCCTTCGTTACGACTCAGCCGTAAGCTCCGGAACTCTTGCTGCCAGGCACCCGGTTTGAACAGCCTGGCCTGCCATGAGCGCGCGATAAACAGACTGAGTATGACGCCAAGAGCTGTATAGGCAACCACACTGCCTGCCAGTATGGTAACAGCCGACTGCAACATCTCGTTGACTTGCTGAGGGGCCAGACCTGTATCCGGATCACTCAACAACAGCCGCATCGGTTCCAGTATCTGCAAACCAAGTGCAATGGGTTCATCGACCACGATAAAAAAAACAACAATCGGTATGGCAGAAACCAGACCGATCGTTTCCAGCGCCAGCGCCAGGGAACGCGTCGAATACAAGACCCATGCTGCCAACCACGCCAGCGCCCATAAATATATGGCATTCCACAGATCCAGCCTGGTCAGCTCATTGACCTGTAAGACTTCTGCCACTATTAACGCTGCAATAACTGCCGCGAACAGGACGCTTAAGCCTTTTTTAGCGCCCAGATGCAAACTCACCAGGGCAACCGCAATAGCGCTAAAATAAATCAGTAGCAGCTTCAGTAAAAAAGGCGCATTGATACTGAGCATTGCCGGAACCGCAGCAGATAAACTCGCCTGCAACGGCCCCTTCAGGATATAAGATGCAACGCTACGCATCCTGATACCTTGATAATCTGATCTGGATGATCAGATTAATGCTGGTCTGTGTAAGGCAACAGTGCTATGTAACGCGCGCGCTTAACAGCGGTTGAAAGCTGGCGCTGATATTTTGCCTTGGTTCCGGTAATACGACTGGGAACAATCTTGCCAGTTTCGGTAATATAGTTTCTCAGTGTGGCCAGATCCTTATAATCGATATAAGTGATGCCTTCTGCAGTAAATTTACAAAATCTTTTACGTCTGAAATAACGAGCCATGGTCTTTCCTCTTAATCCTGATGCTTCAATTCTTTAATGTGTTGAGCGTGTAATACCAGTCTGGTTTCAATTTTGTCACGGCTTTCGTAACTCAAAAAACCCTGGACTTCAATCGCTTTACCTTTGCCAATATGTTGCTGAAACTCATCTCCGCAGGCTACCACGACTATTCTGCAATTGACTTTCTTGTCATTGCCCGCTTCCTGCTGGATCGATTCATGCTCCAGTGTAAAGCGTGTAATGATAATACCGGCGGGTGAAGTTCGTTTCTTTGGATCCGAGATCACCTCACCAGAAAGCGTGAGTCTATTGGCGCCCTTGTCTGAATCATTCACTCCAGTAACTTAATCAGGCATCCGCAGGTTCCGATACTTTACTGGTATCATCGGCGTCTGGAAGTGCTTCTGAAATAACTTCAACGTCGTCTTCAATAACGTCTTTGTCACTATCACTATCAGAGCTAGAATCATCACGATAACTGCGACTCTCTTTCTCTTCACGTGCTTTAGCCATGAATGAAGGCTCGGTGTCTGCTTCTTTCATCTTCACTACCATGTTACGTATTACCGCATCATTAAATCGGAACGCACTGGTCAGTTCTTCCAGGGTGCTGGCATCACACTCGATATTCATGAGGATGTAATGCGCTTTATGAAGTTTTTGGATAGGATAAGCCAGCTGACGTCGGCCCCAGTCTTCCAGTCGATGGATACTGCCACCATTGGACTCGATGGTTCCACGATAACGTTCCAGCATCGCAGGCACTTGCTCGCTCTGGTCCGGATGAACCAGAAATATAATTTCGTAGTGTCTCATTGTATCTCCCTACGGGTTCAAGCCTTCCCGCGTAACAATGTGGCTACCGGGTAAGACAAGGAGTTAATTGAAAGCCCAACACGGGCATATCAAGATCGCGTATTCTACTGAAGAAAAAATACTAATGCAATCATCGAATTAGGCGGTTTGCACTGAGATCGTTCCGGGGAGCATAAAACACAAACAAAATGAAAAAATATCCATATAATACAATAGAATACAGGGACTAGGAACCAGGGACTAGGGGCTAGCTATGGCCCTTTGCCTGACTACTTCAAACAGGCATACACCCGTGGCCACCGATACATTCAAACTCTCGACTGATCCTGACATGGGAATTTTGACCAGAAAATCACAGTGTTCTTTTGTCAGGCGACGCATACCATCACCTTCCGCGCCCATGACGATGGCCAGCGGTCCTTTAAGATCACAGTTATAGAGGCTATCGGTCGCTTCACCCGCCAATCCCACTAACCAGACACCACTGTCTTTCAGTTCACGCAGTGTTCTGGCGAGATTGGTGACTTGTATCAACGGCACCGTTTCAGCAGCACCACTGGCCACTTTTCTGACGGTTGCAGTCAGGCCTGCGGCACGGTCACGAGGGACAATCACGGCATCAACACCGGTGGCGTCAGCACTGCGCAGGCAGGCACCCAGATTATGCGGGTCTTGTACACCATCCAGAACAAGAAACAACGGCTGACTGGTTTTTGCCAGAATGTGCTCAAGATCAGCCTCTGTGCCCGCCTGTCCCGGTGCCACGCTGGCTACCACGCCCTGGTGGCGCATACTACCGTAATGCTCCTGAAGGTAATCGCGTGTGACCTGATGCACTTTGACGGCTTTATCTTTTGCCAGCCTGATAATTTTATTAATGCGTTCATCGCGGCGATGACTATCCAGCCATATTTCCTGAACATCATTCGCCTGGTGCTTGAGTGCCGCTTCAAGCGCATGCAAGCCAAATATCAGTTCAGATTCCGGCTTCATGGTTTATTTTTTCTTTTTTGTCGTCATCTTTTTAAAAGCACCCGCCATTCGTTTAACCAGTGATTTCTTCTTTGTACTGGCTTTAGCGACTACTTTGGTCTTTTTGACCGCCGCAGCTTTTTTCTTTGGTGCGGCCGTTTTCTTTTTAGGCACCGCTGCCTTCTTTTTCACGCTGGTTTTTTTTCTGTTGTCAGGACCGGTCTTTGTCCCGGCTTTAGCGGTTTTATTTTTCTTACCCCCATCACCGGTAGTCTGGTTTCTGTTAGTTGTCTTTTTCTTCGCAGGCCTCTTCCCGGCTGAAGCTTTCTCTGACGTTTGCTTTCTGTCTTTACCCTTTGCGGATGAGGCTGATTTTCTGGAGCGGGATTTCTTTCTGCCTGTTTTCTTCTTGCCCTTATCAGAGCTGCTTACCGGATTGTATTCAGTTTTTGCGGACTCATGTTCGAGCAGGGTAAAATCAATTTTACGCTCATCCAGATCAACCCTGACTACCTTGATACGCACCGGGTCTCCCAGGCGAAACATATGTGCCGTACGCTCACCAATCAGCCGATGCCCTTTGGCCTCGAAATGGTAATAATCGTTGTCCAGTTCACTGACATGCACGAGCCCTTCTACGAATATTTCATTGAGCTCGATAAATAATCCAAACGAAGTGACTGATGAAATCACTCCATTGAATTCATCACCGACCTTGTCACGCATGAATTCGCACTTCAACCAATTGACTACATCGCGAGTGACTTCATCTGCACGCCGGTCAGTCATTGAACAATGCTCACCCATGAGCACCATATCTTCATTATTGTAGGCGAAATTTTTAGCCGATCTGGTTCGTAAAACATGCCTGATAGCGCGATGCACCAATAGATCAGGATAGCGCCTGATGGGTGAAGTAAAGTGGGCGTAGGCATCCAGCGCCAAACCAAAATGGCCGAAATTTTCCGGTTGATATCGGGCCTGTTTCAGGGAACGCAACATCACGGTTTGAATCAGATGAAAATCAATATGGCCTTTTATTTGCACCAGTAGCTCTGCATAATGATTGGCATCAGGCAATTCGCCACCTTTGAGTTGCAGGCCAAATTCTCCCAGGAATTCACGTAAGCCTGCGACCTTCTCGCTATCGGGTTTGTCATGCACTCTATACAAGCCAGGTATTTTGTTTTTTGTCAGAAAACGTGCAGAACAGACGTTAGCGGCAATCATGCATTCTTCAATCAGCATATGCGCATCATTGCGATAAACCGGAACCACTTCTTCAATCTTACGCGTTTCACCAAACACAATACGGGTTTCGGTGGTGTCAAAATCGATGGCGCCACGGTTGGTTCGCGCCTGACGCATAACCTTATACATGGCATAGAGATTTTCCAGGTGCGGAACAACTGCTGCATACTGCTGCCTCAAATCAGCATCTTTATCGACAAGCATCGATGCTGCCTTGTCGTAAGTCAGGCGTGCATGCGAACACATGACGGCTTCGTGAAACTGATAGTCTTGTATTTCACCTGATTCATCGATGGTCATTTCACAGACCATGCAAAGCCGATCTACCTCGGGATTAAGCGAACATAATCCGTTCGATAAAATCTCCGGCAACATCGGGATAACACGCTCAGGGAAATAAACCGAATTGCCGCGCTCCTGTGCTTCAATATCAAGCGCCGCTTTCGGAGAGACGTAGTGGGAAACATCGGCAATCGCGACCAACAAGCGCCAGCCCTTACCTTTGGGCTCACAGTAAACAGCATCGTCAAAATCGCGCGCATCTTCACCATCAATCGTGACCAATGGCGTCTGGCGCAAATCAAGTCGGTTCTGCTTGGATTCTTCTGATACTTCAGGATTGAGATCCCGAGTTTCATCCAGCACGGCTTGCGGCCAGTCTGAGGGTAATCCATAGGAACGAATGGCGACATCAATCTCCATACCCGGTGCCATATGATCACCGAGTATTTCAATCACTTCACCAATCGCCTGGCGTTTCTTGCCCGGATACTGGGTAATGCTGACCACCGCAAATTGGCCATTCTGCGCGGAAAGAGATTTATCGCAGGGGATAATAATGTCCTGACTGATACGCTTGTTATCCGCCACCAGGAAACAGGCACCGTGCTCGGAGAAAAAACGTCCCACTACCTGTTGGTGTGCATGCTCAAGCACCTCAACAATGGCCGCCTCGGCTTTGCCACGGCTGTTATAACCAACAATATGCGCTACGACCTTGTCACCATGCATCACCGTCGACATCTGGCGCGCTGACAGGAACAGGTCATCACCACCTTCATCCGGATGCAGAAAGCCGAAACCATCAGCGTGACCGATGATGCGCCCCTTGATCAGATCCAGTTTATTAACCGGGGCAAAACCTCGACGGGTATAGATAATCTGGCCATCGCGCTCCATCGCCCGTAAGCGCCGCCGCAGTCCTTCCACCCTGTCTTCATCATCATTGAGATCAAAGATCTCGCCCAGCTGCTCACGGCTCAGCAGCTTGCCCTGCTCTTCCAGACACTGCAGAATATATTCTCGACTGGGGACAGGATTGTCGTATTTACTGGCCTCGCTTTCAGCCTGTGGGTCTTTTTGGTATTGCTTTGATTTTTTTGTCATCCCCCTATTTTACACGACTCATGCCGTATACACATAATTAATTGACATTTTTAGCTGTAAAAGGTAAATTTCTGCTCTCTCGGGGTCCTGGCATCCCGAAAAATCACTTAATGCCGAAGTGGTGAAATTGGTATACACGCTAGCTTCAGGTGCTAGTGGGGGCAACCCCGTGGAGGTTCAAGTCCTCTCTTCGGCACCATTTTATCTCCTCTACACAACTTTATATCTGATTGCTCCAGGCTCATGCGACTATTGATCAGGCCTGCGTACCTGTTAACTCAAACCCGACACATAACCCTTGTATGGCGCTTGTAATATGTGTGCCACCAACCAGATATTCCCGGAATTGTTAGTCCTGCTGATTCAGATTAGATGTGATTAATTGAGTTAACTATTGAATCATCGTTGTCATAAAAAAGGGGTGCCAAGCACCCCTGATATTGCCTGACACACTGCCATGCGGGTATATCAGATCTTGAAACTACCGACTATATTCTGCAAACGTACGGATAACTTTTCCAGATCAGAGCTGGATATAGCTGTTTGCTCTGCCCCCTCTGTTGCATGCATAGCCAGATCGTTAATGACAACGACATTGCGGTTAATATTGTCCGCAACAGAGGATTGCTGTTCTGCAGCAGTCGCTATCTGTGTATTCATGTCAGCAATTTTCGATACAGCTCCAGTGATACCCGACAATGAATGACCGGCCTGCTCTGCCTTTTCGACGCTGGCTGTCGCCATTTGCTGGCCTCGCTCCATCGCCTTGACCGCATCTTTGGCACCCGTTTGCAGGTGCTCGATCATAGCCTGAATTTCCTGGGTAGATTGCTGGGTACGACTCGCCAGGGTGCGCACTTCATCTGCCACCACGGCAAAGCCACGTCCTTGCTCTCCCGCACGTGCGGCCTCAATCGCCGCATTCAAGGCTAACAAATTGGTTTGTTCGGCAATTCCTTTGATCACGTCCAGAACACTGCCGATTTTTTCACTATCGCCGTTAAGGTTATGAATGGTATCCGCTGTGGAGACCACTTCTCTTGCCAGCTCATTGATAGCACCGATGACGTCCTGCACCTCTGCATTACCCGTATTAGCTTCACTATCTGCATCTCTTGCAGCCGATGAGGCGTCTTCCGCATTGCGTGCTACTTCCTGTACCGTCGCAGTCATTTCATTCATCGCCGTAGCCACTTGCTCTATTTCACCTTGCTGCTTAACAAAACTGTCCATGGTTTTGCTACTCACTTCGGTCATCTGCCGGGACGCACTGGCCAACTGTTCGATAGAGTCAGATACCTGACGAACCAGATCGTGTATTTTTTCAACAAAACGATTAAATGCCCTCGCAACCTGGCCAACCTCGTCCCGACTGCTTTCATCCAGGCGGCGTGTGAGGTCGCCCTCATCACTGGCGATATCATTTAAAGATGTCACCACATGATCGAAGGCTTTGCGAATGCCCTGAACGATAAAGAATGCGATAATTGCGCCCACCAACACTGCCACAATGGCAATCAACAAACTGTTGCGCAAGGTATCGTCTTTTGAAGTTTGCAGATCGGCTCGCAAATCCTGTGCTGCTTTCACTTCAGCATTGTAAAGATCCTGAGCGGCAATACGGACCTTTTGCCAATTGGGGTGCTCTTGTTCGGTTAAGGCAATAATAGCCTCATCTCGCTGACCATTTTTCATCAATTCCAGCACCTGGAACTTGGCGGCTCGAGATTTTTGCCAATACTGATCGATCTCAGCAAGACGTGATTTAATCTGGTCGTCATTAGCTGCCAGTACCACGGCTTGTTTATATGCCTTGTCAAATCGCTCTATCGCTGCAGGTGTGACCTTGAAAGGCTTTTTCAAATGCGGTTTGAGCACCAGGTTACGTAAGGCGACACCTGATAGCAGTCCATCGGCAAACATCTGCTGATAGGCTGTCTGACGTGCATAGGATTGTTCAAAAAAATGATCGAACTTACTACCCACATTCATCATGCCAGATAGAGCCGTCCCGAGTGCGATAAACATCAGCACAAAAACAACCACATAGGAAACAGCGACCTTCGCCCGAATTGTCAATTGCCCAAACATATTACACCCTCATTGAGTCTATTAATTTTTATTGAATTGCCTGACAGGCAAACATGAAGGTTGTATCGGCACCAAATGGAAAAAATTCACCTGAAAAACAAGGATTTCTATTCCATATAATATTTATGGTTAAATCCAGGAGCATGAGGCTCAATTATCACATTGAAATGGAAGCCAGAACTCGATACTAAATCAGAGTATTAGTTGTTTGAACGCATGCTTGATAACCGTCGGGTGTTCGAATCTTGAGCTTTTTTTGGATTTTCTAGCGACCAGTATTTAGCCACCAGCTACTAAAATATGGCGCGCCCGGAGAGATTACTCAGGCTACGCCTTCGCCCCTTCGGGGTCGTTGGCGTTAAACGCCAACGTTCTACGCAGCTACCGCTGCTTGTTGCCGTAGCGGAGCGTAGGTACACCGAATGAAACCCGTAGGGGTTCTCGGTACGAACTCATCTGATTGATTAGTCGGGGATTCGAATCCTGGTGCGGATACCCCTTTCTTCTTTTAAACTTTACCCTTTTCCCTGACTTTATATGGCGCGCCCGGAGAGATTACTCAGGCTACGCCTTCGCCCCTTCGGGGTCGTTGGCGTTAAACGCCAACGTTCTTCGCAGCTACCGCTGCTCGTCGAACTCAATCTTAATATACGTCGGGAGTTCGAATATTGTGCTTTTGAGATTCCTAGCGACTAGTAACTAGCCACCAGCTATTAAAATATGGCGCGCCCGGAGAGATTACTCAGGCTACGCCTTCGCCCCTTCGGGGTCGTTGGCGTTAAACGCCAACGTTCTTCGCAGCTACCGCTGCTCGTCGAACTCAATCTTAATATACGTCGGGAGTTCGAATATTGTGCTTTTGAGATTCCTAGCGACTAGTAACTAGCCACCAGCTATTAAAATATGGCGCGCCCGGAGAGATTCGAACTCCCGACCCACAGGTTCGAAGCCTGTTGCTCTATCCAGCTGAGCTACGGGCGCTTATAGAGAGTCTGAATTCTAACACCCAAATGCTTTTTTACAAATATTATATATTTTAATTATTACTGCCATACTTAAGAAAAAGAGAAATACACCACCTGAACCTTTTCAAGGTAAAATTTAGCGGTGCATGGCATTTTAACTATAAAATATTACACATCTCTGAATTCTTTTTGGTGCGCAAGAAACCATTGATAGGTATCCAGCAAACCTTCCTTAAGAGGAGTTTTGGCTACCCAACCAAGTTGATTCAATTTGGCCACATCCAGCAGCTTCCTGGGGGTGCCATCAGGTTTAGAACTATCAAACACTAACTCACCTTCAAAGCCAACAATATTATTTACCATTTCAGCAGCATCCAATATGCTGATATCTTCTCCAACTCCAATGTTAACTGCCTGCTCATCAGAATAATTTTCCATTAAAAATAAAACGGCATCGGCCAGATCATCAACATGTAAAAATTCCCGTCGAGGACTACCTGTACCCCACACTGTCACCTGCTCATCTTTATTAACTTTTGCATCATGAAATCGCCTCATCAATGCAGGTAAAACATGTGAGTTTTCAAGACCAAAATTATCACCCGGGCCATACAAATTCGTCGGCATAACAGAAATTGCATCAAAACCATACTGCCTTCTGTATGCGGCACACATCTTCAAGCCAGCAATTTTTGCGATGGCATACCATTCATTGGTCGGCTCCAAAGGCCCTGTTAGAAGGTATTCTTCTTTGATTGGCTGTGGCGCCATTTTTGGGTAAATGCAGGTAGAACCAAGAAAAAGTAATTTTTGACAGTTATTTCGGTAGGCTGCATCAATTACATTGGTTTGAATGAGTAGATTGTCACGAATAAAATCTGCGGGATAAATATCATTAGCATGAATGCCGCCGACTTTGGCAGCCGCAAGAAAGACATAAGCAGGCTTATGCTCGGCAAAGAAATCATTGACTGCCAACTGGTTTTTTAAATCCAGTTCCGAACTGGTGCGAAGTACAAATTGATTAAAACCAGCTTGTTCCAGTGCTCTGACGATCGCCGCACCTACCATCCCGCGATGACCAGCCACGTAGATTTTTGCGTCTTTATTCATGGTAATTGAATGTTTTGAAGCCTTCTCGCTTACATAAGTCGTCGCGCTCGGCATCTTTCAGGTCTTCCCGCACCATTTCAGACACCAATTCTTGTAAAGTGATTTTGGGCTCCCATCCTAATTTTTCTTTTGCCTTGGAAGGATCACCCAGTAAAGTCTCTACCTCAGTCGGTCGGAAATATCTAGGATCAACAGCGACAATACATTGGCCGCTTTTTTCATCGTATCCCTTCTCATCCACTCCGACACCTTCCCAGCGAATTGAAATACCGAGTTCTTTTGCAGCAAAATTGACAAAATCACGTACGGAATATTGCACTCCCGTTGCAATTACATAGTCTTCCGGTTCATCCTGTTGCAACATTAACCATTGCATTTCCACATAATCTTTAGCATGTCCCCAATCTCGCCTGGCATCCAGATTCCCAAGGTATAAACAGTCCTGGAGTTGCAGTTTAATCCGGGCCATAGCGCGCGTAATCTTTCGGGTAACGAAAGTCTCGCCTCGAATAGGAGATTCATGATTGAATAAAATACCATTGCAGGCGTATATGCCATAAGCTTCACGATAATTGATAGTGATCCAGTAAGCATAAAGCTTCGCGACAGCATAAGGTGAACGGGGATAAAAAGGTGTCGTTTCTTTCTGTGGCGTTTCCTGGACTTTACCAAATAATTCAGAAGTAGAGGCCTGATAATACCTGGTCTTTTTAGATAAGCCCGATATACGAATGGCCTCAAGAATCCGCAAAGCACCCATACCGACTGAATCTGCAGTATTCTCGGGCGTTTCAAATGAAACAGCCACGTGACTTTGTGCAGCCAGGTTATAAAGCTCATCCGGCTGAACTTCCTGAATAATACGAATCAAATTCGTAGAGTCAGTTAAATCACCATAGTGAAGTATAAAATTACGGTTTGACACATGGGGGTCTTGATATAGATGATCTATGCGATCGGTATTAAAGGAAGATGACCTTCTTTTAATACCATGTACGATATAGCCCTTTTTCAGTAAGAACTCAGCAAGGTAAGCGCCATCCTGCCCTGTTATTCCAGTTATCAAGGCTACTTTATCAGTCATTTGATTACCATAAGTAGAAAAAAAGTGACTTTATCATAAATAGTCCTCAAATTACGAGTCAGGCACTATTTTTTTGAATGTATAGAACTTTTTCGCTACTAAATTAATGTATTCTTTTTTCTTCAGCGATGATATGTTCAAGTGCAACAGCTTCTTTTCTGGAATACCCATAATCAACAATATTATCTTCTGGCTTATAACCATTAACCTGTAATAATAGTAAATCTTTTATTGCCAATACATCATAATTTACTATTAACTCTCGAAGATTAGCTATACTTTCATTTAAGGCTTCATATGACAAAGAAACTTCTTCAGCTCTCATAATTTTAGGGTGATTTGTTCCTGATACATTCTCACCAATCAATAATTCTTCATAAAGTTTCTCACCCGGCCTTAATCCCACAACCTCAATTTCAATATCACCATCCGGGTGCTCATCATCCTTAACTTCCAAACCCATCAAATGTATCATTGATCTCGCCAGGCTTACAATCTTTACAGGCTTGCCCATATCCAGCACGAAAACATCTCCACCGGTAGACATTCCTCCAGCCTGAATGACAAGCTGTGCAGCTTCGGGTATTGTCATGAAATATCTGGTTATATCTTCATGTGTCACAGTGACTGGTCCGCCATCTGTAATTTGCTTTCTAAACAAAGGAACTACTGAGCCCGATGAACCCAGCACGTTACCAAAGCGGACCATGCAAAAATTAGTTGATGATTCAAGCTTGGCCAGCCCTTGCAAGACTAGCTCAGCGAAACGCTTCGATGCACCCATGACATTCGTTGGTCGCACTGCCTTATCGGTAGAAATCAGAACAAAGTTTTCCACGTTAGCCGCCATAGCTAGAACTGCCATGTTATAAGTACCCAAAATATTATTTTCCACTCCTGAAATAATATTATGCTCAACCATTGGCACATGTTTATAGGCGGCGGCATGATAAACAGTATTCACATCAAAGTTTTCAAGATAATATCGGACTTGCTTTTCGTTACAAACATCTGCCAGTAAAGGGATTAACTCTATTTGCATATTGTTTCGTTCAATAATACCTCTAAACTCACTTTCAATTTTATACAAAAAATATTCTGACTGTTCCAGCAATATAAGCGTCTTGGGTTTCAGTGGGATTATTTGCCTGCACAGCTCGGAACCAATTGATCCGCCCGCCCCTGTCACCATGACCACCTTATCTTTTATACATCTGTCTAACAGCTCTGGCCTTGGTGGCACCGAATCTCGGCCCAACAAGTCTTCAATGCGTATTTCCTGTAGTTGATCAATACTTGCACCGGACAAGATCTCCTCTATGCCAGGAACAGATCTAACATGATAAGGCAATGATTCGAGTGATTTCAGGACATGCATACGCCTGCTTCGAGTAGCCGAAGGTATAGCCAGAAAAATCTCCTCGACCCCTCTGGCATCCAATTCTAGCTGCAGTGTCTCACTTCGATGATTTAGCACCATAACGCCATCGACCTCACGACGATGGAACTTCTTGGAACTATCCAGAAATACTACTGGGTGGTACTCATTTCCTGCCTGCAACATTTTCAATAGTTGGCGTCCAGCTGAGCCTGCACCATATATAGCAACCCGCTTTCCTTTATTATCACCCCAGGAAAAATCAATTATGCGCCTGATAATAAAGCGAGTACTACCAATAAGTGAGAATGCAAGCGCGCCATAAATAATAAGCTGTGATTCCGAGAAATTATCTGGCTTGAATAGTCTACCTAATACGAACAGCGTAATAACAGAAACTGTCAGGCCTTTAATAACCTGCCCAAATGCTTTCTGGCCCACATAACGCATCACCGCACGATACAAACCCAAGCGCACAAAGGAATAAATAGTGAATACAGGCAAAAGAACAAACAACGGTATAAACGCAGCTTTCATTTCCACCTGGAAATCATGTTGCAACTGAAATGATAGCCACAAAGAAAACTCAATAAGTACTAAATCGACAAAAACAAGAACTGCCTTTTTTACCCTTGTAGATAAAGCCTCAAGAAACGAAATTGTATTATTCATGTAAATATTGCTCCACCTTGAGCACTCCAAAAATTAACTATAATACTCAATACAATAAATAATATTCTAACATGATATATTTATATTTCATTTTTAATTAAAAACCAGAACTATATTGCTTTATTTTTCTAATAAAAATAAGCATGCACAACTGCAATATTATCTTAACATGTTGTTATAATTAAATTTATATGGCATCCACTCGTTTTCCATTAAAGTGATTATTTCTTTAACGAAGCTAGCTCCAATCGCCACCCGAGCACATTACAGATCAACAATATTACAATCGATGTTAATAAATGAGTCACTAAAAGTATCAATCTTGTCTCACCAAACCCTTTAGCCATAGCCATTTAAATTTTTGAGTAATTGTCAAGTTCAGACATGCTATGTTTACGGCACAATTCAGCACTGCAACATGGCCTATGTCTTAGTACCCTGCTAGCATATTGACTACCAAGTGACTAGCGAGCGTCTGCAATTGCTCGCTATTCTAATAGTGCTGATGTCTTGAATGGTTATCGCCCCATGATTAAAATTTCAAATGCTTTTAGTCATCTTGAATTAATCCAATTTTCCTTAGGATATTCACGAACAAAAATAATGAATTCGCTCACAAATATAAGCAAGTTGTTTGGTTGTTAAAGATGGATAAATAGGTAAAGAAAGGGTTCCACGCCATAAACGTTCTGCATTAGGATAATTTTTCTTCTGAAGATTATACTTTGTCTGGTAGTAACTCATCCGATGCAATGGTTTATAATGGACTGAAGTCCCAATACCGTCCTCCGCCAACAATTCAATCAGGCGGTTCCTTGCAACAGTAGCATGTTCATTCAAACTTATTGGAAAGAGATGCCAGGCATGATCTTCATATGGCTCCCTAAATAAAGGTAAATCAACACTCACTATATCAGAAAGGTTTGAAAAGTAATACTCAGCACAACGCTGCCTCTCATCACGCATTTTGAAAGCTCGCTCTAATTGAGCCAATCCAATCGCTGCATTGATATCTGGCATATTGTATTTGAACCCAGGAGCTATTACATCATATTCCCAAGAAGGCTTTTCACTTGTGAATCGGTCCCACACATCCCTGTCGATTCCATGCAAGCGCATTAGACGAACGCGATTTGCAATCAAATCATCGTTTGTAGTTAACATCCCACCCTCACCTGTTGTTATAGTTTTGTTTGCATAAAAACTGAAACAGGTAACATCACCAATAGCTCCAATCATTAAATTATCAGCTTTAGCAGGAAATGCATGCGCTGCATCTTCTATAATTCGCACCCCTTTTTCTTGACATAACGTTAATATATCTTCTGGCTCACCTGAGCCCAGTTGGACAGCCTGTCCTCCAAAGTGCACAATTATTATTGCCTTGATGTCTGGATGTTCCTGAATCCCCTTTTTGATGATCTCGGTCGTCAACGCACCTGTTCCATAATCTACATCGAGAAAAACAGGGTGAGCACCCAAATATCGAATAACTTCGGCACTCGCAGTAAATGTCCAGGTTGGGACTAACACCTTGTCTCCTTCACCTATTCCAATCGCTTCCAGGGCAAGATGTAATGCAGAGGTGCATGAATTAACCGCACATGCATGTTTTGCATTTACTATTTCTGAAAACTTTTTTTCGAACTCATGAGCTTTGGAAGCAGTTGTTAACCAACCGCTTTCCAATACTTGTTTCATATAGTTCAATTCATTCCCCGAGCAATCTACATGTGCATATGGTATTTTTTTCATACGATCCATTATCTATCGACTAAACAAAACATAAAAGGTTGACAATAATATTTTTATATCATTAAGGAAACCGTGATTTTCCACATACTCCTCATAAAGGTCCAGTTTATGTGGTAATATTTCATTTCTATACAGCATTTCTGGATCATCAGAAGTTGATAAAATATCCTCTTCACTCCGATATATAATTGATGCGGGATCTGTTATCCCTGGTCGCACTTGATGTACTTTTGCCCACCTTTCTGGATACACATCAACCCACTTCTTTATCTCGGGACGTGGACCAACCAATGACATTTGCCCCAGGAACACATTAATCAACTGCGGCAACTCATCCAGCTTTGTCTTTCGCAAGAAATATCCAATCGCTGTAACACGTGCAGTGCTGCCAGCATCAAAAGCACCCTTATCGGAACCTTCTCGGACCTTCATTGTTCGGAACTTATTCAACCGAAATATTGCTCCATTCAATCCAACACGATCTTGTCTGAAAAATATCGGCAATCCATCAAACATCGCAATACACAATGAAATGACCAATAGTATTGGAGAGAGAAGTATAAGCCCTGCCAACGAAAATAGAAGATCGAATACTCGTTTCATTATTGGTATATAACCAGAAGATCAATCATAATTTAGTTTAAATTACTACAAATTAACTCAGAACTGATACCCATCTGCAATTTATTTTGAAATACCTGGCATGCTTTAACCTGATGCCGGGTACATTATTTCATTTCGAGAATAAATCTGCGTAGCCTTAAGTAGTATTTACCTCCTACGACTTTTGCAAGTTTCTTCAAATTCCATGATAGTGACTGTCCTACTACCGTAAGAATACAGTTCGTTGCCAAACAGGCAGCCTTTTTATCGCAATCTGAATTAAGTATCATATAGCGCCCCAAAACCTTACAGTTCCCTACCTGTAATACTTTTGAGGTCGGCTCTGAAGTAAACAGCCATTGCATACCGACCTCATCAGCTGCCTCCGCAACACGCCTAGAGTAATAACCCCCGGGTATTGATGCCACTTTTACTGGTTCACCTAGAATATCAGTAAGAACATCCATGCTATCTCTCCATTCCTTTAACAATTCCTCGTAAGGCAGTTTTGATATCGGATCTGGGTGGCTACATGAATGGGAACCAATAATATGGCCACGAGCATGTAATTCTATAATTTGTTCTTCATCTAGAAATCCTTCCTTACCGATGTAATTTGTTGTAATAAAAAAATGACCACGCCAGCCATATTCCTCCAATAATGGGGCTATTATCGTATAACCACTTACCCCCCCATCATCAAAGGTAAGAAAAACTGGTATTCCATTTAACGTGTCACTAACCCTGGAGATACTATATGGATATTTTATTGCCAGTTTAATAGACTGCAAATGGGATTCGAAGGTATCCGCAGCCAACTTGTAACGAGCAACGACGTTACCACGGAACCCGCTAACCTCATGAGAATCATTTAAGCCAATGATATCGTGATATAATAAACCATTAGTTTTCACGTTCGAATCTTCTTATTCATAGCACGCTTCCATTTAATGTATGCCGAAAACCACGGCTGCCCCCATGACTTAGACTTCCGTCCCGAAGTATTTAGAGCCATTGCTGTACCACTAGAAATTTCAATCAGCTTTTCAGCTATAGAATCAAGGTTTTCGTATACTACACGCCATTGTATTCGAATATGCGATTCTTTTGTTTCATTAAACTCGTACATGTAATAGCCATAAACCGGCCCTGTATCCACACCTTCATCGATCTTCAAAAGAGTCATACCCACCTTATCCAGATCACCATTAACCAAAGCCCAAAAACATCCATGTGCATTTCGATATTCAGGACAAATACCAGGATGCATTACAAAGGCACCTATATCTGCCTCATTATAAATTCTTTTTTTCAATAATTGTTTACAACGAACAATCATAATATCAGGCTTTTGCTTTTGAATAAAATTGTATGCTGCTTCGGAATTTGGATCACTGGTACGAAGTACAGGTATCTTATATTCGGCTTCACCATACTTGTTCAATAACTCTTGTATTTTATGCTCATGCCAGGCATCGTCTGATTTTGCACAAAATATTCGGTAAAATATGCGGAATAACATCACGTCTATGAACCTGATAACACCTACTCTGCTAATTTCCCTCTTGATTCGCCTTAGCATCCCGGAACTTCTATTTTCAAGCAAAATTATTCCACTAACATGAGAGAAGGATGCCATCCAGCGTGGCAAAACTTTTTCATTTAATAGCATCCCTTCATGGCATATTAGCAACGTTTTTATCATTTCATATCATTCTCAGGCGTTTCTATTCATTATTGCTTACTGGCTTTTGTACGGTATAGATAAAATGAGATCTTAGAAACGGAAATAATACTGACAGTATTTGTGGCGTCAAATAACCCATTGCAGCGATTCGCCTGGCAAGGGGTGGGACTAACCACAGGGTGCGATATGCTCTTACTGATGAGGGCCACCAATCATACATTTCATCTCGGGTAAGTTTCCTGACATCCTTGTTAGACGGGTGATTATACCTGAAATCAAATATAAGCACCCACCCGCCTGGCATAACGCGATCCCAAATTTCCCTCGCCAAGTTTTCCCGGACATTTTGATCCAGTATAGAGGTGAAAACTGTAAAGGCGCTCACAAGATGAAATTTTTCATCAGCAGGCAATGATTCCAATCCACCTAAATGCCAATTAATGCCTTTTGCGGATATTTGCCTTGCATGCTCAAGTCTGTCATCGAGAAATTCAGTACCGGTAAGATTTTCAGCCGTTGCCCCCCAATTCAACAGGGTCCTTAACCAATCGCCCATGCCACAACCTACATCCAATATTTTTATGTTTTGCAGGTCTCCATCAAAAGCAGATTTTAAAAAATGGCATATTGCCCACTCACGACTTGACATTTGAAGACGTAAATCAGCCTGATAGAATGCATAACGATCACCTGTTAAGGCATCTCGTTTATTGTAAACCTCCTTAATCCTGCGCGCCTCATCTTCTTCATTATTTATCATATGAAATTGCCCCGGCATAAAATATTTTCATATTTTAACTTTTTCTCACTGGCCGGTAGGAAGATGGCACATTACCCACAAGCGCCTTCATTACACCTAGTGCAAATGCTACATTAGCCAGTACAAAACTATAGGCTTGGTCAGCAAAAGGTATTCTCCATCCCATATAACCACAAACTGCTAATATATAAAATACTGTTTGCACGAATAACAACATAGAAATAATCCAACCACTACCCACCGTCACTATTGATCCTGTAAAAAGACCTATCATAGCGAACGGCGTTAACCAACGTCCGATCTTATGTGAAAACAAAACCAGCGTGTAAACAGGATGAAAAATAATCCCCCTAAAACCCCAACGCAGAATACTTCCATGCAAGTTTTTTGCAGTCATACGTACTCTTGCCCTGAATTCTCGCCTTGCAGTATCAGGCATAACATCATATGCAACAGCATCTTCAATATGGACACATTTATATCCCTGAAGAACAACATCAAGAGGCGTTGTAAAATCCACGTCACCACTTGAGGGTATATCACAGTATAATTTCCTAAGAACTGCACAACATGCTCCCGTGCCAAATAGGTAAATATCCAGTCTGGATTCCAGACTCCTAAGCATCATCTCAAAACGCCAGTACAAACCAACAGATTGTGTTACCGCGCTATCGCCTGTGTTGCTATAACATAACATCCCAGAGGCAAATCCAGTTTTACTACCCAATAAGACACGGGCGATCTTCTCAAGAAATCCTGAAGAAAAAACAGTCTCGGCATCAGTAAATACCAATACTTCCCCCTTTGATTTTTTCACCCCAACATTATGCGCATTGGCACGCCCTTGTTGCGAAGCAATATTAATAATTTTTACATTGGGGAATTTCAAACCGAGACTTTCAACAACTGCAACAGTTTTATCACTTGAGCCGTCGGATACTACCAATACTTCAAGCTTATCAGCCGGATAACCATTTTCCAAAATATTTTTTATTCGCGCCTCAATTGAGTCTCCCTCATTATGTGCCGCTATTAGAACAGTCAGTACTGGTAATTCCATATTTGAATATATAGCCTGCTGAGAAGTTTTATTTTTATTTGCTACCTTAACCACAACAAACAATATTACTGGATATGCAATCCATATATACGCAAGAAACAAAATACTAGTCAATACAAGTGAATCCATATCCAATAGTCCTGTAATATTTCAAAAAGCCCATACTAACATCAGTGCGCCACCAGTGAAGTCAATAAATTCTTATATAGACTGATTCTATAACATGGAGATATATTACGCTATTATCTTGTCAGCATTAACAGCCTGGACAGAATTTTACCGAAATAATACTTTACAGACATTCTATGTACTACACGATCACCAGAAGTGACAACAAAATCTATTGAGTGACTGCATTCAAGCCAAGGCTTTTTCTCATCTGTTTTGACAAATTCTGGAAATCAGATAGAGGCATTCGTGGTTTTTCAATTTCTGCTTTCCTCCTCCACTGATCCCAAGGCAGACGCATCACCTCAAATTCATTTTTTATATCGGATAAAATTTTCTCTATGTTATCCCTCTTACTTTCCCTCATTGCTGGAGATAGTTTTTTATATTCCACTATTCTTTTTATATTTAATGCTAGTCGCGTCACATGTTGGAATAGAGTGATTTCTAACGTCAAAGTATCTGCACCTAATTTTCGACTAATTCCAGCTGCCTTTTCAAGCTCACTTAAAGCAGAAGTTAAACTGTCAATGCTTTCATCTAGCTGGTTATCTTGCTCGTGTTTTTTTAGTATTTTTATTGCATTCCTCGCGCGGAATTGTTGAAACATTGCCAATGCTGTCTTCGTAGCAGCTTTTTCGAATAACAAGTAAGCATCTACTGCATTTTCATTTATATTATTGTGCTTTAGCCACCGTTTTAAAAAATCTCTTTCGTCGAAATTCAATGCATTCCAGGTAAAGTCAGCCAAAGCTGCAAAACCAATCTCTTTGCCAGCTATTTTTCCCTCGCCATTGTAAGCCATAAGCCCTTCACTCCCGGCTGCATGAGCAGTATGAACAACCTTAGCGAGATAGCTGGTTAGAGGCACAGGCATCTTGTTCCACGCACTTCGACTCAATGCTGGAGTAATGGTAAATGCTTGTCCACGTTTTTTCATTTGGCGCAAAAATACCGTACGAAAGGCAACACGATCAAGATCATATGTTCCAGGCTGGTCAGGTGTGCCAAGATCGTCCCAATAATCAAATACACTTGCTTGTGGAACAATACCAGGCAGATCGTCAATAACACCTGAATCCATAGCTTGATATATGGTGCGAGTAGTTAATACTCTTAGTCTGGGAAGAATCCCGAGACTTTTTGTGGCATTCAGGTAACTTCTCCCCAGATTATCAAGATAATCATCCTGAACTGCCAGTATTCCGCCTTCATCTGTCCATATGCTTACTTCATCTGCGCGAAATTTTTTCATAAAAGCATAAATCAACTGATTCTGGAATTTTTGCGATTCCTTCTTTCTCCAGTCAATAGCACGTCCATTCGGCATCGTCCAATCCGGGTGTATTTTTCCCAGCTCTAGATTCGTCATGTGAATCAATGTTGGAACAACAATCAGACCCCTCTTTTTACCATGCTCAATAATTTTCCGAACCATATCAGTACTAAAAAATGCATGTTCTTTATTAGTTATTTCAGAATATCCTGGTACATCGAAGAACACTTTTGATCCTGATACCTGAATAAGCAAGTGCGTGTATCGCATGGAAACCAGTTGATCTATAACATTCTTCCAATTGTCAATATTTTGTTGATTTTGTGCTGCCGTCATAAAAACTGCTCTTTCATGCATGTCGGCGTAATCAAGTATTTTATAAAGTGATAGCCTTGTAGGTTTACCCTTACTATCCATTTTCAGATCATCTAGAATTGTATACAGTCCATGATGGAATCCAGCATTCGTCTGAGAGACAACGACAATTGTAGCAATACCCAACGGCGATTCACTTTTATTTACTGGAATAATAGCGAAACCATTTTTTAAAGAGGCAAGCTTGCGCATAGCCGTTTGCACTTGCGCATTTTTATTTTTAAAGCATAAATGGCCTGTATCACAAAAAAGTAGTGCGAAATCTGAAGTAATTTGATCGGTCTGTAATTTACTATTAATGATTTGCATATTCAGGGATAAAGAAATAATTTGAGTTACAGAATCCCTGTCTACGATATTACTTTCAAATAAAACACCTAACTTGTTGCCTTTAATGTCAATCGAACCAACTTGTTCTCTATTTTTTGATTTTGGAACATATGCTTCGCTTATTTGGCTTGCAAACAAACTTAGCAGCCCGATTAATACTATATATGTTCTAAATATATGCAGTGGATGTTTCATATGTCACCTGAGGTTTTCCCGATTTATATAGAAATATTAACCTGCGATCTGCGATCATAAATACACCAAACATTTAGTGCATTACATTACCAATTATCATCTATTTCATCGCAGAATTTCCTGATAATCAGCGGCCATTTTTTATCTTGAATCATCATTGCTGCATTCCTGGAAATGTTTTGACGTAAACCGGGAACCTTAAGCAAGCGTGCGACCGAGCTGTAAAGACCATTTCGATCCTCGGGGTCATACAGAATACCATTTTCGTCGCTTTTAATAATATGTCTTATACCTGGCAGGTCTGAGGCGACAACAGGCTTCCCCAATTGCATGTATTCATATATTTTCACTGGATAACTCCAGCGAAACTTTTCAATATCGGCTAAAGGACAGAGACATATATCGGCACCACTCACCACGGTTGGAATGTATGTTGAATCAATTTCACCGGTTATTATTACCCTATCTTTCAGGCCGCTTTTTATAATTTTATTATCAAGCAATAAAGCAACATTTGAATCAATCGGGCCCACCATCGCCAGAACAAAGTCGACACCATCCTGGTTTAATCTACTGGCCAGCTCAAGCAAGTCATCTGCACCTCGGTCCGGATGAATACTTCCAACATATAATAGTCGAATTCCATTACTTACGCTCTTCCAAACCACACCTGTATTTGAAGCAAAATCACCAAATTCCTCTAAAACACCATTCTCAGATTCAATTATTCTATCCCGGGATATCCCGATTCTGCTCAAGCCCTCAGGTACAACACCGGAAATAACCATATCTCCTTTGCGTACAATCCAAGGGATAATCATTTGATAGGGCTTACGTATTAAATTCTTTAAAAAACCACCTGTATTGGCAAGCGCTGATCCCGGGATATCCCAGAGATCGAATATTAATTTTACTGATTTACCTGCGTATAAATGGAATACAAATGTGGTAACCTCCTCGCCTATCACTGCCAGTATGGCATCAAATGGATTTCGCCTTTGTTCCTTATAGAACCAGACAAATGATTTCATATAGAAAATTAAAACACCTTTTAAACTACTCCCCGCCTTTATCAGGACAATCTCTGTGCCATTTTTCGTTACATGTGATCCAATTCTGGCGGAATCCCTGACAAGCACGACAAGGTCAAAGTGTTGTCCTATATATCTGAAATGATTATCCCGGGTCTTGTTAATATTACATAGCTCCTTGCGCCAGATAGAAAAAATACGCTTTCTTCTATCACTGGCTATATTTTTACTGCCAATAGACTGATTATTCTTATTCAAGATTTATTTCCATCAAGTATGCTAGCTAAAAATACCTTGGAACGCTCTTCGAATGTAAACTGCTTTGCATCAATCCTGGCCTTCTCTACAACCTTTTTACGTTCGTTACCATCCTGGTCAAGCAATGTAGCAACCTTCTCGGCCAGACATTGGGGACAAGACGGCTTCACCAGGTAACCGTTCACTCCATCCTTTATAACATACGGAATTCCTCCAACATCAGTGACAAGAACCGGAGTTCCACTTGCCATGCTTTCCAGCATCGACCTTGGCAATCCTTCTGTATGACTTGGTAAAACGAATATACTCGCATTATTCACATATGAATATAATTCCTTTACATTATTAATATAACCAGCAAAATGGACCAATTCGCTCAGACCAAGGGATTTCGTCAATGCCTTGGCCTCTTCCAGATATGGTCCGACACCGACGATTATTGCGCTTACCTTTCTTCCTGATTTCAATAGCAGGTCAATTGAATCCAGAAGGTCTTTTATACCTTTTTCATATGTAATCCTGCCTGTATAAATAAGGTCATTATGCATCACAGGTTTTTCATTATTATCCGTCACAGTAACTTCAGGTAGCTCTCTTAATGCTGCATTTAATATATACAGACTGTGCGAATACCGATCACCAACAACATTGGAAAATACTTCATATTGCTCCTGCCCTTGAAACCATACCTGAACCCTGTCTCTTTTCAGCAAATAAAACATGATACCTTTATATAACCTGACCCTTGATCTGGCAAAGAGCTTGCTGAATAACGACCTTGAAGATTTCTTAAGTGTTTTCAACCTGTTGCCACGAACAATAAATGCATGCTTTTTCTTCATAACAACACTGCATATTATGCCAAACATCATGCCATTGAATTCTAGACCAGCGCTAACTGTAGCATCGGCATTTGAGATAGTAGATAATGTTTTACGATTTAATAACGTAGAAATGAAAGAGACTAGTGATCCAGTTTTGCTCACAAGTCCTTGCTCAGGCTCTGGATATGGCAAGGTCCTGACTTCCATAGCCGGTGGCACAGGAATAGAAACACGTCCTGCAGCCTGATTCCTCATAACCGGTAACATTAATACTGATTCTGAAACATGCTGTCCCGCGTAAATATAAAAATCCACCAGATTTGCACTGCCCAGATACAAATTGCCCGTAGAAAAATATCCCCGTTCTGTATGAAAAAACACTACCTTAGACATGATTATTTTTTGCCTGTATTTTTAATGATTTTTTCACATGATTTGCATCATATATAATAAAACATGTTAATTTTGTAAATAAATACATCCTGATATAACTATTATTAAGCCACATTTTCCGGGAATTATTTTACGCTCTATCTAGATATATATTTGACTAATTTCATATTCTGCCTGATTACTGATTTTTATCGAATTTAATCATATTATTCATTCCTTATTTTATTAACTGATACATTATCGCCATATATAGTCGCAGTTAATAGTATCCCGATAACTATCCAGGTTACAGGCAACCCAAAACTGTCTGCTGCAAGGTTCATCACAACCAACATCACCATAAATAATCTTAATGAAAATCCTGCGTCCCGCTGTGCAATTGAGCATTCCGGGTTTCTGCACGCCAAATTCGCAATAGAATATAACTTTCTAATAAAAACCAGAAAAAAACAAAGCGAGAACAACCCGCCATACACAGCCACTTTAAGAAATCCACCATGAACAGCTATTGCTTTTGTTTCATTATTTTCCAGATAATGAACTCCGCCATATTGCGCCATAAATGAATCAATATCCGATACTCCAACACCGAAGTATGGATAATTGCTAATAATATCCAGTGATGCCATCCACGTTCGTATTCTTGGTGGAAGTAAACTACCGTACTCAAGTGCTTTTTTTGCTGCTTCATACATATCATATATGCTCAATATTCTTTCTTTAACCTGAGGAATTAATACATATAAAATAATTATGAATATAATTATACCGATAATATATCTTAAAGATGTCAGTAAAATACGTTTATTAACGAGGGATTTTTTGTATAACATAAGAGCAACAATAAATATAACGAGCACCGATATATTTGTCCGGGATAGAGTCGCAAATACGATCATAGCGGACATTAAAATAACAGCTTTAACAAAACCACTACCTGAATGCATTGAATATTTACGACGATATAAAAGATAAAGACAGGGTAACAACATGCAAATAGTTCTGGCTAAAACATTTGGATTCCTGAAGTCAGTAGCACTCAGCAGGGATAAACTTATTGTATCCGACCTAAGAAAAAAAATATCACTAAACATTAAAGCGAGAACAAACCAGGCAAATATAATCAACAAACTGAGAAATGTAATAAATACTCTTGTGAAACCCCAGAATACCTGTATATTTAATCGCGCCAGCAGAAAGACTGCCAGCACCCAAAAAAAGTTCAAATAATTGCTTACCAGATAATATTTATCCGAAAGCTTTGTTGCCCCGTTAAAATAAAAGGCAATTGTCATGACAAAACAATAAATACTATACAGCACGAACAACCGGAAAACATAACTACTTGGAGAGAACCTCGCGCCGGAATATAAAAAAACCGCCATCCCAATAAGCAAGAAGAGTAACATCAGAATTGCAGATATTCCTAATACCCCGATTGATATATTAGGAACAAATGAAACAATTGCAGCCATTAAACCGAGGATGCCGCCGATAAAATGATTTGCACTTCCCTGCTTAGGTAAATGATTGTTTAGGACAGTTTCAGACATACAATAATATTTATTCAATCAGGACGGTAGCCATCAATTATTTATGATGCCCATAAATTAATAATTCACATTTAGTACAATGGCACAGACTTTAAAACGATAACTAATAAATTGATCATCTTAAACCATGAAATAATTATTAAAATTGAACATCCATTTCATTGGATAAAATCGTGTTATTTGTACTATTGAAAGGTAATCATCTTAAATCCATTACCATTCAGAGCTTTGTAAAACAGTCCAACCTGTGTGGACTTTTCAGACCATGCAATCACCTCAGCAGCAAATAGATAATTGGTATCCGTCAAGATCCATCAATCTCACATATTTGTTTATATTTTTTTATAAACCTTATTTGATCATATCCCTGCGATTCGGCTTTATGGTGAATTATTAAATTCTAAACACCTTTACTTATAGGTAAATATTAGCATATCTCAGGTGCAATCCGTCTTTTTACATACCATATAAATATGCAATTATTTCTCAGTCACTTCCTTCTCTGTGCTAATGAACCTGAATCCACGGTGCAGTTTGGTGCACCTTCAGAAGCAACAATATCCTCATTACAGCATCATAATTAGTAGTAATTTTTGCCAGGAATACAATACTGCAAGATGTTTCCTGGATATTTAGCCGCTAAATTAACAAAGTATTATTATTACAACTTTTCAACATAATTAATTTATTTACCATATCCTCATCTAACAATCGCTTTTTTAATTGCTTCTTCCAACTGGATTACCAGTCTTTCACGCTCATATTTTAATTTAGGTGATAAATCATAATATTTATCCAGCCCACCATTTTCTGCCTGTTTAATAAATATTTTCATTGATTTACCAATTCCCTCTGCATCCTCATTTGCGACTACTTGCCCTATTCCTAGCTCCTTAACCAATCCAGCAGCCATTCCTTCTGGTGGCACGCAAGCCAGGATTGGTCTTTGCGACGCAATCAAATCGAATATTTTGGAAGTATATTTTTTTCTATTCCAGTCTGTATCATTCAATAGTACACATACAACATCAGATTGCTGGTACGCCTTAATGAGTATAGACTTGGATACGACCCCATGAAAAATAACACTACCATCACATATACCCAGACTTGATGCTAATGAACTGGCCCCTGTATCGTGCCCATAACAATCCAGTCTTACTCGAACGATACCGTCCTTGTTGATCATGGCAATTGCACTGAGTATCCCTTCCATGCTATATGATCGAACTTGTAAACGTGTTGCCGCGTAAACCAGTCTTAATGGTGTTTCCCATGATCGTAACGGGCACCTATATGGAGCAATCTCATCCTCATCATAACCATGCGTAACTACACGCCAATCTTTGTCTCGCGCAGAAAGATGCTTCTGTTTATAGCGCTCAACCAATCCAGGCGTAACCCCGAGAATAACACTCGCCCGTCGTATGGCAAGTGAGTCAAAAACATGGTCAAGGCGATTGAGGAATCCGGGACGGCCTTTCTGAAAATTTGTATCAACAGACCACGCATCTTTATATTCGATTACAAGCGGGACCCTGAGAACGACAGACAATAGATAGCCTGTAACGATATTACTTTGTGGATTACAGATCGAGTATATTACTTCTGGCCTGGACCTTATGCCAGAGTATAACCCTGCCAAAAAGGCATTCACCATCCATGATCCTCGCATATCCGGCCAATTAACTGTATACCATAAACCGAGTAACAAACGTCTGAATACGCCGCGTTGTTTAATTTGTGTACTATTTTCGACTGAATTATTATTGAGATCACGCCCGGCTGCCTTTCTCTTTTGCCGGAAACCATCTATCCATTGGTTAGGGTTAAAAGTTATTACTCTGATGATATGTAGATTCTCAGGCATCACCCTCATATCATCATCGATTTGACCAAGATAACGATCTTTTTTTACCCTTAATATACTTATATCCCAATTGCGTTTTGCCAATTTTAGTAATGTCTGCGTTCTCCAATATGATGTCTGCCCGCCAAATGGATGAAAATAATATGAAACAACTAAAAGTCGTTTACGTTGACTTTCCATATTCATCCATCCTTACGTGCAACTACAGCTATCTCAAATGCCAGTTTATCAGGTAATTTTATATCTACCCAATGTGCCAGCTTTAGAAACAAGACATAAATTCGGCTGAAGAAACCTACAGGTTCCAAACGTAAAGACTCCAGGTAGTTTCTAAACTCCTCTCTGCTTTTCTGCTTGCTTGTGTCTATAGTCGGATAGCTTGAGCCTTTTGCTTTCTTAACCTTTTCTGCCAAATGACTTCCTTGCCATTCCAATCCTCTTATGCGCGTATATAATCTTAATGGTAGTTCAATAAATATCTTAACTATTACTAATCTTACCTGATTTAAATAAATCATGAGTAATTTCATCAGACTGATACAGGGCCCAGCGGTCAAATGAATTTCAACGCTATCAAAACCTGCGTTGGCCAACCTTTGTTTTATATCAAAACACGAAAAGTATATTTCATCAGCACCATCTACCATGAGATTTTTTCTTCCATTGATGAGCCTTAAAAATAATGCTCCACCTTCATTTACAATTTTCTCCAGTGGCGTAGGCAACCCTAGATATGCCCGACCACCAGGTCGTAGCAGGCGATACATTTCTCCAAGCGCCCTGGATGGATCGGGGATATATTCCAGGACCCAGTTACAATAAATAAAGTCGACACTCTCATCAGTCAACATATCAACAGATTGACCATCTGCAACAAAGTAGCCATCATGGTCAGTGATTTTCTTAATGCTGGCTTCGGAGATATCAAACCCTTTAAGATCCCATCCTTCAAAAAAAAAGCGGTTATTGCCATTCCCTGCGCCAAAATCCAGCACCTTGTCATCATCATTGATTATTCCGGGCAGAATTTTCTTTATCTCTTGCTGATAGCTATAGCGCGAAGGACCAACAAGATGAGGTGGCCTCAGATAGGTTTCCAGATTAGCAAGCATCCGCATATTGGATTGTTTCATGTGAATTCACCTATAAACTGCACTTCATTTGTTAATTCAACACCATATTTATCATGTACACGCTTACGAACCTCTTGCAATAATAACCAGACGTCATTCGAGGTCGCATTCCCCAGGTTTATAATAAAATTGGAATGCTTGATTGAAACTTCTGCCCCGCCTATCCTCAACCCTTTACAACCTGATTCCTCGATAAGTTTACCTGGTAGTATTTGATCAGTTCGCCTGAACATACATCCTGCACTGGGTTCACTATAGGGTTGCTTTTTCAATCGTTGCTTCATTCGATCTTCCATATCAGTTACTACACTTCTATTCTGATCACGATATAGTTTAAATACAGCCTCCAAAATAATTAACTCGGGATCCTCAAGAAATAATGAATGACGAAACCCGAAATCCATCTCATTTTTTGCCATTTTAAATATGTTTCCAGTTCGTGTATTAGCAACTTTTACCGAAATAAGGCAATCAGATATATTTCCATCAGGAATTCCCGCATTCATACAAATAGAGCCTCCAATCAAACCTGGTATTCCATATCCCATCTCCAGACCTCTATATCCCTCTTTAGCTGTTTTTCGTGCAATGGATGGCCAGGATGTTCCTGAGTGGACAGTTATTATATTGGTGTCCATGGAATATTGTGGTTTTTTTGCTTTATACAGAATCGTTACTCCAGGTAATCCTGCATCTGATACGACGATATTACTCCCATTACCCAAACGAAATATATCAAGTTTTTTTGTACGAGCCCAAACCAGAATCTCCTGCAACTCTTCCGGATTACTAACCTGTGCAAAATAGTTTGCAGGTCCACCCGTTTTGATTGTAGTCCGTTTTGATAATAAGATTTCTTTGCGTATTAATTGTTCGCAGGCATTAATCATATATTAACCTGTTTCTGTTTATGAGCGGACGGACTGTCATCAGTATCCTTGAATATAAAGTTCATATAGCACATATCACATATAGTGTTAATAAAAAATATGTAAATTCACTATTGCGCATGCAAAACAAACAAATACTTACTCCGTACACCTTGGGTCGTATTTATTCATAATATACATTGCTTTCAAAAAGCGTCTGATATATGCCTTACCTGTAAGCAGATACCAGAAATATCTGATTCTTGCCCATATCCGAATAATTTTTCCTCTTTCTGTAAAGTCATATCCATAGTAGGCAAGGATATCATTATTCAATGCTTCGTAATTTCGTAAATCAGTTTCTTCCATCTTGATTTTCCATACGCCTATCCTTCTCGCATCTGGTTTTTCAGATACAAGTTGATGACTATAATGCAATATTTCAAAATCTTTTCTGTTACAATTAAGCATATCATCACTATATTCCTCCTCAAGAAAGTCGCATATTCTCCTTAACTCCCTTTCCGGTGTTAATATCAGATTTTCATATTTGACTTCCAGACAATTATCGCCACCGATCCTGTCACAAAAAAACCTGGTGATATTCACTCTCGATCGCCAAAACATTGCACTCTCCCATAGTCCTGATGGACCGAATTCAGTATTCATAAATGAAAGCGCCACATCTCGTCCATCCCTGACCATGTGAATAAACTTGCTATTTGGATACAGAATTGATAGCTGCGGTATATTATACAAGTAGTTCGGTGTTTTATCTCCCCACCTGCATGATCCTCTTTCTTGAGCATACAGCTCAAATGGTATTTTAATTACATCTGACACGCTTGGATTTGACAGACTGCGCGCTATGGCACGAAATTTTTCATCTGATACCCCGAATTGAATGTAGTAATAATTAGAGATAACCAAGTCCAGTATTTTTTCCACGTCATCTTGCTCAAGACATTTATCAACACCAAAGTTACGAAGCACATCTGAGATATAATATGATT
>Ga0316205_10001239_pt1 | contig 34690 bp, 28 predicted proteins | sample 3monthpyrite_MG_FD_204941 | JGI IMG/M metagenome (GOLD analysis project Ga0316205, IMG submission 204941) | Microbial mat bacterial communities from mineral coupon in-situ incubated in ocean water Damariscotta River, Maine, United States -... | ecosystem: Environmental > Aquatic > Marine >...
AGCTTCGCATTCTGTTGAATCTAATTAAAAGAATGGTGCTGTCTGAAGCTTCAATATTAGAAAACTCAAAATCTGATATCTCATTTCAAATCTCCAGATTTTGAACTAGATTAACTGTTAATCGACTATCAAAATCAACGACATGAAATCCCTCTTTTTCATTCTTTTTTTTCTAAACTTCACGTTTAGTATTAATGCCCAACCTGTACCTGTAGAACTTATTCAAAACGAAGAAGGAAACTGGCAATTATTACGAGGCGGTGAGCCATTTCAGATAAAAGGCGCCGGTGGAAGCGGCTCAAAAGAATTATTAGCAGAATCAGGTGGCAACACCTTCAGGATCTGGGGAGTTGATTCCGATTTAAGAGAAGAACTTGATCTTGCTCATAAACTTGGTTTAACGGTTGTAGTTGGTCATTGGTTAGGACATGAACGTCACGGTTTTGATTACGATAATTCTGAAATGGTTGCTGAGCAGTTTGAGCGAGTTAAAAGAGATGTTATTGCTTACAAAGATCATCCTGCTTTGCTAATATGGGCATTGGGAAATGAAATGGAAGGATTTGCAGAAGGAGAAAACCCAAAGATATGGAATCATGTACAGGAATTGGCTGTGATGGTAAAAGAACTTGACCCATTTCATCCGATCATGACCGTTACCGCAGAAATTGGTGGAGGTAGAGTGCCATCTATAAATAGTATTGCAAAAGATGTGGATATTCATGGAGTTAACAGCTATGGTGGGCTTCCATCCTTAGTGCAACGCTACAAACAAATTGGCGGTATCAAACCAATTATAATTACTGAGTTTGGCCCACCGGGAACGTGGGAAGTTGGTACAACATCTTTTGGAGCACCATATGAATTAACGAGTACCCAAAAAGCTGAGGTATATAAAACTGCTTACCAAAATGGTTGCTTAGCTAATTCTGATCTTTGCTTGGGAGGATTTGCATTCACTTGGGGATTTAAAATGGAAGCGACGGCAACCTGGTTTGGAATGTTTCTTCCAACCGGTGAAAAACTCGCGGCTGTTGATGTGATGACAGAGATATGGTCGGGCGAAAAACCGGAAAACTTATCCCCTTCGATCGAACGATTCGAATTGATTGGACCTGAAATGGTTTCTTCCGGTGATGAAATAAAAATTGAACTCGAAGTAACTGATCCAAATGATGATGAGCTATCTGTAGAATGGATAGCTTTAGGAGAAGCGTCTGAATATTTCACTGGTGGTGACGCACAGGCTGTCCCATTGGAACTTGATGGTGTAATTGATGAATCATCTTTAAACGGAGCAACTTTGACAGCTCCGGAACCTGGAATTTACCGTATTTATGTTGCCATTCGAGATGGAAAAGGAGCTGCTGCTGTTGCTAATGTACCATTTATGGTGAATGAAGAACTTTCTAAAAATGATGTAGAGCCATCTCAAGCGTCATTAAAATTACCAGTAAAAGTATACGCCGATAATGCACCACAACCTTGGGTACCTACTGGTTGGATGGGAAATACTGAGAAACTGGAACTTGATATGGAATCAACTGATTCGCCTCATACTGGCCGCACAGTGATTGAAGTTAACTATAAGGCTTTCGATAATTGGGTAGGTGTTGCTTGGCAAAATCCGTTAAATGATTGGGGTGATTTACCCGGAGGATATAATTTGACAGGTGCAGAAAAACTCACTTTTTGGGCGCGTGGTAAAAAGGGAGGAGAGAAAATCAGTTTTGCCGTTGGAATTTTAAAAGATGACAGGGAATATTATGACACGGCATTTGGTGAGTTGAAAGATGTTAAACTCTCGGATAAGTGGAAAAAGTACACTATTAATTTAAAAGGCAAAGATTTGAGCAGAATCAAAACTCCATTTGTTTGGACGCTCGGAAGTCCCGGTTTACCTGTTTCTTTTTATCTGGATGACATCCAATTCGAGTAAAATTTACCGCTCTTTAAATCACTTCTTATTATCATCAAAATAGTATTGGAAACTATATATTCATTATAGTTTATCATTAGTTATACATTATGAATTTCATTTGGATACGGCACAACCCATGTAGTATATTTGGAGGAGTTACTTGAAACTAAAGCAGCTGGCAGCATTAGCCGGCTTTTTTTATGCCCTTCAGCCAGATAAAGTTGAAGCATCTCATCTACTCAATTCTTTCTTCATTGTTTTAAGTCATTTTGTAAGAAACTCATCAAAAAAATCATCCGAATTCTCCAGATAATTGAAGCCTAAAATCCAACATATCTCTGATGTATCAGAGAAATCGAATCCACCAGCTCCTATTGCCTCATTATTATAGCCTGCAACTACATTGTACTTTTCAGAAAGCCTTTTCGCTTCCTGCCAAATTTCTCCAACTTTTTCGTTTGATAACACATCTTCCCATCTATGGCCTTCAGTAGTTCTAAATCCCGGTGTTCCATTTTTAAGTGCATTACCATCTGGAATTTTTGTGTAATCGGTATAATCACGCACATACAACAATTTTTCTGCGGTAGTAACACTTTCATTCCACCAGCTGTGCTGTACTAATGTTATCCTCTCTTTTGTCTTGACTTCAGGACGGCCTTCTCTGATAGCTCGGAGCACATCTGCACTCAAATCCGATTGTCCGGCTTCTGCAATCCATATATTGCCTCCATCATCTAAAACAGAAATTGCTCGTTTATAAACCGATTCAACTGCATCATTCCAATACAAATGTGCATTTACCCATGCTGCCCCAAACGACAAATTGAATAAATAGGCTGATTCAATGAAATCTCCATTTTGAAGACCATACGCACCGGCAACAGCCACAAAATTTAACTTTTCGAACTTTGGATCTTTCAAAATGGTAGCAAATGCAGCAACCGACATCAGATCATCCACATCTGGTTTACTGTCGTAATTGGCGATGAGCAAATCGTTTTCTATATCAAATATCTTTTGTGAATAGATTTTTGGTGAGATCATTACAAACAGAATTAGTACTAAAAGTGTTTTATTCATTTCTTTGGGATCAGTTTACTTGAAGGAACAAATCAAAATCCAAAATTACTATTCGATGAAGCGATTTATACCCATTTTAATTACAGCATTATTCTCAACTCTGTCATTTGCACAAGTTGCACATTTTCCCATCGTCTCAGATTTTGGTGGGATATACGAAATTGAGGACGCAGTTCTGCCAAATGCAGAAATGGAATATAAAATTGTTATCGATTTAAAAACTCTTCAACGAGATAAAGAAAGCATCAATCCGGGGCTGAACAATGTGGCACGAATGATGAATTTACATGGAATAGGTGGTGTGAAAGCTGAAAATCTCGATGTTGCGATTGTTATACATGGATCTGCTACGGATGTGATTATCGACAATGAAGCTTATCAAAAACGTTATGAGTTAGATAATCCGAATATTGCACTGATTGCTGCATTAAAAAAAGCCGGTGCTCAAGTATATGTTTGTGGACAATCACTGCTTGCCAGACAATATGCACGCGATGAAGTAAATGAAAATGTTGATGTAGCTTTATCGATGTTAACTACATTTACTACTTATGTGCATAATGGCTTTGCACCATTAGTGTTTAATTAAACCAAACTCGACTACTACTAACTTCGAAATTAAATCAATTTAGTGCCGCCCAAGTTGAATCCATACCTGCTGAATCTGAAAATTCCACAAACCAGTGTGGTTCGGAAGTCACAATACTTGGTGTTGGCGGGGCAACTTCAAAATCATGATAAATGAGACTAAAGCCAGAGATAAACGTTCGGATTTCGTTAGCAGGTGGGAGAATTTTTGTTTCAATTTCTGAATTGGTTGAGACTGAACTACTAAAATGGCTAACTAGAAAGGATAGAATTAAAAGATATGGAAACTGCTTCATATCAGTACTGCTTTGTTAATTTTTGAATTAATGTTTTATGTCATATATAAATATGGCTTCCAAGGTTCCTGAACATTACCATTATAATCGCGGAAAAAGGTAATAGGAATAGGACGATATGGTTTTGCTTCTAGAGGCATATCAGCTTCTTTAGGTGTTTTATTCCCTTTTTTAACATTGCACTTTTCACATGCAGTAGTAAGATTTTCCCAAACATCTCTTCCCCCTCTGCTTTTCGGTAAAACATGATCTATAGTTAAGTCTGATTTTTTACCACAATATTGACATATAAAATTGTCTCGGCGCATAATATTTCTACGCGAAAGAACCACTTTGGAGTAAGGAATGCGAATATAACTTCTCAATCGTATTACTGATGGAAATTGGTATTCATCTCTGATAGTTCGAATTTGCTTCGCCGGATCGTCGTGTAACAGTTCCGCCTTATCAAGAAAAAGTAGTTTAACAGAGCGTTGCACAGAGCAAATGCTCAATGGTTGATAGTCTTGATTCAACACAAGTACGTTAGCGTTCATAACGTATTAACCTTTTAAAGTTGGGGTTTAAGGTATGTAGATGTATTCTTTTGAAGAGAACGCAGGATAGGATTAAATAAAAAAAGCGTACTTGCTTTGTGCAAATACGCTTTATAATGAAACATTTTAGGGTCAAATTCAATAGCCAATCATGTTTAATAACTCTGTCCTTACATCAGCGTTTATTGAAATGGCCAAAAGTATGGAAACAAGAAGTCCAAATAAGGCAAACGAAAGATCCTTTGTTATAATTTTTAGCACTTTTTTCATCGGTTTACCTAGCCCCAATGCATCCATAATACTCATGCCTAATTCACGACCGGCTAAGAGCCCAAGAAATACCCAAGTTGTACTCATAGGAACCGTGCTAATTGTTAATTTATAAACTAGAAGAATGGCATAAATAAAGTCAATTATAGTAGCTGAGCGGATATCTGTTACTCGAGATTTTTCTGTAACAATTTGCTGAATTCGATCACCGCGAAGATAAAACAATAATCCAAGGCCAAAGAAAATGAACAAACCAAAGCCTAAAAATTGACCAAAACTTAATGATCTTGGCAAATATACTGCAATATTAGCCGCATCTTGCATCACCCAAACCGCCCACAATGTTCCCGAAATAATCCATTGTATGGGTAACCAGTACGACGCTGGTTTGTGATTTGAAAACTTTTTCTCAATAGTTTTAGTTACTACTAACCAAACTATTAGTCCTGCAGCAAATGCTAAAAAATAGCCGCTTAAACTTTTACCCAGAACCGATGTAATGGCTTCTGCATCAGCAGCAAAACTGCTTAATAATAGGAATGTGGTAGAAACCGGCATTCGCATTCTGGTTAGAATAAGCAAAAAAATTGGGGCAGCTACTTGAAGAAAACTAAAATTAGTTGGTGCTTCACTAAATCCTTTAGATGATAATCTTTGATAACTCACATCCCCGTCGAATAAAAACCAACTTATACTAACTGTTACCAAAAATATGCCACCAATATAAATCCATAATGCCCACCATTTTTTATCTTGGTTTGAAGCAAGAAACGTTCCTATAGTTTGTATTGAATCGTTGGCTATAGCCGAATATCCTGCAAACAAAAAACCAACCCACATGGCTATCTCAGCATAAGGAAATGAAACACCGGCTATAAAAAAGAATAATCCGATTAAGCCAATGAAAATGCGCTCTTGTCGAATGATATTATAAAAACTGTTTGGGATTAAACTTTGGGCAAAACTATTTTCATTGCCGTTGTTTGAATTATTCGTCATATCCTGCAATAAATTAAATACTTGTGGCTTTCACCGTTAATAAATCCACTAAAGATAACAATAGTATATTAAGTCATTATTACCTCTAAATTGAATCAAAAGGTTGTAATACTGTAACTTGTAGTTTTTATCCGAAAAGCATAGTATAAGCGATCTAAAAACTCAGACTATAATTCAAATGATCTATAAAACAGAGCTTGTTTTAACATCTTCTTACGAGGAATTAGAACGTGTTGAAAATCTTCTCAATGATTTGCAACAAACGCTAGGTTTTGATGATGATTTTTATGCCCGCCTAATGCTGACAGTAAGCGAGGCTGCAACTAATGCTGTGGTTCATGGCAATGATCTTGATATCGACAAAAAAGCCATCATAATTGCAGAAGTTACTGATTCTTTGCTAACTATTATTACTACCGATGAGGGCGAGGGTTTTGACCCTGAAGATGTGCCTAGTCCACTTGAAGAAGAAAATATACTTATTCCGTCGGGGCGTGGTGTGTTTTTAATGAAGGAATATGCCGACGAAGTGGAATATCAAGATGAGGGTAGAAAGTTGGTGTTGAAGTTTAATCTACCCTGAACTAACCAATTTGGTAAAGTACTCAGGAATACTTGTCTCGAAAGTCATCGGTTGTTTTGTTACCGGATGTTTAATGGATAGTGACGCTGCATGGAGTGTTAATCGTTTAATCCCCTTTTCTTTTCCACCGTACATTTTATCACCTACTACAGGATGCCCACTCTCTGATAAATGAACTCGAATTTGATTCTTCCGCCCGGTAAGTAAATTAATTTCTAGTAAACTGTACTTATTCGATTCTTTAATAACTTTGTATTCTGTCTTGGAAAATTTTCCAATCTCATGATCTTTGGTCGAATATACCCGATGTATTTTATTCTCTATTAAGTACGAGCTAATGGTGTCCGATTTTTTCTCCAATAAACCATGCACAACTGTGAAATAAGTCTTTGACGATTCTTGCCAATGATCTTGCAGATAATTTTTCGAAGCTTCTGATTTAGCAAATATCAAAATTCCTGAAGTATCGCGATCTAAACGATGAACAATAAAAACTTTATTCTTCGATTTTGAATTTCCCTTCTGAACAAAATTGGTAAGCAGAGCAAATACTGTATTGTCTGCTTCTTTTGCGTTAGCTACTGTAAGAAGTCCATGTATCTTTTCTACAACTATAATATCATAGTCTTCATATAATATGGTTATCCCTTTCGGGTGATACCGCTTTGGGGAAGACTTAAATTTTTTTCGGTTATCTTTCATTTTTAAGAGTAGGCAATTATGAAATTGGAAAACGACTTGTTTATTTACATAAAAAAAGCCGGTTCACATTCGCAAACCGACTTAAACATGGACTAGAAAATCCATCAGTTTAGCTGAGCTTCTAATTGCTTAGTAAGGTGCGTTTTTGGAACTGCACCGATAATTTGATCCACCACTTGACCGTCTTTAAAAATTAGTAAAGCTGGAATAGAACGAATTCCATATTTCACAGAAACTTCTGGATTCAAATCCACATTTACTTTACCAATTTTGGCTTTACCTTCATATTCTCCGGCCATTTCTTCAACAACCGGACCAATCATGCGGCAAGGACCACACCATTCTGCCCAGAAGTCAACCAGTACCGGATGCTCTGATTGCAATACTTCTAGCTCGAAGTTGCCATCGGTGAATTCTACTGTTTTTGACATATTAGTTACCTAATGTTTGTTTAAATAATACTTTTCTAAAATTGGTTTCAAATATCGGAAGATATTTTGGATGATTCACATTGTTATTCATTATCGGTAATATTGTCTGCGATTATTACTTCTTTTTTTCCACCTCTCCCTAACTCTCTCCTTCGTAAGAAGAGTGGACTTACCTGTTCGGTAATTATATCCTGAGTTCACTTCCAAATGTAGGAGGAGACAGCGGTGGTCAATAAAAAATCAAATGAATCCATTTCACCCTGCGAGATATAATTCTACAGAATCTTCGCCCAAAACATCCCGTAATCCGTTTAATAAATCATCGGATGGCTCTACCACAAAATTTCGAAGGTTCATTTTAATAGGTCCATTGGCTTCATTACTTTGAACATTCAATTTCACCAATGTATTTCCTTTATTCAACTCGAATAAAGTTTCCATTTGAGCGAGATCCTTGGTCGAAATATCCTTTGTCTTGATGTTCAACTTCAATCGAAGTTTATCTTGAAATTTTTCTCGTAAGTTTTCGACGCGTTCCATATTTGTTACGATCATACTATTTCCACGTTCGCGCTTCGAGTACCTTCCCGTGATATATACCACATTATCCACCTCAATCAGCGGAGCAAATTTATCGAACTCTTTGCTGAATACAGCTATTTCCAGCGATGAGTACAAATCCTCGACCATTAAAAAAGCTATGGGTCGACCTTTACGATCTACTGCCTGACGCTTTGAAGTGATGATGGCAATAAATCTGAGTTCAGATTCATGTTGTAGTTTTGATACAATTTCTTCGCATAAGTTTTGCTTTCCGAACAATCTGATATCCTCTTTATATCGAGTAAGCGGATGTCCACTCAGATAAAAACCAATCAATTCACGTTCTTTATTTAAGCGCTCAATACTGCTCCATTTGGCAACGGGTTTAAGTTTTGGTTCCTGAAGAACTCCTCCTCCACTTGCTCCTCCAAATAGATTTCCTTGATTTAATCTCGCCTCTTCCTGCTTGCGATGCCCGTATGCCAGAATATCGTCGATGCCCATCAAAAGCTCTGCACGATTATCATTCAAAATATCAAAAGCACCGGATTGAGTTAAACTCTCCAGAGTTTTACGATTACAAACCCGAGAATCGATACGAGCAGCAAAATCAAATACACTTTGAAATAATCCGTTAGCTTCTCGCTCTTCCACAATATGTGCAATTGCGCTGGAGCCAACTCCTTTTATGGCACTCATGCCATATTGTACACGACCTTCTTTCACTACAAACTTTCCACGCGCTGTGTTAATATTTGGCGGATCAACCGGATTTCCCATTTTTTGACATTCTTCAATGAATGTCGCCACTTTTTTGATGTCACTCATATTGTGGCTCATCACCGCTGCCATGTATTCTGCGGGGTAATTAGCCTTAAAATACATGGTATGATAGGCCACTACCGAATAGGCAGCCGAGTGTGATTTATTGAAACCATAACTCGCAAACATCTCCATTTTTTCGAAGATCGCTTTTGCCGTTTTTTCTTCCACACCGTTATTTTTGGCTCCTTCAATAAACTTTGGCTTTTCTTTCTCCATTACCGAACGCTTCTTTTTACCCATCGCACGACGCAGCAAATCCGCACCACCCAATGTGTAACCTGCAAGCTTCTGAGCCACATTCATGATCTGCTCCTGATAGATCATAATTCCAAAAGTAGGCTCAAGAATATCATGAATTAACTCATGATCATATTCTGCAGCCTCTTCTCCATGTTTCCGCTTAATGTAATTCGGAATAAACTGCATCGGTCCCGGACGGTACAATGCGTTCATGGCAATCAAATCATTTATACTAGTAGGTTTTAATTCTTTGAGATACTTACGCATCCCAACACTTTCAAACTGGAATGTGCCGAGTGTTCCGCCTTTTTGGTATAATTGATACGTTTTTTCATCATCTAAAGGGATGTCATCCAGATTGTACTCTTTGCCATAATTTTCTTTTACATACCCGATAGTGGTTTTTAAGATGGACAAAGTCTTTAATCCCAGGAAATCCATTTTCAACATCCCGGCACTTTCTATCACACTGCCATCAAATTGTGTAACCGTTAAATCTGTGTCTTTTGCCGTGGTAACCGGTATATACTCGGTTAAATTATCCGGGGCAATGATAATTCCGGCTGCATGAGTTCCCGTATTTCTAACTGAACCTTCAAGAACATGTGCCATTCTCAATGTTTCAGCTTCCAACCCTTCACCATCTTTGATATCACGAAGTTCTTTCACTTCCGAAAAAGCATCATCTAGAGAAGTGCCCGGGCGCTCCGGTATTAGTTTTGCAATTCGATCTGCATCTGAAAGTGGAAGGTCTAGCACACGAGCAACATCACGAACCGATGAACGGGCCGCCATCGACCCAAACGTAATAATGTGTGCAACCTGATTTTTACCGTATTTATCAACCACATATTCGATTACTTTTTGGCGACCATCATCGTCAAAATCGATATCAATATCCGGCATGGTAACACGCTCCGGATTCAAAAATCGCTCAAAAAGCAGATCGTATTTCAAAGGATCGATATTTGTGATACCCGTACAATATGCCGCCACCGAACCTGCTGCAGATCCTCTTCCGGGCCCTACATATACGCCCATATCACGGGCAGCTGCAATAAAATCCTGCACTATCAAAAAGTATCCGGGAAAACCCATGTCTTTGATAATGCCAAGTTCGAGTTCTATTCTATCCCTGATTTCCTCACTCAAATCAGGATATCGAGATTTAGCTCCCTCAAAAGTAAGATGGCGGAGATAATCATCTTCCGTCTCAAATTCTGTTGGAATTTCAAACTTTGGCAAGATCACATCCCGCTCAAGTTTAACCGTCTCAATTTTATCAACAATCTCCTGAGTATTAGTTATAGCCTCAGGCATATCAGGGAAAAGATCAATCATCGTTTCGGTATTCTTAAACCAAAATTCTTGATTTGGAAAACCGTATCGAAATTCACGTCCACGACCAATCGGGGTACTTTTCAGTGCTACATCATCGATACAAATTAATGCATCATGCGCCTCAGCATCATTCTTTTCAAGATAAAAAGTGTTATTGGTGGCAACCGATTTAACCCCATATTTCTGCGAAAACTGTTTGAAAACCTGATTAATACGCTGTTCTTCGTCTAACCCATGATTGATCACCTCGAGATAGAAATCATCACCAAAGGTTTCCATCCACCATTTCAATTCTTCCTCAGCGTATTCTTCCCCTTTATTCAAAATCAAATCACCCAGCAAACCACGTGTTCCACCACTCAAGCAAATCAAGCCTTCAGCATATTTTTCGATTACTTCTTTATCAACTCGGGGAAACTTATAATAATAGCCTTCAGTAAAACCAATCGAACAGATTTTGGCCAGATTTTTATACCCTACCATATTCTTGGCAAGCATTACAATCTGGAAGCGCCGATCGCGATTATCTCGAGTAAATTTCTTGGCATGTCGATCATCCACCAAATAAAGCTCGCATCCGACAATGGGTTTTATACCTTCTGCATGTGCAGCTATTGTGAATGCAAATGCGCCATACATATTACCAAGATCCGTAAGAGCGACAGCAGGCATCCCCATTTCTTTGGCTTTGCCCACCAGTTCTTTTACACCTGCGGTAGCTTGTAGAACCGAAAACTTGGAATGATTGTGGAGATGTGTAAAAACTACATCGTTGGTAAGTTCAACAACTGGAGTTTCTTCGATTAGTCCGGTTGGCTCACCTTCAACTATTTCATCGTCTTTTTTTTTCAGTCGGGATGGGGAAACAATATCAATATAGTTTTCCCGAACTATATAACTCTGCGACGATTCATACAGGCGCGCATCCAAAGGGAAATTGACTTTGATAATACCTAAACGAACTAATTCCAGGAATGCACGAGTTGTTGCTTCTACATCGGCAGCGGCATCATGAGCATCATCAAAGTTCTTCCCAAACAGTTTTATGTGCATTTCAGCAAGTGATGGCCATTTGAAACCACCACGACCATTTGGAATACCAACGTATTTGGTACTTTCATCCTTAGTATCAATTTTTGGCTTATCCATGATCGCTGATGGTATCTTTTTCCGAAGGTATTCGGCACCCATCACGCTTTCATCGAAACTTACATTGTGGCCAATCAAGAAATAAGCCTTATCCATATCCTTTCGGAATTCCTGAAGTACAAATTCCAGATCCAAACCTTCATCGTTCGCCCGTTTGGTTGAAATTCCGTGGATTTTCTCAGAATTAAACGGGATCGTAAATCCTTCTGGCTTTACAATATAATTACCACTACTGGTTAACTTTCCGGTGTGATCATGCAACTGCCACGCTAATTGTACCAATCGCGGCCAATTGTCTAGGTCGGTGATTGGGGCTGAAAAATTACGGGGTAAACCGGTGGTTTCGGTATCAAAAATCAGGTACATAAACGGCTTGAAAACTGCGTGCTTGATCGTCTGTTATTTCTAGCTATGAATATACTAGTTGGCGTTCTCCCATTCAGGATTAGTTATCCACAATATGTTCACTTTGCGAAATTAAATTTTCAATAGAAATGTTTGCGATATACTCGTTTGAGATCAGTATCAAAGCTTAATTGAATAAACTCTAAATACTTACATTTAGATTCTAGCTAATTTGAGTAGCTGATGGCAACCACAATCGAAGTTACTATTGCTACACCTGTTACAATTGCCTGAAATACTTGGGCATTCTTCAATTTCTTTAAATCTCGCCGAGCATCATCTTGTTGCCTCATTTCATTGAGCATCAAATACATGATCTCTACTTCTGTTAACTCTTCGGGTGGTGTACTTAGTAATAAATGTACATACGAAACGGCTTCGTCTTTAATGACAGGCATAAGTGATGCATTAAATTCACCAAAAGTGACATCTTCTAAACGTATGTAACCAAATTCACTATTAACATATAATTCACCAGCTCTACCACGTAGTTTCTTTACTTCAAGTGACATTCCTACTGGTAGCATCTTAACAATTTCTGATGATATTCTTGGCCGATCACGAACTTCAGTACTATCCTTAATTGTCGTGGCATTCTGAGCTATGATTTGACTGGTAAAAAAAATTAAAAACAAAAAAGGTAAAAGCTTTCTCATTGGATAATTATATGATTTTAGATTTTGCAATTAGTTAATGATCATTCACAAACTCTCTGAATGCTACATTCATAGATATTCATTTATCTCAAGATAAATTCTATGTCTAAGAAAAAATATATTCTTCAACTATTAATTTTAAATGAATTTATTCCAATAGAAAAGTTCAATCCAAAATTTTAGAAATAATCTTGCATGAACATATATTATACATATATTGTCGCAAAGGAGATTTTCTATGAGTAAAACCATGACCGGCGTAGCTATGAAACAGAATGACTTACAACGCATTAGCAGCTTTCGCGATTTAAAAGTGTGGCAGAAAGCAATGACATTGGTAAACAAAACACATAATGCCACCAACTACTTCCCCGATGCGGATATTAATCCACTGTCAAAGCAATTGCATAGTTCTGTAATCCCGATTCCATCTAAAATTGCAGAGGGTTTCAGAAAAAATTCTAACGAGGAGCTTTCACGGTTTTTGAACGAAGCTATGGGTGATGTTTATGCTGTTCAAACTCAAATTGAAATTGCTATGAATTTGGAATACATGAAAAGAGAATGGTTTAATGTATTGCATGAGGATTGCAGAGAAATCGAGCGTTTGTTGGGAAATATGATATTCATGGCAGATTAAAAATTATTCGGTTATGTCTCATAATTACCTAGATACATGATAAAAATTAAACAGGGAAAAATATGGTGGTTTTGGTAGCTGATCTGTTGCAGCAATTCACCCATCCTAGACATAATTCTACACAAACTCAGTCTCCGTTCGTCAACACTGCGAAAGCAGGAACCGGAGTTTAGTTAATGACTAGAAACTTCTATTTAATTGGAAATTCCCACTTTCGTGGGAATGACTGTTTGTTGGATTGGATCTGTAACAATATGAAGTTCATTTTCTTGGTAAGAGAAATTCACCTTTAATGGGTATAAATTTTGTTGCTGAATGAATTAGTGCATTAGCTGTTAACTGCTCTACCCCATAAACTTCAACAGAAACTCCACGATCGTTTATCATTTTTTGAACCAATAAGTCAAAATCGCCATCTCCAGATACCAATACAACGATATCTGCTTCTGCGGAATATTCCATTGCATCGATTGTAATTCCAACATCCCAGTCGCCTTTTGCAGAGCCATCAGACCGCTGTATAAATGGCTTAAGTTTTACTTCGAAACCAATTGCTCTGAGAATATTTTGAAACTGTTGCTGCTTTTCATCGCCTCGATCTGTGGTATATGCAATGGCTTTAATAACTTGCCTGTTCGATGTACTTTTTGACCAAAAATAGTTGTAATCGAAATTTTGCCTATAGATTTGCTTTGTTGTGTAATAAACGTTTTGAACATCGACAAGTAAGACTACTTTCTTCATAAAAATTCACATTATTTTATTTGCCTAACGCCTTTGTGTGTTATGGGGGAAGGGCTTTCGTTTATTCTGATTGCAATAGAATTAATAAATATGTAACAAGAATCAAGTTAAGTATAGTTTCCTGAATTTGTTGTGAGTAATTCGCTAATCTGTCTAGATTTTATTTGCTCAAGTTAATTTTTTGGTTTGTAATACGATCCTAAACCTCATCAAACCGAAAGCAGTTGATGGTGTGATCGTTCACTAATCCGCAGGCTTGTAAGTGGGCATACATGATGGTGCTTCCTACGAATTTAAATCCACGTTTTTTGAGGTCTTTGCTTAAAGCATCAGATTCTGGTGAAGTAGCCGGAACTTCGCTCATGCTTTTCCAGTGATTCACAATAGCTTCTCCATCTACAAATTGCCAGATATAGGCATCAAAACTCCCAAATTCTTGTCGGATTTCGAGAAACTTCTGTGCGTTAGACACCGCACTTCGAACTTTCAGCTTATTTCGGATAATCCCCTCAAACTGAAGCAATTTCTGAATCTTATTTTCACCAAATTTTGCGACTTTCTCAGGATCGAAGTTAGCGAAGCTTTGCCGGTAGCCATCTCTTCGTTTTAGAATGGTTGCCCAACTAAGTCCGGCTTGTGCTCCTTCCAGAATCAGGAATTCGAAGTGTTTTTGGTCGTCATGAACGGGAACACCCCATTCTTCATCGTGGTATTTGATGTAAGCTTCGGATTGGTTTTTTGCCCAGTCGCAGCGGATTATTTCTTGAGTCATTTATCAATATTAAGTCATTCTGTGTTTGATGCTGACGAATCTAATCGAATGTTCGGCTATATCTTTAGCTAGTAAGCACAGGATGACTCTTTAATTATATTTCTTGTTTGGTTCTGGAATTTCCTCCTCTAATGTAGGGGAGGCTCGGGGTTGGGTCAATAGAAATTTGATGGAATAGAGACAATAAAAGCCCAAAGTTTTACCTACATTGGGGCTTCACTCACACTAAATAAAACATCAAAGTAGTATGCATTGGGTAGAGACGGTACGTCGGCTAGCAGAGTCGAGCAACATCAACGAGCATCTTGCAACCAATATCAGTACGCTAACACAATTGCTGGAAGTGGTTTGCCGGGAAAGATTAGGCGAAGATTTTATTCAGAAATTAGGGGAAATGCCATTAAAAGCTGTACAGGCTTTAGATGAAGGCAATGAAAAAGCTCTGGATGAACTGCAACAATATGTAGAGGATTCATCGGTAGAAGAGATTAAAGAGTATCTTCGAATTTACACCACTTTTTTTCACTTGGTAAATTCGCTTGAACAACATGAAATCAGCCGAATAAACCGTAGCAGAGAATTTGCAGAAACGGCGGATTGCCCTCGCAACGAGAGTATTATGGATGCTGTATTTAAAATGCGAGAAGCCGGTTATACTTTTGAACAAGCGGTGGATGTATTCAGACAGATGGATATCCAACCTACTATTACGGCACACCCGACTGAAGCACGCCGACGAAGTGTATTAACTAAGCAGCATGAAATCAGCGAAATGATTGCTCAGCTTGGTGAAAAAAATATGACTGTTGATGAAGTGAAGCACACAAAGAGTGAGATCGTGAACCAGCTTCAATTATTATTAATGACCGATGAAGTTCGCGCCGAACGTATGACGGTTGAAGATGAAGTAGAAAATGGTTTGTTCTACTTTTCACATACTATTTGGGATGTGGTCCCAAGTTTGTATCAAGATATTCGGATGGCATTGGAAACGTATTACGGTGAGTCCGCCGAATTACCGATTGTTTTAAAATATCGATCATGGATAGGTAGCGATCGTGACGGGAATCCAAATGTGACTTCCTCGGTGACCTGGCGAACATTGATGGAACAGCGCAAGACGGCACTAAAAATGTATCTGAAGAAACTCGATCATCTTCGCCGATATTTGAGTATTTCGTATAAAGAGACTGATATCTCTGATGAATTGCGTGCTTCGCTTCGATCAGAAGAAACAGATAATCCACTAAGCGATTTATACGAACGAAGATATCAGCGTGAGCCTTATCGAAGAAAAATCACACACATGATGCAATATATTCAGGAACAACTGAATGCGCTGAAATCCGATAAGGACGCCATCATGAAATTAGCACCAAAGTATAATGCACAAGCTTTTATTGCTGATTTGGAACTGATTAGAGATAGTTTAATTCAGTTTGAATTGAAGGGATTAAGCGAGCAAGGCCGTCTTCAGGATTTAATTATTTGTTCAAAAACTTTCGGTTTCCACTTAACCGCACTTGATGTTCGCCAACACAGTCGGCTGCATGAAGAAACAGTTTCTGAACTGTTATCTAAAGGTAGAGTTATCGATGGCTATGAAAATCTTACTGAAGAAGAAAAGATTGAGGTACTTGAAAAAGAGCTTACGAATCCACGTCCTTTGAGCCCGTTCAAATCAGAACGTTCAGAAATTGCAGAACGAGTAATGGCAGTGTTTGAGGAAATCAGTGATATGATTACCCTCGACCCGGATTCATTTGGTAGCTACATCATAAGTATGGCACATGGTGTGAGCGATATGCTGGAAGTTTTATTGATCTCGAAAGAGCTCGGGTTATGGAGTTTTAAAGAAGATCAGGTAAAGTCTAAATTGGACGTAGTTCCGCTTTTTGAAACAATTGAGGATCTTGAAGAATCGTCAAATCACATGGCGGTAATATTTGAACATCCAATATTTAGCAAGCAAATTGCTGCCCGAGATAATTTTCAGGAAATCATGCTGGGTTACTCGGATAGCAACAAGGATGGCGGTTATTGGATGGCTAACTGGGCACTTAACAAAGCACAGTACGATTTAGGGATGGTTTGCCGTGAATATGGCATAGATTTTAGATTATTCCATGGCACCGGAGGAACTGTAGGACGAGGTGGTGGTCAATCCAACAAGGCTATTACTGCTATGCCACCCGTGGCAAATAACGGTCGAATCCGGTTCACAGAACAGGGTGAAGTAATCTCATTTAGATATTCACTAGAAAAGATTGCACATCGTCATTTAGAGCAATTGGTAAATGCGATGGCTCATGTAGTTATGGCGCAAAAAAATAAGCCCGGTTATTTAAGTGATTCGGATTATGAATGGGATATGATGCAGGATCTCGCCAAAGAAACCATGAACAATTATCGTGGTTTAATTGATGATGAAGATTTCTGGGATTGGTTTATTGGTCATACTCCTGTTGAACATATTGGTAAATTACCGATTGCATCTCGGCCGGTTTCAAGAGGCGCAGGTGGCAAACTTTCTTTCGATGGGCTTCGAGCTATTCCATGGGTATTCTCATGGACTCAACTTCGCTACAATGTGCCCGGCTGGTACGGAATTGGAGAAGGACTAGCTAAAATCAAGGAAAGGTATCCTGATGCTCCCGAGATTCTTAAAAAATGGCAAAAAGAATGGCGCTTTTTCTATACGGTGATGAACAATTCACAACGAGAATTGGCACGAACTCATTTGGCTACTTCTTTAAATTACAATCGAGATGATAACATGAAGTTTCATGATATAATCGCGGATGATTTTGAAAAAGCTTGTAGTCATATTACAAGTATTACCGAAATGGAAAAGATTTTAGATCATAATCCGGTTATTCAAAGTTCCATACGTTTTAGAAACCCATTCACATTTCCACTTAACATAATCCAAGCTGTGTTACTGCAACGATGGGATGAAAAGGCTCCAATCGAGACACAACATGAATTTATGGAGCTTATTTTCTTAAATATTAACGGAATTGCCGCTGCTATGCAGAGCACCGGATAATGAATTCGCAGGCAAAAATTGTATATTAGATGTTCTGCAAGAATCCATGAAAAGAGTACAGAATAATGAGTGAGTCAATTACAAAAACAGCTTTAAAAATTGAACCGGCAACATCGAGCAGAGTTCATGAGGTAGACTTTCAAAATCTACAATTTGGTCGAAAGTTTAGTGACCACATGTTCGAAATGGCTTTTAAAAATGGTGAATGGGCAGAACCGGTAGTAAAACCTTATGGCTCTATAGAGATTTCACCAGCGATGAATGTATTTCATTATGGACAGGCTGTATTTGAGGGTATGAAAGCTTTTTATGTTGATGAAAAAAACATTAATATTTTTCGTCCTGAAGATCATCATGATCGTTTCAATCGATCATGCAGAAGAATGTGCATTCCTGAAACTGATTATGGGACGTTTATTTCAGCACTGGAATCTCTCATCAAGTTGGATAAAAAATGGGTTCCTCAGGCTGAAGGTACAGCGATGTATATACGCCCATTAATATTTGCTAGTGAAGATTATCTAGCGGCAAGAATATCGGATGAATATCACTATTACATTATCACAAGTCCGGTTGGCGCCTATTATAAAGAAGGATTTAATCCTGTTTCGCTGATCACTCCAAATGGTTTTGTTCGTGCTGTAAAAGGGGGAACTGGAGAAGCTAAAACCAGTGGTAACTATGCAGCTAGTTTCTTTCCGGCACGCGAGGCTCAACAAAAAGGATTCACTCAGGTTCTTTGGTTAGATGCTTATCATAATGAGTACATAGAAGAAGTGGGCACAATGAATATTCACTTTTTGATTGGCGACACATTAGTAACACCTGAATTGAGTGGCTCGGTACTGCCTGGGATCACCAGAGATTCAGTAACAACATTAGCTGCTGAATGGGGATATAAAGTGGAAGAACGTAAGATTTCGATTTCAGAAGTCTATGAATCTTCAGCAAATGGAAGTCTCAAAGAAGTTTTTGGTTCTGGTACTGCGGCTGTAATTTCACCGGTTGGACTGATCGAGCATAATGGGGAACAAATCAAGATTGGTGATGGGAAAATTGGTGATTTTGCAAAACGCCTTTTTGATGAAATAACCGGATTCCAATACGGTAAAATAGAAGATCGCCATGGTTGGATGCATTCTGTAAAGGTGTAGAATGGCCCTTTCTTTTTGGAAAATTTTGGCGATTGGCAGCGGTGGTTTTATTGGAGCTGTTGCTCGTTATGTACTTTCAACAACCATACAGCATCAGGTTAAACCAGAACAATTTCCAATCGGGATTTTTATAGTCAACATTTTTGGCTGTTTTTTGATTGGTTTACTAGCCGGTCTATTCGAGCTGAAATCCTGGATGAATGCAGATCTCCGCTTATTTATATTTGTAGGATTATTAGGCGGTTTTACCACTTTTTCTACTTTTGTCAACGACACCTATCTACTTGGGAAAGATGGCGAAATGTTAGCTGCTCTTTTAAATGCCGGTGGACAGATAATTGTAGGTTTACTTTTTGTGTGGTTGGGATATTTGCTCGTTCGTTTATTTTCTTGATAAAGACATCCTTATCATTTTAAAGAATCTTTAATACCCTATCTCTCTTTTCACTTCAAACAACAATTCCATTCCAGAAAGCGATCTCTTATAATTCTCGATAATCACTTTTGCTGCTTCTTTTGGATCAGTGATAGAAGCAATGTGTGGAGTAATCATAATTTTAGGGCGATTCCAAAACAGATGATTTGAAGGCAATGGCTCTTCCTCAAAAACATCCAAAGAAGCGCCATCTAATACCCTAATATCCAATGCATAAATCAAATCTTCTTCTATAAGATGAGAACCTCTTGCCACATTAATTAGGTACGCCGGCTTCTTTAGTTTTTTAAAGAGCTCTAAATCAAGAATCCCTTCAGTTTCTTTAGTAAGTGGCAGCAAACAAACCAAGATATTTGTCTGTGCTAAAAAATCGACTAACTGTTTTCCACTGTAGGTCTTAATTCCATGCAATTGCTTTTCTGATCTCGACCAACCTACCACCGAGTAACGATTATCGTGCAACGTATCAACCACCGCTTTACCCATTTCACCTAATCCCATCACTCCTACAATACTATCAGATTTTGGAATTGCATCGTGAGAACTCCAAAAGCCTTCCCTTTTTTGATCCACGTATTTTGAAGTATTAAATCGGTAATTCTGAATGGCGTTTAATACATATTCGGCCATTTGTTCTTTTAACGATGGAATTACCACCCGAGTGATTTGAACCGAATCCAGTAAAGTCGAATCATTGAAAACATGATCTACACCAGCACCTAAACTACTAATCACTTTTAAATTCGGATAATTGGAGAGTACCTTTTCCGGATGATTCCAACTTACGGCAAAGGTAACTCGCTCTTTGTTTTCTACTCTTGGCCAGATTTCTACATCAAGATTTGGATCAACCTCAAGAAGAGCTTCTTTCCAAGGTTTCATATCCCGATTTTTTGCAATAAGTAAAAGCGACATATTTAGTTTTTATCTATTTGGTCATTCTTGTAGAAGTTAGAAAATTCGTTAACAAAAATGATGTTCGTCCTTCAATTTTCAGTGATCTTCAACCAACGTAATGCATCTTATTTTTACCAAATAGATGGTTACCAAACTCCATATCCGCCATCTTATAGACAACGCAGTAAAATCTGCACATTAACTTTCGAACTTGGAATTTATTTGTGAATACTCATCTCTTCGTTCTGAGTGACTCTATTTGTTGATTCTTTCCAATCCGCCAGCTAGCAGATGACAAGCTGAAACCAATTTAGTACTTAATTTGAAACTGAATGTATGAATTCGCAGCAGAGTTTAATCTTATTCAAAAGGTTTGGTAGCACTACCTAACTCAAGTCAACGAAATAGCAGACATTTTCAAGTTCAACAATTTCATCGTTACTTTTTGACTAGCATTATTTTCATGTACCTTTTGCGCATGTTAGATCAAGCACCATCCACAAACCAAGAAGAACAATTACCCCGTAAACTAGGAATGTGGGGAATTTGGCTGTTGGTGGTAAACGGGTTAATTGGCGCCGGTATATTCGGGCTACCAAGCGGGGCATCAAAGCTTGCCGGTGAATACAGCGTTTGGGTATATGCATTTTGCGCCTTATTGATATTGCCCGTGATTCTCAGTTTTTCGGAAGCCGGAAGTTATTTTCGTGGAACGGGTGGTCCCGTTCGCTATGGTACCGAAGCCTTCGGGGCCTTTATCGGTTTCCAAAGTGGATGGCTGTATTACATGGCACGACTTATTTCATTTTCTGCCAACTCTGTACTTTTGGTAGAAAGTATTGGCTATTTTTTTGAGCCGGCCGGAGATGGCATTGGTAGGATTGTAGCTCTCGCTTTAGTATGCGGAGGACTTACCTTAATCAATGTCCTAGGATCGTTGGAATCCGTGAGAACTTTAGCGGCTTTTACTGTTATTAAATTTTCTGTGCTAATTTTGTTGGTTTTTGGAGGATTGGTTCTGTTAGGTTCAGAAATCTTGCCTTCTTTTGAAAATGCTGCGCCATCAGCGACTGATTTTGGTGCTGCAACCTTACTTTTGATCTATGCTTTTGTTGGATTTGAAGGAGGTGTGGTTCCTGCCGGTGAGACCAAAAATCCTGAACGAGATATGCCAAAGGCTCTTATTTTCGGACTCATTTCAATCGTGATTTTATACATGTTAATTCAGTTAGTCGCCGAAGCAGCGGTACCGAATCTAGCAGAATCTTCTTCCCCGCTTTTAGACGCTTCTTCATCATTATTTGGTGATATCGGCGCTGTAATTCTGATGATTGGAATTGTTACATCAGTAACGGCTAATCTGATGAGTAATATGTTCTCTACTCCAAGATTGACTTACGCCCTTTCTTTGGATAAGTCATTGCCGGGATGGTTTGGTAAAGTTCATCCAACATTTCTAACACCTGCAAATTCTGTATTATTTTTTGGGGTTTTTGCTTTCATTGGAGCTGCATTAAGTAGTTTTACTGTATTGGCTGCCATGACCGTACTTTCAAGATTGTTCTTGTACATCATCACGTGTGCAGCTATTCCGAAACTGCGAACAAAGTTTCAATCGGAAACAACCTTTACTTTAAGCGGTGGTTACCTTGTACCAATTCTTGGAATTTTGGCTTGTATCTGGTTGACGTTTCAAGTCAGCTTAATCAACATTTGGATGACTCTTTTATTCATCGTTGTTGGTACTGTTTTATTCTGGTTGGGAAAGAAAACCAGTTAAATCAATTTACTTCCCAGTATAAAAAATCCCATCAAAATGAGGAAGAAACCAAAACCTCGTTTTAATGCTTTTTGAGGTACATTTCGACCAACTCGACCACCTACGAAACTTCCGATTATGCCTATCACTGTAAATATTCCTAGTAATTCCCAGTTTACATCCAAGCTTTCTGAACGAAGAACATCCAGATATTTATAAAAACCCAGGGCACTTTTTGCGGCTATAATAAAAAGACTTGTCCCGATAGCAATTCTCATTTCTAAACCTGCAACTAAGACGAGTGCAGGAATAATTAGGAAGCCTCCACCAACTCCAACCAAACCTGTTAATACGCCAACTATCAGCCCCTCTGCAAGAAGGACATATTTTGAGACAGAAAGTTCTTTGTTACTATCTTTTTCAATTCCATTTTTGATCATTAATCCCGCTGCAAGAATCATTACTACAGCAAAAATAATCAGTTGAGTATTCCCACTAATGAAAGCTGAAATGGAGGCACCTCCATAAGTTCCAAGCATGGCCGGAATCCCAAAAAAGAATACGCTTTTCCAGTGTACTTCATTTCGAATAGCGTATGGAACCATCCCTATTAAGCTGATTGCAGCAACTACGCCAAGGGATTCAGCAATCGCAACTTTTTCGGGTTCTCCCACTAAATAAACGAGAATAGGTACTGTTAAAATGGAGCCACCGGAGCCAAGAAGCCCCAACGAAATTCCGATAAGAAGTGCACCCAAAAGGGCCCAGACCATATTATACCTTCTCTGTTTGGTTATTTCTCTCTAGCCATGGCTCAACAAGGTCGTCTACATAGTGGACTGTATGGCCAAATCGCTCAAGTAACGAAGCTGAAGCTGAAGCTCTGGCACCTGATTTACAATGCACGATTACAGGTTTCTCAATTGGCACCTCATCTATTCGTTCCAACAATCGGGTGTGCGCTATATTAATTGCATCTTTACCATGACCGGCATCAAATTCTGATTTTTTTCTTACATCTAACAAAATGTAGCCACCACTTTTCATCATGGCGTCAGTCTGTTCAAATGTTACTGTATTTGTGGAAACCAATGGCACTTCTGAAGCTAGTAATTCTGCCGGAGTGGCAAACCCTTTGATGTTGTCCAGTCCAATTCGAATTAAATCAACAACAGCTTCCTCCACTTTATCATCTTCGATAATGAGATAGATATCCTGATCTTCAGTCACATAAGAACCAGCAATAGTATTGAACGTTTTATTCATAATAGCCAGAATCGAATCTTTCAAATGACCTTTCATAAAATCGGTTCGATTTCTTGTATCGATGATCACCGAATGTTCGTCATTAGCAAGCTCAATCATTGATTTCACCTCTAATTTTTTTGGATTTGGAAGATCCCCCAAAACTTTAGGCCCAAGTTTATTGTCCCGTTTCATGCGTGCAAAATACAATGGTGGTTCGGGCTGGCCATCCAAAATAAAATCAACAAAAGTTTGCTCATTTATAGATGAAAGAATGGATTGATTGAATTTTTGTTCGTACCCAACCGTTGATTTCGGCACAGCACCAAGAGCTTTTCCGCAAGCAGAACCGGCTCCATGTCCTGGCCAAACTTGAAGGTATTCGGGAAGAGCTTTAAAAATATCGAGGCTTTTGTAAAGTGTTTTTGCTGAGTCTTCCATCACACCAACTTGACCAGCAGCAGTTTCCAAAAGATCCGGGCGACCTACATCACCAACAAATACAAAATCGCCGGTTAAAATACCCATTGGTTGATTGGTTGCTGCGCCATCGGTTACCATATAACTAACATGCTCAGGAGTGTGTCCGGGACTGTGAACTGCTTTAAACCTGATGTTTCCGATGTTAAATTGGTCTCCATCTTTTAGAAGTTGGTAATCGTACGAACTACCTATTACATACTCATATTTCCAATCGGCATCACCCTCATCAGAAACATATAATTTTACTCCTTTTTCAGCGAATTCACGAACACCGGATAAATAATCGGCGTGAATATGAGTTTCGGCTACTGCTACAATCTTGAGTCCATTTATTTCTGCCAAGTCCTCATATCGTTTGATATCGCGCATGGGATCAATTACAATTGCTGTGCCTTCTATTTGGCAGCCAATTAAGTATGCATATTGTGCTAATTTCTCTTCAAAAATTTGTTTAAAAAACATGATGAATCTTACTCATATAAGGTTTTAATAATGATTGAAAATAGTTCAATTCTAATGATAACAAAACCTCAATAATCAGCTTCGCTTCACTCCCATTTTCAACAGAATTTCTTCTGCTAAACACCAATTTGTAAATGAGGATTGTAATAGGTTTAATCCAACAAATGCTGTTAGTAAAAACCACCAAGGGTTAATAAAATATCCAAGAATCAGGCTAACGGTAACCAATGTTCCCGCCAATCTTCGGATTATTCTTTCCATTTGTGACATTGTTGCGCATGATGCATAATTAGTGCTATCCATTATTATATCGTCTCCTCTACATTTAATTTATAAGCATGTATTGGATAATTTTTTATCCCAACATGCGATTCGTTATAGTTTTTAACTGCTTGCAGCATATTGTTCACTTTCTCTTCTATTTGGATGAAGAAAAACAGTTTAGAAAATCGTTGTACTTTGTTGTTTACAAACCAGTTATCGATGTCGGCGTCTTGCGTTTCATTTTTATAACCTTGAACATCGACTTCGCTATACATGAGTATTTTCTGGTTACTGAGTAGCTTTCGTACTTCTTTTTTATGTTCTTCTAAGCAAAGAATTACAAGTAATTTCATTCGGTCTCCTTTGTTTCAATTACATTTTCTGTTTGAGTGATTGGCTCATGGTTTTTTCTCTCAACCATGTAATAAATAAGCGGTACCATCAGTAGAGTTAATGCCGTGGAACCGATCGCTCCACCCATCAATGAAATTGCCAGACCTTGGAATATCGGATCGAATAAAATTACAAATGCTCCGATTACTACGGTACCTGCGGTTAAAAGAATAGGCATTGTTCGAACTGCGCCAGCTTCGATTACCGCATTTTTGAGATCTACACCTTCATCAAGTCGAAGTTGTATAAAATCAATTAAAAGGATGGAATTTCGAACCATTATTCCCGCTAATGCGATCATCCCGATCATGGATGTTGCCGTAAAGAAAGCACCCAACAGCCAGTGGCCAATTATAATTCCGGCAAGCGAAAGCGGAATTGCGATCATCATGATGATTGGGACTTTGAAGTTCTGAAACCAACCTATGATGAGCATATAAATGATGACCAAAACCACCGCAAATGCAATTCCTAAATCACGAAAAACTTCATACGTGATTTGCCATTCACCATCCCATTTTAAAGTATAATCCTCTTCTAAGAATGGCATGCCCGAGAAAATTTGTGTAATTGAATATCCGGTAGGCATAGTTATTTCATCAACTTGCTCGCCAATATCTAATAGTGCATACACAGGACTTTCAATCACTCCTGCTACTTCTGCAGTTACGTACACTACATTTCGTTGATTTTTTCTGTAGATGCTTGGTTCAAGAGATTTTTCCGAAACTTCTACCAGATCAATTATCGGAATCATTGTGCCCGACCTGCTTTTAAGGTAAAGTTGGCCCAATTGATCAATTCCTGATCGCTCATTTTCCGGAACTTGCAGAATAATTGGCACATCGTCGATGTTTGTATCGCTATGCAATCTACCAACACTGTTCCCACTTAAAGCCATGGTTATCAACCGGGTAATTTGCTCCGGAGTTATTCCGGCTTGCAGTGCTTTTTGTCTGTTAATCCTGAAATCGAACTTTGGCTGAGGTGCTTCTCGCATGATGTCCACATCAACTATTCCCGCCGTTGAAGTGAATAAATCGGCTACTTCATTTGCTAAACGATCACGCTGTTCTTCATCAGGACCATACACTTCTACAACTAATGTAGACATAACGGGTGGCCCCGGCGGCACTTCTACTACTTTTACAATCGCATCATATTGCTCGCCTACTTTCTGCACAATTGGTCGAATCTTTTTAGCAATATCATGACTTTGTTCTTTACGGTCTCCCTTATCTTTTAAGTTTAATTGGATGTCTGCAATGTTAGAGCCTTGGCGCAGATCAAAATATCTAACCAAACCATTAAAGTTAATCGGCGCATTTGTTCCGGCATAAATTTGATAATCGTACAACTCTGGGACATCAGATAAACTTAAAGCTACTTCTTTTGCTACTGCATTGGTGCGTTCAAGCGTTGTGCCTTCAGGCATTTCCATGATTAGCTGAATTTCGTTTTTGTTGTCGAACGGAAGCATTTTTACTTCCACCATCCTAAAAACAAATAACAACATAGAAATGAGCAGTAGCATGGACACACTGCCAATAAATATCCACCGTTTGGTGATACTTTCTAATAATGGCTGCACTGTCTTTGCATACATTCGATAAATCAGCGTGTTTTCAAGGCGGTATTCCTTTTTATCATCCCCATTATCTGCATTTGGCAATAATATAAATGCTAACCAAGGCGTGATCACCAATGCAACAATTAGCGAAAATATCATTGCCAGGGATGCCCCGATCGGCATTGGACTCATATAGGGCCCCATCAAGCCGGAAACAAAAACCATTGGCAAAACAGAGGCTATAACCGTTAATGTTGCCAGAATTGTTGGATTTCCAACCTCATTAATTGAAGCAATTGCCGCTTGTTTGAATGGCAATCGTTTCATTTTAAAATGTCGGTGCATGTTTTCTGCAATAATGATGGAATCATCCACTACAATTCCAGTCACAAAAACTAGTGCAAAAAGCGTGATTCGATTCAGTGTATAACCGAACATGTAGTAAAGGAAAAGTGTGAGAGCGAATGTTACCGGGACAGACAAAAATACTACAAGACCGCCTCTCCAACCCATTGATAGTGAAACAACAATGGTAACAGCGATAATAGCTCCCAATAAATGTTCTAGCAGTGAACTAACTTTCTTTGCAGCGGTTTCGCCGTAGTTTCTGGTTACAGTTACTTCAACCTCCGACGGAATAAGAGCTCCTTGAAGTGCCGAAATCTTATCATTCACCAAATCAGCAATTTTCATTGCATCTGTTCCTTTTCGCTTTGCAATTGAAAGTGTTACTGCCGGGAAGGAACTACCCGATTTATAATTACTTCCTTCCGATGCCGCAACACCAAATCCGTAATGCACATAATTTTGTGGTTCCGAGGGGCCGTCAATCACTTCAGCAATGCTTGACAAATAAATTGGGCTGCCTTGCACAACATCAATAATTAGATTGCTGATATCTTGCGCATCTTCTAAGAAATTGCCTGTGTGTACCAAATATTCAACATCATTTTGATTGAATGTGCCGGATGGTAACTCCTGATTTGATGCCTGAATGGTACCTGATACCTGCGTTGCGCTGATGCCATAGCTTGCCATTTTTTCTTTATTAAGAAGTACACGAACTTGTCGAACTCGACCACCGTGAGTTTTTACATCAGCAACATCCGTTATCTTTTTTATTTCTAGAGCCAGCTCATCTGATAATCTGCGTAAATCGTAGTCCGAAAAATTTTCGCTCCACAACGTGAGCGTCATCATAGGTACATCATCAATAGACCTTGTTTTGATGAGAGGTTCTGTAATTCCCTGCGGCATTCGATCCATGTATTTCATAAGCTCAGCATATAATCGAACGATACTTTGCTCTACATTTTCACCTACATAAAACCGAGCAGAAATCAATGCCTGACTGTTCATTGATGTGGAATACACGTATTCAACGCCTTCAATGTTCGACAATGTTTTTTCTAACGGAATGGCAACTCTTTGCTCAACTTCTGCCGATGATGCACCTGGATAGCCTATAAAAATATCTACCATTGGTACGTTAATCTGTGGTTCTTCTTCTCTTGGGGTTAGGTACGTGGAATAAATTCCTAGTGCCAGAAAAGCGATCATTAACAAAGGTGTTAATTTCGATTCTATAAACGCTTCCGCCACTCTACCTGCAATGCCTGATTTCATTTTCTTTACGTTATTGCTTGATGAATTTTAATTTAACCGACTTACTTTCTGGCCATCAAATTTGATGTCAGAGGCATTTCTCACGAAGTTTTCACCGTCTTTTAAGCCGGATAATATTTCTATCATATCGCCTTGTTCAACTCCCGGAGTTAACCACCTAAGTACAGCATTATTATTTGTACTAACTGCATAAACTCCAACAAGTTGACCTCTCTCAACCAACGAAGTTTTTGGTATAAATATGGTAGGTCTTCCTTCTTTCTGAATGTTCACCTCAGCATACATACCAGATCGCACTTCATACTCCCCAATATTTAAAAGTAACACTGCTTTAAATTGGCGACTCATTGGCTCTGCTGATGAACTGATCTCAGCCACAACACCTTCTAGCATCGCTCCTGTTGACGGGATGGATACAGCCATAGTATCTCCAATATTTATGTAAGAAATACTCGATTCAGGTACGGTTACATCAACCTCAAAAGCCTGCTCTTTTTCCATTACGATAAGAGGTTTTCCCGGACTTGCAATATCACCTTCATCTGCATATCGAGCTGCAATAACCCCGGAATATGGTGCCTTTATTGTTGTGTAATTGAGAAGATCTTCAATTTCTCTAAGCTGATTTTGCGCCGCTTTTTTTCTTGCTTTAGCGGTTGCAAACGCCGTTTGAATTTCCTCCCATTCGCGTAGTGTTGCACTCTCCTGCTCAAAGAGAATTTTATACCGATTGTAATCTTTTCCTACTAAGTCAAAGTTTGCGTTAACCTCTTCAAGTCCCGATTCGATTTGAGCTTTCTTTGCTTGTAAATCATCGTCTTTAATTTGGATAAGAACCTGTCCACGACGAACGGTTTCACCAATTTTGAACTGAATTGCCTCAATTTCTCCAAATACTTTTGTTCCAATTTCACTTCTTGTTTCACTTTTTACAGTACCGTTAAGTTGATTGGTTGAGATGGCATTGCTTGTGCTTGCCTCCATAATTTCAACACGTATTTCATCAGTTTTTGCAATAGAAATCTCTTCATTTCTACCACAACCACTTAACAATACAGGAAGCAAAATTCCGACAATTGAAAATTTTAATAATTGTTTTTTGATCATCATGATTCTTTTTATCGTTTTTAAAAATTTATTTGAAACTTGTTCAGAGCTTGATTTCTAGAATAAACTCTAGGTTGGCCACGGCATTCAGATAGCTGAACTGCGCCTGTAGTGTCTTTAATTTGTGATTTAATAATTGGCTTTCTGATTGAAGTAAATCAGTTGTTTTTTCTAACCCTTGCAGATATCTATCATTTCGGATTCGAACATCTTCAATGGATTGTTCCACTACTAAATTTGACAGTTCAAGTGAAATAATTGCTTCATTAATAGAGCGTTTAATCATTTCAGACTCAGTATTCATTTCTAGCATTTTCTGCTGATAGATTATCTCTGCTCGTTTGTATTCGGCTTTATGCTTCGCTATCTCACCAATGTTTTTCATCCCTTGAAATAAATCCCATCTCAAACTAGCACCAATTGTATAGCTGCTCTCATCTGTCCCAAATAGACTGGAAGCATTATAGTCATAGCTGCCAAACACGTTTAATTTTGGTATGAATTTGAAGCGTGAAGATTTCAACTTTGACTCAGAAGCCCGAACCTGATTTTCTAAGGCAGAAAGTGTCGAATTTTCACCGTTAAATGTTATTGATGAGTAATCATCAAGACTTTCAATATTTATTAAATCTGTTGGCTGTATTGTTTGATAATCAGTAATCCCTAACAAAATCAATAATTGATCATTTGTTGTGTCTCTGTAGTTTTTTACCTCAAGTACATCTTTCTGTGTGCTTAAAACTTGAACTTCAGCATTCAAATAATCTGCTTTATTGATAATTCCTTGATCGAAATAGTCTTTGGCTTGATCGCGGATGGCTTGTACCGTTTTCAGGAAATTTTCAACAACTTTAATTTGCTCATCAAGTACTACTAACCGGTAATAGACTTCTTTTACTTTAAGCCTTGTATATTCTATGGCTACTTTTTGCCGATCCTGCGCTGATTTATACATGTACTTTGCCGCAGAACGCTGCATAAAGGCATCGGGATTAAATACAGGCTGATTTAGTTGAAATTTACTAGTGAAATTACTTTCAGCATCCGGATTGTTTAGAATTACCGGATTAAAATCAGCGTTGGTGATCACTCCTTGTCTTAACTTAATGCCAAACACTCCAATAGGATCATTCGTGTTAACGGCCATCTCCTCAAAATAAATCTGAGGTAAAAAACTTGCATTACTTTGTGTTAATCCTGCTTTTGCTGCTTCAGCATCTTGGTTTGCAATTTGAATTTCGAAACCTCTTTCTGTGGCTTGATTCAATGCTTCTTCCAAACTAAGTGGTGTTATAGAATCTTGGGCAACAGCCAGTAATGAAGTGCTCAATAAAACGATTAGATTAAATAAAATTTTAGTTAATAAGTGTATTTGTTGCATGTTCTTGGTTGATAAATTGAGGCCTTTATGTCCTGCTTTTTTTTGATTGAAAAAATACTTAGCATTTCGTACATGTAACAACATGTTATAATAAGTTATTATATATGATTAATTATAGGAGAACAGAGTATGGATCCTCGGTATGTGCAGATAGCCAACCAACTTAGAAGTGAGATACATGACAAAAGGTTTGAAGCTGGTGATCAGCTGCCATCAGAAAAAAGACTTTGCGAATATTTTAAAGTCAGCAGAATTACGGTTCGACAGGCGCTGAAAGCATTAGAAAACGAAGGTTTGATATTCAAAAAACAGGGGCTTGGTGCTTTTGTAAAAGAGGAAAACCCGACTCCTAATTTAGTACAACTCACAGATTTTTCTGAAGATATGCGTCGAGAAGGTTTAACTAGCTCGTCGAAGCTAATCTCTTTCGGAAAAGTACCTGCCAATGATGTAATTAATCCAATCCTTGAAATTCCACCTGAAAAGTCTTTGATGAAATTAGAACGAATTCGATACGCGAATGAAATACCAGTCGCTTTCGACATTACATGGCTACCCATAAGTTATGGCCACTTACTGCTTGATCAAGATTTAAATAGTCGAACGATTTATGAAATTTTAGAAGATGAATATGAGATTCCAATAAAAGCCGGCAGGTATTCAATTTCTGCTTCTGCCGCTCAGCCATTTATTGCAGATCATTTAAAACTGAAAACAGGTGCTCCTTTATTAGAAATAAAACGCTGCTCAAGAACAAATGGCGGGAAGAAAGTTTATTACCAAACACGGTATAATAATCCGGCATACATCTCCTATGAAATGGAATTATTTCGAGAAGATAATGACCAAGGTGACTCTAGAGATGGGTTACCGTTAATAGAATTCTGTCCTAAATTCAATTTTTAACTGCTTTTTATACTAACTTATAAATTCAGATATTCACTTCAACAACAGCAATTTAACAATCACTTTATGAGAGCTAGAAAATGGGTTACCAGAGTATTATGCATCATATTCTTGGGAACCATAACTACTGATATTGTAAAATCACAATATTATGAGGAATTTGAGAAAAAGGTCACAGAGTTTACGCTAGATAATGGCCTTCATTTTATCATTATTGAACGCCACGACGCACCTGTTGCAAGTTTCTACACGCAAGTTAATGTAGGGGCTATTGACGAACCCATCGGCAATACAGGTATCGCACATATTTTTGAACACTTGGCTTTTAAAGGTGATTATTATGTTGGTACCACAAATTGGGAAGATGAGAAAAAAGTGATCGATAAAATGGATGAGGTGTACAAGGCTTGGTTATACGAATCTTATGCACCTACTCCCGATACAGCTTTTATGGCAGAAAAATGGGATGAATTTCAGGCACTGCAAGACGATGCTAAACAATATGTGGTAAACAATGAGTTCTCTCAGATTGTTGATCGTAATGGCGGTACCGGTATGAATGCGAGTACACGATGGGATTTCACCGACTATTTCTATAGCCTACCATCGAATAAGGCTGAGCTTTGGTTTGCGCTGGAAGCAGGGCGTTTCATGCAACCAACCTATAGAGAATTTTATGTGGAAAAAGAAGTTGTTCGCGAAGAACGCAGAATGAGAACCGAGTCTAGTCCAATTGGTCGATTAGTTGAAGATTTCTTTGCAGTAGCTTTCTCTGCACATCCTTATGGGCGCCCAATTGTTGGATGGAATTCAGATATCACAGCCTCCACTATCGAAGATGCTCAAAATTTCTATGAAAAATATTATGTGCCATCCAACATAACTTTTGGTATTGCCGGTGATGTTGATCCGGATAGAATGAAGGAATTGGCCGAAGAATACTTTGGTGATATGCAAGGCAAAGGACGAATTGCGCCACCTGTAACCACAATAGAACCAGAACAGCGAGGTGAGCGTAGAGTTACTATTGAAGGCAATTCTCAGCCTCTCATGATTGTTGGTTACCATACTGTTGCAGGTAATCATCCTGATTACGAACCCTTAATTGTTCTAGGAAGAATATTAAGTACCGGCAGAACTTCCATTTTATATAAAAAACTTGTGGAGGAAGAGCAATTGGCACTGCAAATTCAAAATGTTGAAGGAATCCCCGGAACAAGAAACTCAGGTTTATTTTTGTCGCTAATGCTTCCCAACTCAGGTGTGGAATTAGACACTTTAGAACACGCTGTTTATGCTGAGTTTGAAAGCATAAAAGAAGGTAGTATCACACAAGAGCAATTGGATCGTGTTACTACAAATTTGCGTGCCGGAATTATTCGAGGTCTTGCTAATAACACCGGCTTAGCCTCTCAATTTGTAAATACCCATGTTGCAAGTGGAAGCTGGAAAGATGTTTTCAATCAGCTTGACAGATACAATGCCGTTTCTCTGGAAGATGTGCAACGAGTTGCTGCCCAATATTTAATCAAGAAAAATCGAACAGTCGCCAGAACTGAAAAAGTCGACTCCTAAACGAACTAATTATCAATTATTTATTATGAAACGATTTGTTTTAACCATTTGCATAATTATGCTGTCGATATCAGCGATGGCGCAAAAAAAATATGATGAAATATCATACCCTGAACTCAATAAATTTACAAAAGCAGAAGTAGAGACTGTAACTCTTGATAATGGAATTACTTTCTTTTTGCTCGAAGACAAAGAACTTCCTCTTATCCGAGTAAATGTAACTGTTAGAACTGGTAGTTTGTTAGAGCCTTTAGAAAAGACAGGATTAGCATCGATGACCGGTCAGGTTATGAGAGAAGGTGGATCCATAAATTATCCTTCAGATGAACTAAACGCTTTACTTGAAGACAAAGCCGCATTTATGAGCACATTTATAGGAATGGGTTCCGGAAGTGCTAGTATGAATCTACTGAAAGAGAATTTTGATGAATTACTACCGGTCTTTGTTGATTTACTTCAAAATCCCTTATTCCCTGACGATAAAATTGAGCTTGCAAAAACTCAGACCAGATCTAATTTATCTCGACGAAATGACGACCAACAAGGTATCGCTTCACGTGAATTCTTTAAACTTTTGTATGGTGTAGACAATCCATACACCAGCCAAACTGAATATGCGACCATTGATGCCATTTCCAGAGATGACATGGTTGAATTCCATAAAAAGGCATTTGTTGGAAACAATATGACCATTGGTGTAATTGGTGATTTTGATACGCGAGAAATGAAACGGAAATTAGAGGATGCTTTCGGAAGCATCGCCACAGGATCAGAAACTTTTCTACTTTATCCGGAAGTTACTTACGAATATCCATCTACCGTAAACCTAATTGACAAAACTGATGTAAATCAAAGTTTTATCTTTCTTGGCCATATTGGTGGATTAAGAGAAAACCCGGATTTTGCTGCTCTTCAATTAATGAATGAAATTCTGAGTGGCGGTTTCTCAGGTCGGTTAACCCAATCTGTGCGATCTGATTTAGGTTTAGCGTATGCCGTTTTTGGAAGTTATACCAGCAACATAAATTACCCGGGTATCTTTTATACCGGCGTAATGACAAAAAGCTCAACAACTGCAGAAGCTATTGATGCAATGTTAGTTGAAGTGGTAAAACTACAGGATGAAGCAGTTGGCATTGAAGAATTAGAAGAAGCCAGAGAGAGAATGCTTAACTCCTTAGTATTTAGATATGACAGCAAAAACAAAATTCTAAATGAGCGCATCAGTTATGAATACAATGATTTACCGGCTGATTTTTTTGATCTGTATATTGAACAACTTAAAGAAGTAACATCAGCAGATATTCAAAGAGTTGCACAGGAATACATCAAGCCGAATGATGTTCAAATTCTTGTTGTAGGTAATGCTGCTGAAATTGGAACTCAATTGGATAAGTACGGAGTTGTTAATAACATCGACATTTCCATTCCGCAACCAACTGCTAATGAAGAAACCGTTGCCGGTGATGCTGACGCTGGAAAAGTGTGGCTTAAAAAAATGGCTGAAGCTATCGTTGAACCGGGTACAAGTGTAACTACAATCAATACAAAAAGTGTTGTTTCTCAACAAACACCTATGGGTAGTATGGAAATCCAAAACGATGCAACAATCAACTATGAAGAAATTAGTATGGTTGCAAATCTGGTGACGCCACAAGG